>Ga0066849_10001272_pt1 | contig 10374 bp, 10 predicted proteins | sample ETNtaG_9_FD_65492 | JGI IMG/M metagenome (GOLD analysis project Ga0066849, IMG submission 65492) | Marine microbial and viral communities from oxygen minimum zone, Eastern Pacific Ocean - ETNP201406SV69 | ecosystem: Environmental > Aquatic > Marine > Oceanic | place: Pacific Ocean: Eastern... | reverse complement strand
TCACTAAATTCTTTACTGCTTCTGCTGGCATTGAACCATCAGCATCCATCCAAAGAACATACTCATACTTAGAAGAATCTATGCCATCCCAAATAGCCATAGGCAAAGAAGGGGCGTTGATTCTTGAAATAAATTTAACATAATTGCTTTCTTGATTTATGTTGGCTATTAATCCTTCAGTATTGTCTGATGATCCATCATCCATTACTAAAATTTCGAAATCATTTAATTCTGTCTCGTTCAGGCTTTCAATTATTTCAGGTATTAATAATCTTAAATTCTCTTCTTCATTTATTGTGGGTAAAACAATACTTAATTGGACACCAGAATTTTTCATATAAATTAATAATATCAATAAAAATTTGTTTAGTTACCAACTATTCTCAATTGATACTTACCTTTATATTTTTTAAATAAGTTATCAATAAACTTAATGGATTCTTCAGGACTCATTTGAAGAAGCTCTTCAACATCATAGTTATATTTGAAAAGCTCTTTTCTATTTTTAACATTTTTATATCCTTCTAAATAAGCATCTTGAATATTCTTAGTAATTTTTTTTGGGAAAATATCATAATTTAAAAATATTGCATTATTCAATTTAAATTCTCCAAGAATATAATTATGAGACCTAAAAACTTCATTTGCAGCAGCTATTGAACACCCATAGAAATGGTCACCTTTCCAGAAGTGTTCTTCGTCATATGTAACGCTGAAGTAGATTGGTGGAGGTATCTTTTCATTTATCTCGATAGATACAATGTCTGGTCTAAAACCACTATAAAGAATTTGATTAATTATTTCTAAATCGTATGAATCTACATCAAGATTAATAAAAGTTAAGTTTTTAGGAACACGCGCATCAGTAAATATTACTTCAACATTATCAGGAGTTACTTTTTTGTTTAATAAATTAACATTTTTATAACTTTTGTAGACATATTTTAATTTGGAAAATTTTTTCTGATCAAATTCTATTGATAAGCCTCCCCATTCTGTGTCTTTAGCAAATTCTAAAGTGGCTGAAGAATTTACCCCATCACTAGCTCCAATATCAACAAAATATTTTTTCGTTAAATTTAGATCTTTCAAATACGCTTTAACAGCAGCTGTTTCTCCATGTCCTGAGAAATCCATATTTTTTTTTGACATTCTTTTTAATAAAAAATAATCATAAAAATCAGGTTTTAAGTTTTTAAATAAATTTTGAATAATTATTGGTACATATTTTCTATACCAATAGTTTATTTGCTTATTGAATAACATTTCCTAAAAACATTTTAACAAATTAAAATCATCATATTATTTTTTACTACCTAAAAGATTAAGTTCTATTTATAATTATTTATTATCTATCAAAATAAAGAATGTTTAGTTGAGATATACGGTGGGTTTGGAAATCAGCTTTTTCAATTAAATTTCGCTCAACTTCTCAAACAAAAAGGTTTTAAAGTATTTGTGAATACAAGAGACTTTGAAAGAGTAGCCAAAGAAAACTCTGAACATTTAACAGCAAGAAAACTTGTACTGCCAGTAGAAAATTTCAATTTAAATGAAATAAGAAGCATAGAATACATAAATTATAAATTTAGAAGAATTAGCAGAAATTATAAAATTTTAAATCGAACAACATTAAATAATAAAACTTTTTCTATAGTAAACGATAAAAATTTAGACTTAGAAAATTTATTAAAAAAGAATCATTTTATTGGTTACTGGCAAGATTTAAACTACCTAAAAGAAAATAGAGAGTCCTTAATCAGGTCTTTAAAAAATAATCAAAACATAAAGAGCTCTCTTGAAGAAAAATCAAATGATATGACTATGATTCACGTAAGAAGAAATGACTATTTAAAATTTAATGAAGAATTGCCAATAGTATATTATGAAAAAGCAATTGAATATTTAAAAGAAAAAACAAATAAATTAAACTTTAATGTATTTACAGATGATTTAACATGGTCAAAAAACCAAAAAATATTTAAAAATGCTCAAAATATTTATACATCTTCAGATTCTCCAAAGGATACAATAGAAACATTCTCTTTAATGTTGAGAAACAAGAACTTTATAATTGCCAATAGTACTTTTTCATTATTAGCAGCATTCCTTGCAGAAAAATCTAATTCAATAATTACTTATCCTGACCCTTGGTTTACAACTAGAAGTTATAATAAAAATATAACAAGTAGTAAATGGCAAAAAATTAAATAAATGGCTCTAGAATCAAACCCATTAGTTAGTATAATCATTCACTCATACAACAGATTCGAATATTTACTTAATGCCTTAGACAGTATATTGAATCAAACATATAGTAATTTTGAAATAATACTAATTAATGATGACTCTGACGAAGAAGAATACTATACCCACAAATTTTCTAGTAAAGTAAATAAAATCGATATCGACAGAAAAAAAATCCCTGATTGGCCTGGTTCTAGACAGGCATTAATTAATATCGGTTCAGAAAATTCAAATGGAAAATATTTAGCCTTTTTAGATGATGATGACATTTGGCTTCCAACAAAATTAGAAATCCAGATAAAACAAATGATTGAAAATGATTACATTTTTTCATCTACTGAAGGTTATTTTGGTAAGGGAGTATACGATGTTCAAAAAAAATATCCACTTTATAATGGAGAATATTTCTACAAAATCTTAAAAAAGAAATATAGGAAAACAAACTATCTAAAATCTGGAAAATTTCCTAAAGTTTGGAATCATGATTTTTTAAGCGTCCACAATTGTATTATCAAATCAAGCGTAGTAGTAGAAAAGAATGCTTTTGATAAAATGGGTGGAATAAGAGGTCTGCCTAAAAATGCAGACTATGATTGTTGGCTAAGTTTACTCACTATGACAGACTTGCTTTATGTTGACACTCCCTTGTTTTATTATGATGGATCTCACGGTTCTGGAAAAAATTATACTTAGTTAATTTGAAACTTTTTTATAAGAGATTTTTTGAGGAGATACTTCAAAAATCTCCCAACCATTATTAAATAGAAGTTCTTCCTCTATTTTTTTATGGTCATAGTGACCTTTTACATCATCAAAAACGTATAGTGACCCAATATGTGTTCTAGTATTAAAAAACTCTACCTCTTTTTTGACTGTTTTATAATCATGTGGACCATCAAAATATACCAACGAATATAAATTAATTAAAACTTTCCCACTGTCAGAATATATAGGGATTCCGTCTGAAAATCTACTAAAAAATTCGGTATCTTCAAAATTAAAGAAAATAAAATGACTCAATCTTTGTAATCCGTATAAATATAAAAAAGGTACTGCTTCTTTCCTCATTGTGTTGGTGTATCCTTGAAATTGTAATTTTGACCCTAAATCACCATCTCCATAGTCGTACTCAATATTTCCATAAGGATCAATTGCAATAAATAACCTGTTTGTATCATTATTATCAACTAAGGTATCTATCATCCATTTAGCACTACCACCTAATCTTGTCCCAATCTCGCATACTATCCCATCAATATTCTTTATTTGTTTTGTAGCACTAACTAGAATTTCATAGTTATTGCCATCAGTCTCTATTTTTTCTGTATAGTATGCTTCAGCAACTTTATTAAATTTTTCATCAGAAACCTTTTTGCTGTCTGCAATTCTTTCTTTTAAGTATTTTTTAAATTTTATAGGAAATAGCTTTTTAAAAATTTTATAAAGTATTGTTAAAAATTTCACTTTTTTAATCCTACTAATTTTTTAACTTTTCTTAAGTAGTAATTAAGTTTTTTTATCTTACTTAAAATCTTTGACTTGCTTTTATGTATAAATAAAAATAAAAAAGTACTTAATTTACTTTCATTTATTTGAATACTCTCCTTTTCAGTAATCTTCTTTTTGTTAATTTCATTAAACCAAGTATCTACAATTAATTTATTTTTATCCGTATTTTTCTTTTCTATATTTTCTGAAAAATAATTTAATAGCTCTAAATTAATATCAGTATATGATTCAACAAATAATATTGGTAAATCAAGAGATGTTGAGAAAGTATGGTGTTTTTTTGTAATGGGTATATTGCCACAGTAAAGAGTTTCCCATATTCTATGGGTGTCAACCCCGTTTCCCCAAGGACACAAAACAAATTTATAGTTAGATAATCTATCTTTATAATCTGATAAGTCCAAACTAGGCTCTTCAACTAATGCCCAGTCTTTATTTGAAAAGTAATCATAGAGTTTTTCTCTTTCTCTAAAATTTGTATTTTTTACAAAATTAACGTACATTAAATTTTCCTTAAACTTTTTTGCATTGATCTCCTCAAAATCATTAACTAGCAAATTTTTAGGCGAATAATTATTAGCAATCCCATAAGGAATTGGAATTAAGTTATCAGAAACAAAATCAACATTTATTGAATACCATTCACTTATACAATCGGGCTTCTGACGATAGTAATATTCCGTAATCATTGTATCTGTTTGATTTGTAATTAACTTAATATTATTTAGTCCCTTTATGTTCTTTAGGAGCTTAAATAAATTTATTAAAGTATCTGTATTGGAAAAAATTATATTATTTTCATTGATTTTAAATTTAGTAAGTTTGTAGAAAACATATCTAGATGTTCGATCTATTACAACGTAATCTGAAATATTTAATTCCTCGAATTGTTCAACTGTCACAATCTCGCTAAATACAATGTTCGAATTTCTTGCAAAATTATAACTATTGATAATTTTTTCTGAATGAGTCATTTTTTTATATAATAATTACTTTTTTTTATATAATAATTACTTTAATTCACTTTTAATTCATTCTGTTATGGTTTTATAATTTTATATTCTTTTTTTCCTTGAAAATTATAAATCATGCTCATTGCCCATAATAATAAAGTTGTCCCATGAATATCTGGCTCTTTTCTTCCCTCAGTTATCTTTAAGCCGTAATAATAATCTTGACTCTTTTCTTTATAGTAAGAGAATGCATTGTAATCAGTATTAAAATGTTCAGAAATAATTATTTTCACATTATCAAAATAATTATTTATTTCTTCCTTTTTATATTCAGATTGTTGAAAACATTTGAAGAGAACATAGACTGTGTCAACAATATCACAACCTTCAGGATTCGGTTCGTTCTTTAAACAGAAATCAATTATTTTTTCTGGGTAGTGAATTGGTCTATTTATCCAATCAAGTCCTGTAATAACTTTCATCGCACCATTTATAAGCTCTCTATCGCTAACTGGTCTTCCTTTATGGTAAAAACCGCTTTCAGAATCTACAGTTTTATTTAAGTAAGAGTAAAGGTGTTTAATATTTTCTTCTTTTTCTTTATTTTCAATTTGAGTAGCAGAAAACACACAAACTGCTGAAAATTGTGCACCAGCTGTCCAGGGAGTATCCCAATTTAAATCATCTAAAAAAGTATTTATCTCAATTTCCGTAAGAGGAAAATCTAAATATTTTTTCTCATTTTCATATCCTAGTTCATAAAGGGTTGCTATTGCTTGTTTGCTTTCAGCCCTAATTGTTTCTATGTATTTTTTTTTGTTTGTTGAAACTTTTTTAAGATTAAACAAATTTAAAAAGAATTTTAAAATATTTTTAATTCCAACTCTACTGGTAAAAGAAGTGTAAAAATTTACCACCTCTTTATCTATAAAAGAATTTATAGGTAGGTTCTTAAAATTTTTTTGAAATGAATTAATATATTCTACCCACTTATCTCTATCTTGTTTGTTTAAACTATCCCACAAACCTAACATATAAAAACATTTGAGGGCATAGCAACTAAACCCTAACCCAAGACTTTTTCCATATTTTGTATTTCCCTTTATAACTGGGTTAAAACTATAAAAATTTTCATCATCTTGAAGTTTTTTAAGAAATTCTTCAATGTTAACTTTTAAATTAATATCCCACTGTTCATCCATATAAGAATTATATTTCATATCAAATCTTTTTTTTCTAATATTAAATTACTAATTTTCTTAGAATAGAATTTGTAGAGGTGAAATATTAAAGTACTTGTATTTGGAAGTGGTGGGCTAGTAGGCTCTTCTCTAATTAGAAAATTAAATAACTCAAAGAAATTTACTGAGGTTGTTGCTTCAACAAGAAAAGATACAGATCTATTTTCTTTAGAGTCAACAAAAAATACTATCGATGAAAATAAGCCAGATTGCATAATTAATGCTGCTGCAAAAGTTGGTGGAATAATGGCAAACAACACATACCGAACTGAATTTATAATTGAGAACTTAAAGATTAACTTAAATATTCTTGAGTCATGTATTAACTATAAAGATATTAAAATTCTTAATCTAGGTAGTAGTTGTATATACCCTCTAAATGCTGAAAACCCAATAAGCGAAGATAGCTTTATGAAGGGGGAGCTGGAACCAACTAACTCGCCTTATGCAATGGCAAAGATTTCTGCAATAGAAATTGGAAGATCTATGAGTCTTCAGTATGGCCATGATATATTAAATTTGATGCCAACAAACCTTTATGGTCCTAATGACAATTTTTCAGAAAATGATAGTCACGTAATTCCTGGTCTTATTCACCGCATGCATCAGGCAAAAGTTAATGAAGATAAAAAATTTAAAATATGGGGTTCTGGAAAACCATTAAGAGAGTTCCTATATGTTGATGATTTAGCAAATGCAATTGAATTTTTAATTCTAGAAAATATACAAGATGATCTTTTAAATATTGGAAGCGGTGAAGAGATCTCTATAAAGGACTTAGCCATAAAAATATCAAAAATAATTGACTACAAAGGTGAAGTGGAGTTTGATAATTCAAAACCAGATGGAAATCCAAGAAAATTATTAGACTCTTCAAAAATTAACAAAATAGGTTGGTCTAATAAAGTAAACCTAGAAGATGGTTTAAGAAAAACTTATTCATGGTATTTAGATAATATTTCTTAAATTAAGTTTTTGAATGCTCCCAAGTTGGGTCTAATAACCCTTCATTCATAAGGACTGCTTCTCTCTTAGCTAACTGAACATCATTTTCAACCATCAACTTTACTAAGTCTTTAAATGAGGTTTCTGGTTCCCACCCAAGGTGTTTTTTTACCTTAGTAGAATCCCCAAGTAAAAAATCAACTTCATTTGGCCTAAAATATTTTTCTGAAGACTCAACATAATCTGACCAATTTAAGTTAACTGCCTCAAAAGCTTCTTTGGCAAACTCTTCAACAGTATATGAATTTCCTGTCGCTAAAACCCAATCATCAGGTTTATTGTGTTGCATCATCATCCACATCCCTTTTACATAGTCTCCAGCAAATCCCCAATCTCTAGAAGCTTTTAGATTTCCTAAAGTTAACTTAGACTGGATCCCAACACTTATTCTTCCTACAGCTCTTGATATTTTTCTTGTAACAAAAGTTTCACCTCTGTGAGGGGATTCATGATTGAAAAGAATTCCATTTACACAAAAAAGATCGTATGAATCTCTGTATATTTTTGTTATATTGTGAGCAAATACTTTTGACGCTGCATACGGACTTTTAGGATCAAATAAAGATTCTTCATTCAACTTTTTATTTGACTCACCACCATACATTTCTGAAGATGATGCTTGATAAAATTTTATATTCTTCTCACTTTTTCTTATAGACTCAAGCAAAGCAATTGAACCTAGAGTGCCAGTTTGTGATGTAAATACAGGATTCTCAAAAGAGACAGCAACATGCGATTGCGCAGCCAGGTTGTATATTTCATCTGGTTTAATTGTTGCAATTAGTGTATTTAAAGAGGTTGAATCTAATAAATCAGAATAATGTAAGTTAAGCATTCCCTCTTTACTATATTGAGCAATTAGAGGTTCTATCCGAGCTGTGTTAAATGATGAAGACCTTCTTACTGTACCATGAACTTCATAACCTTTTTCAAGCAATAATTTAGAAAGATAATATCCATCTTGACCAGTTATGCCTGTTATAAATGCTATTGACATATTAAGCTATTATATCTTCGATATAATTAAAAATATGACTTATTTTTTTCATATTCATACAAATTAAAGAAAATTGCTAAAAAAGAATAGTATAGAAAAGGGAATTGAACTCCCTCCATGTTCATGTCTGTTATTGAATTAATAAAGATTGGAACCATAAATAAAAGAATGTGAAAATTGTTAAATTTTTTATACCAAATTATCAAAAAAGAGAAATGAAAAGCTATAAACAAAATTAATTGTAAAACACCTCCTCTTGCGAGAATATTAAATACATAACTATGGACATGTTCATTTAAGCCATCTCTACCTAACCTGCCTGGCGCTGAGGGATCTGTCATAACAGGAATAATTTCGTTATACCCATAACCCTTAAAGATAGAATCTTTTGAGTCAAGGTCATCAACAACATCTTGCCAAATATCTAACCTCCAATTAGTTGTATTGTCATGAGAAACAATTCTGCCATCTTCAATATAAAATGAAAAGAATGCTTTTCTAGTTTCATTTTTTTTAGCTATTTTTGCAATATTGCCTGAAATTGAAGTATCAATAATTATGTTTTCTTCTTGGGCAAAATCAAAATTTACCCCGCTGATTCTATAAGTTGAAAAAATAAATACAGAAAAAGAAATAATAATAAAAATTATTAAGCTTCTTTTATTTTTAAGTAAATATTTAAAGTCATAAATAAGAATAAAAATAAAAAATACTAGAGCAGCAATAAAAGAACCCCTACTCATTTCTAATAACAATGGAAGGAGCAGTGGAATGGAAAATCCAAAATAAAAGAGTGAGTAGTCTTTATTTTTTTCTGTAAGTCTATATAGCAGATTGCATATAATCAAAGAAATCATGATATCTGAAGCTTTTGTAAAGTTAAACTTATCAGAATGTTTAATAAAAATATCCATTATAAAATTTGGATAATAACCAGTTGAAAAAAAATAATGGGCAACAGGCAAAATAAGTAAGCTTATTGACAAAAAGCGAACATATTTTTTATATTCTTGTAAATAAGGTGAAAGGAAATAGAAAATAAAGAAACTTGAAACTATCCATATATAGGAACTTGTCTTGTAAGTATAGGTAGAAAAATAACTTGTTTTAAAATATATGATGCTTATAGCAAATGAAATTATAATAAGCCTGAATATATTTATAGTGCTTGTAAAATCTCCAAGCCTTAATCTATCAATAAGTTTCTTGTTTAATAAACATATTGATAATGAGATTAGAAACATAATGGCCATTATTAACTCACCCAATCGAAAACCATTAAACGTTAAGCCTACAAAACTTCTATCAAAAGAGATACTTCCAAGGAAAAGTACAACCAAAAAACAGAATAATAAAAATTTTATGTTTCTTAATATTTTCATGTTCATAAGGAATAATATATTATAAATCCTAATACTTTTAATTTTTCAATAATAATATTAAGTCAGTGGAAAATAAAAAAATAACATACGTATTTATTTCTGGAAGGAAAGAAAGACTATCAAATGATAAAGAAATTTTTGCAAAAGAGTTTTTCTATGGATTCAATTATTTTAAAGATAAATATGAACATGTAAAAATAATTGAATTTAAAGAAATAAAAACACTATTTAACTTATTTTATAAAATACTTAATAAAATTTCTGACTTGCCTTTTTACGGAAATTATTTAATAAATAAAGAAAATTATAAAATATTAAAAAACACAGATGAGCTCGTTCTAACTAATCAAAAAACCGCATTTTCTATTTTGCCACTTTTACTTATAGTGAAAATAAGAAAAAAAATGAATTCTAATGTTTTTATTATGGGACTTTTTGGTAAAAAAATGAAATATAAAATAAAGTCAATATTTAGAAATCTATTTATTTATATTTTAATATTATCTTCAAAAAAATTAATTTTTTTAGGCAAAGGAGAGTATGAATTTGCAATTAAAAAATATAAAAAATATAAACATAAGTTTGAATTACTACCCTTCTCTGTAGATTTAAAATTCTGGAAACCTAAAGACAAAGATTACAATACCAAAGAAATTTTATTCGTAGGAAATGATGGAATGAGGGATTATGAATTTTTAGATACATTGATTCATAATCTTCAAGAATATAAATTTAATATTGTTTCAAAAATATTTACTAGTTCATCTAATCATGAAAATATTAAACTATACAGTGGTAGTTGGGGATCTAAGGAATATAGTGATTCGTTTATTCATAATCTTTATAAAGATGCTTCTTTAACTATACTTCCTTTAAAAAACTCACTCCAACCCTCAGGACAAAGTGTTGCATTGCAATCAATTGCTTCAGGAACTCCAGTACTTATGAGTAAAACAGAAGGATTTTGGGATCCAGATAAATTTATTGATAATGAAAATATTTATTTTCTTGAGTCAAACAATTTAACCCTTTGGGTAGAC
>Ga0066849_10001271_pt1 | contig 10376 bp, 10 predicted proteins | sample ETNtaG_9_FD_65492 | JGI IMG/M metagenome (GOLD analysis project Ga0066849, IMG submission 65492) | Marine microbial and viral communities from oxygen minimum zone, Eastern Pacific Ocean - ETNP201406SV69 | ecosystem: Environmental > Aquatic > Marine > Oceanic | place: Pacific Ocean: Eastern... | reverse complement strand
CTCCACATTTTTGCCCACATTTCTGAATTATCATTAATATGAGCTAAAAGAGGAGATTGTGTTCTAATTTGTGCTCCTGTTTCTCTCACTTTCTTAATTGCATTTTTTACAGAATCTGTTGATAATTCATTCAAATGATTAAAGTGGGCCATAAATGCAAGATGAATTCCATTATCAGTGATTTTTTTGAAGACATCTAACATTTCTTGTGAATCAAAATCTGTTAGGAATTTGTATGGCCAATAAGAAAGAACTTTTGTTCCAATTCTAATTGTTTTAAGATTTGGAAGTTTTGCATCAATTAAAGTATCGATATATTTTGAAAACATTTTAGCTTTCATGATCATAGGATCACCCCCTGTAAATAGAACGTCGCTTATTTCTGGATGTTCTGTAAGATATTGAACAAGTTGTTGTCCTTCTTGCATTGCAAATTTCATTTCATCCATTCCAACAAATTGTGGCCATCTAAAACAAAAACTACAATATGCATGACAAGTTTGACTTTGACTTGGGAAAAAAAGACATGTTTCTTTGTATTTATGTTGCATTCCATACAATTTGGTTCCATCTTTCAATGTAGGAACATTTAGTTCCATTTGACCCGCAGGATGTGGGTTTAGTTGTAAACGAATTTCATTTGCAATAGATGCTATTTCTTTTTTATCAGAATTATTTTTTAATGCAGTTGCCATTTTTTGAAAATGTTCTTGTTTTAACATTCCTTTTTGTGGAAAAGTCAAAACAAACATTGGATCATTTGGAATGTTATTCCAATCAATTAATTGTTCAACAACGTAGTTATTTGCTTTAAAAGGTAGAACATTGCCTACAACTTCCATTTCAAATTGAGCTTCTTCAGAAAGATTTTGGATATGTGGTATACTTCGAAAATTTGATAGTGTGAATGATTTTAGCGATGGTGAATCATCCCAAACTGATTCCTGATAGGTCATTTGTTCAAAAAGTATTTTGCCCTTGTTAAAGGTTACAAGCTTTTTACGCATGAATTTTTAATAATTTGATTAATCTTTCATTAAATAATGACAAAATGTCTTAACGTTTGTATTCAAGGATATAGACTACATAAAAATAGTGATTAATTATGGCTGAGGATGAATTTTCGCAAATATCAGTTGGGGAATTTGAAACTGTTTCGCAGCTAATAGCATCGTCTGAATCACTCCAAATAGCTTTTTTCATAATGATTGTAGGAATTGTTGGTATAGTTATTGGATATAGAAAATTTTCATCTTGGGTGGGCTCTCAAAAATTTTATTACAAAAGACCACATTTTTCAAGATTTTTGCGAAGAGCTGTATTACCATTTTTTGCAATTGCGTTAATCACCGCCATCAATATTTATGCTCAAACGGGAATTTTGTTAGGAGAAGAAGGATCAATAAGTGGAAATGGAGAGACTTCTGTTCGTGAAAAATTTACAAAAATTCTCAATACTTTTAATATTTTAGTTATTGGATATACCATTTCTCATCTCATACCGATCAGTCTCACTAAACGTGACAAATCAATTTTAGAAAAAAATGATTTTGATGCTTGGTTTGAAATGAGAGGATTTATCGATGATAAAAATGATCTGTTTCATAAGTTATACAAATGGAATCCACCACAAATTACTCCAGAAGATATTGATGAAAAAGAGTTTCAAGAATTACTTGGAACAAAAGAAGGTATGATTTACTTGGAACAGTTCCGAACTACAAAAGGAAATCCAATTGGAGGATTTGAAAAGATTATAGAAAATCCATTTGAAGAATGGAAAAAATCTGAACGTAAAAAATATGATAAATATTATCAAAATTGTATTACAGGGAATAATCAATCAGGTAGAAAATTAAGACCTGGAGCAAAACCTGATGAAATATTTCCAATAGATGTATGGAGAGAGGAAAAAAGAGTAAATGGATATGAACCAATAATTCCCAGCTCTCGTCCTCCAGGACATGCAAAGAAAACAAGAGAAGGACTTCCAAAGTCTGCAAAACAAATTCTTCCTGTAGGAATTTTTATTGCAACAATTTTGGGGGTTGTTGCATGGTGGGGTGTTGATTTGATTGTAATTGCTACTGCAACAGGTGGATTTTCTATTGGTTTAGGTTTAGCATTACAAGAAACAATGCAGAATTATTTTGCATATATCATGATTAGAAAAGACAAAATTGTCATGGAAGGTGATAGAGTACAGTTAGACACAGGATATAATGGAAATGTGCATAAGATTACTCCTAGAGTCACGTACATTAGAGATGCATTACATGAATCAATTGCAGTTATACCAACAAGACAACTAGTAAATGCTCAGATTGTAAATTATTCAAAAGAAAACAAATTGGTTCCAGCAATAGTAAAAGTTGGAGTTTCCTATTTGAACAATCCTCGTCAAGTAGCTTCAATTTTGGTAAAAGTAGGAAAGCGAGGAATGAATGAAATTCTAGACGGAAAAGGTAGACATCTTATCAGACAAAAAAAATGTCCATATCTAAATGAAAATAAACCAAGTTGTGGTTGTGATAAAGAACTTCATGTAGAAGTAACACAACCAGTAGTTCGATTTAATGAATTTAATGATTCATCACTTGATTTCTCAATGTGGGTTTATGTTAGAGATTATGGAGCTCAATTCAAAACAAAAACTGATTTGAGAATGATAATGTATGAAGAATTTAAAAAATATGATATTAGAATTCCATGGCCAATTAGAACTGTCTATCAAGGAGACGAAAAGAAAGAATTTGATGAGATTAGTCAATTAGATCCTGATAGAAATAAAGTAATTGATGAATTTGGTCTTGGAGATATAGGACGTGGAGAAGGAGATGACTAGTTTATTTTTCTCAAAACTTAAGAATCCCATTAAATTACATTTTCTTGTTGAGTAATGTTTCAGTAATTTCAGGAAAATCTTCTGAAGAATTAGCAAAAAAATTATCTAAAAGAATTAAAGCAAATTTGATAAAATCAACGATAAGAGTTTTTCCTGATGGAGAAAGTAAGATAACACTTAGTGGTAAAATATCAAAAAAGAAATCAATTGTTGTACAATCAATTTATCCACCTGTTGATTCAAATCTAATACAAGCATTATCTTTAATTTCAAAAGCTAAAGAAATTTCTTCTGAAGTAATTGCTGTAATTCCATATTTGGGATATGCGAGACAGGATAGAGAGTTTTTATCAGGAGAAATTGTTACCATGAAAGTTCTTGCAAAATTATTCAAGGGTGTAGGTGCATCAAAAATAATTGCCGTTGATATTCACAGTGTGATTGGTCTCAAACATTTTACTATCAAATCTAAAAATGTGACTGCAATCTCAGATCTTGTAAAATATTTCAAAAAATTAAATCTAAAAGATCCAGTTGTTGTTTCTCCTGATCAAGGAGGAAAAGACAGGGCACAAGAATTTGCAAAAGAATTTGGTTCAGAATTTATTGCTTTAGAGAAAAAAAGAGACAGAAAAACAGGTAAGGTACAAATCAAAACAAAAAATGCAGATGAGGTAATGGGTAGGGATTTAATTTTAGTTGATGATATGATAAGCACTGGAGGAAGTATAATTAATGCAACGCAGTTTCTTAAGAAACAAAAATGTAAACAAGTGTATGTTGCTTGTACACATGCTCTTTTAATGAATAATGCTGAAAAGAAAATAAAAAATGCAGGAGTTACAAAAATTGTTAGTACAAATACAATTCCTGGGAAAACATCCATGGTAGATGTTTCTAATACAATTTCAAAGGCAATAATGTAATGCCAGAAAGTTTTTTTGTTTTATCTAAAGACAACTTGGAATTAGCAATAGATGAAATAACTGCTATTTCAAAAATGTATGATAAATTTTCTAAAATAAAAACAATTTCTAATTTAGTAATAGTTCAATCAAAAACAAACTGGAATGATATATCAAATAGAGCATCATTTGTTAAAGTGTCCGGACAAGTATTGAGAAAAATGTCAGGATTATTTTTGGATGAAGATCATTTTGAAATTTTAAAAAAGGCTGAAACATTTGTTTGCAGAATCATCAATATATCATCAAATCAATTCAATATTCCAGAATTAGAAAATTCAATGGGTGATATGATTTCAAAATTCTCTCATGCAAAAGTAAAATTAGAAAATCCAGATATCACCGTTTATCTAATTTTTACTAATGAAGAAAATTTTTTTGGGTTTTCTAAACGAGTTAATGAGAAAAGTAGACCAAAAAAGATCAAAAATTATCCTCATGAATTAGATTGGAAATTAACTAGAGTTATGATAAATTTGATTGGGATAAAACAGGGGGAAACTGTATGTGACCCATTTTGTGGTACTGGGACCACTCTATTAGAAGCTGAATCTATGGGAATTAATGCAATTGGGTTAGATTTTGATAAAAAGATGTATGAAATTGCAAAAGAAAACCTCAAAGTAAATAGTTACAAATCTAAAATTATTAATTCTGATTTTCAAGAATTAGTGAAAATTTCTGGAAAATTTGATGGAATAGTCACGGATTTGCCTTATGGAAAATCTTCCAAAACTTCTGAAAAGCCTGAAGAAATCTTGAAGAGATTTATTTCAATTATGCCTAAAAGAAAAAAAATAGCAATTATGTACAAAAAAGAATTGGGAGATAATCTAAAGTTAAAAGGACTAAAAAAGTATGATATCTATAGGCATAAAAGCTTGACAAGGACAATTTTGATAAAATGAAACTTGTATTCTTAGGAACATCAGCCGCACAACCAACTGAAAGAAGGGGTTTGTCGTGTATTTGTTTAGAAAGAGATGGTGAAATTCTAATGTTTGATGCAGGAGAATCTGCACAGATTTCTTTTATGAAATCTGGTTTAGGATGGAACAAAAAGATGAAAATTTTTGTCACACATCTTCACGGAGATCATTGTGTAGGAATTTTAGGATTATTACAAACAATGTCTATGCAAAATAGAACTGAGACTCTAGAAATTTTTGGTCCAAGCGGGATTGAGGAATTCATTGCGGCAAATATCAAAGTGTTAAACTTTGGATTATCATTTCCAGTTTTGATTAACATAATTAAAGATGAAAAAATTATTGATAATGAAAAATTTTCTATGTATACATGTAAAGCAAATCATTCTATTACAGCATATTCATATCTATTTGAAGAAAAAGATAAACCAGGAAGATTTAATGTCGAAAAAGCAAAGAAGTTAGGTATTCCTGAAGGGGAATTATGGAGTAAATTACAAAATGGGAATCAGATTGAAAATAATGGAATCACAATCAAGCCTGAGCAAGTATTAGGAGAAAAAAGGCCAGGGAAAAAAATTGGTATTTCAGGAGATACAATGCCAACTGACGAATTAGAGAAATTTTTCAATGAATGTGATTATTTGGTATTTGATTCTACATTTCTTGATAAAGAAAAACAAAGAGCACAAGATACTTGTCATTCTACTGCAAAACAAGCTGCAACATTTGGAAAAAATGCAAAAATAAAAAATTTGATTTTAACACATTTTTCAGCAAGATACAAAGATGAAGTGGAACATTTGAAAGAAGCAAAAGAAATTCATAATTCAGTTATTACTGCAAGAGATCTTTTAGAAGTAGAAATTAAATGATTTTTGAATCAATAAAAAATCAAATTAAAGATGTTAAAAAAATTGCATTTGTAACAGGTGCAGGAATCTCACAAGAGAGTGGAATTCCTACATTTAGAGGGAAAGGTGGATTATGGAGAAATCATGATGCAATGAAATTAGCCACAATTGATGCATTTTATGAAAACCCTAAACTTGTTTGGGAATGGTACAATGAAAGAAGGGAAAATATTTTTTCAGTTAGTCCTAATCAAGGCCATAAAGCAATTGCAGATCTTGAAAAATATGTAAAAGTTGTAATTTTAACACAGAATATCGATGGACTTCATCAAAAAGCAGGTAGTTCTGAGGTGTTGGAGCTACATGGAAGTATTGTAAAAATCAAATGTACAGTATGTGATTTTAAAGATGAAATAATGACAAAGTTTTCTGAAATTCCACCCTTATGCAAGTGTGGGAATATACTTAGACCAGATGTTGTTTGGTTTGGAGAATCTTTGCCAGAAGAGATATGGAAACATGCAATAGTTCAGGCAAGTCAATGTGATATGATGATTATTGTAGGAACATCCCTTGTTGTATCACCTGCGAATACCTTACCAATTTATGCAAAACAAAACAATGCATATTTGATTGAAATTAATCCAGAGAAAACTGAAATGTCATCAGAGATGGATTTGATTATTAATGATACCAGTGCAAACGTGTTACCAAAAATTGTTTCAATGTTCAAAGAATAATTTAAAATTAATTAATTCTTAAGAGATTTGTTATGAAATCAAAACCAAAAATTTCATCAGGTACAATTTCATTTTTCAGACTATCTCCAGTTTCTGTAATTCCCTCATAGACCTGATCACTCACATTTTCAACAAGCTTATCTCCAGTTTCTGTAATTCCCTCATAGACCTGATCACTCACATTTTCAACAAGCTTATCTCCAGTTTCTGTAATTCCCTCATAGACCTGATCACTCACATTTTCAACAAGCTTATCAACAGAGGTATCTAAACGCTCTTCAGCCGAATTGCTTATCTTTTCATTTAGTAAATTAATATCATTTTTAACAGAATCTAGGAATGATGCTGAAGTATTTGGGAATAATGCTGAAATTTCTGTAGAGAACATCATTCCCCCTAATATCAAAAAAGTACCGATTATGCCTAGTTTTAGTAACATTATACATTACTTCAAAAAAATGAATTTTAGACTCAAACTAAAAAAAATAATCAAAAATGAGTGAATTTTCTTAACTAATACTAATCAAAAGCTATCCAATCAATAATTCCATCAATATTAGATGATGTTAAAATTACTTTAATTGGTCCCAAAGGGGATTCTTCTGCTTCTTCACATATTACAACTTCTTCAACATACGCTGCTTGTTTGTTTAGATAAAACCAAGTTGAATCATTTCCTAAATTATCTTCAAGATTCCGTGTATAGGTTTTTTGAGATTTTTTAGAATGAATTGCTTCATAAATTTTTTCAAGAGAATTAAGATTTTTTGAATGTGCACTGACTGAAAAATTTTCAGTTTTTATTTCCGAATTTGGGAAAATATTTGAGATTGATTTCATAATTTTTGATGGATCTTCAGAAGGATTAACTGAGCAAGACATTTCTATTTTACAACTGATGTTTGGGATTTTCATTTTACCCAACTTTGAATAATTTTAAATGCAGATTCAACTAATTCATCTTTTGTTAAACCAATATTAGAAATTGCATAATCAGATAAAGCAATTGAATTGCTAATTCCAACTCCTAATTCCCTAGTATCTCTTTCTTCAAAATGTTCTTTTGTTTGAGGATCATCTGATCTTCCTCTTTTTTGTAAAAAATCAAATCGTGTATCAGTTGATGCATGAATTGCTAATAATTTAACAGTGCCAAATTTTCTAAGTACTTGAATTTCATCATTTGATCTTACTCCATCAACTAGAATTACATGTGATGATGATGATTCTATTTTGGGTGTAATTAATTCTGCAATTGCCCCAGGACCATTCTTTTCTCTAAGATCTAACATAAGTTTTCCAAGATTTGATCTTGTGGATTCTAAATTTCTTTTTTTTGCTTCTTCTCGTACTGCATTACCCATATTGATTATTTCATATCCCTTAGGTTCCAATCCTTCAGCAATAGTTGATTTACCTGCTCCAGGCATTCCTGTTAGGCAAACGATTAGCTTTGACAATACATATCAAAAAAAAGGCTCGTCTATGAAGTTACCGGAAATTATTATAAAGATACTTCAAAAAATGTTATAATGCGAACCTTTGTAGCAATTGAAATTTCAAATGAAAATGTAATCAATTCGATTGAAAAATTTCAAAAAGAAATTCATTTTGGTGTAAAGCCAGTACAATCAAGAAATTTACATTTTACATTACAATTCTTGGGTGAAATTTCAGGGGAAACAGTACAAAAAATCATCAAAGTATTACATACAATTGAATTTTCAAGTTTTAATGTTAATTTGAAAGGAATAGGTGTATTTCCTAAACTGAAATTTCCTAGAATAATTTGGGTAGGTACAGATGAAAATGGAGGTAATTTGTTAATTCAACTAGCAAAAAAAATTCAAAAATCATTAGAACCATTAGGATTTTTTTTAGATAAAGCATTCAAACCTCATATCACAGTGTTTAGAATTAAAAAGAAGGTTGAGAACATAACTAAGGAATTGGAAGGTTACAAAACTATGGATTTTGGAATACAACAAATCACAAGTATTAAGTTAAAAAAAAGTGAGCTTACACCAAATGGACCAATATATTCAGATTTAGAGGAGATAAATGCAATAAAATGAACGAAATAATTTCTAAAATTTCTAAAACAGTTGTTCCATCAAAAACTCTAGAAAAATCAAAAAGTGAAATTGCTGAAGTAGCATTCAATTTAGTTGAAAAAGAAATCAAGAAATTTCCTGAAGTAGTTGATTTAGAATTTGGAGGTTCATTTGCAAAAGGCACCTGGTTACCAAACGATGCAGACATAGATATTTTTGTTAGATTTAAAAAATCTACATCAGAGGAAAAATTTGAGCAAATTTCAAGAAAGATTGGATTTGAATCATTAAAAAAATTCTCTCCATATGTAAGATATTCTGAACATCCATATGTTGAGGCTAAAATCAAGGATACAAAAATCAATATTGTACCATTTTATGATGTAAAACTTGGTGAATGGAAAAGTGCTGCAGACAGATCACCATTTCATACAAAATTTATGAAAAAATCATTAACGCCAAAAATGAGAAATGAAGTTAGAATATTAAAGAAATTTTTAAAATCAAATAAAATCTATGGGGCAGAAATGGCAAAACATGGATTTAGTGGATATGTTTCAGAGGTTTTGATTTTAAATTTTAAAAGTTTTGGAAATCTTATCAAATCAATTTCTGAAATTAAAGAAAATCAAATTATTGGAAAAACTTCAAAAAAATTTGAAACATCAATAGTTATCACAGACCCAATTGACAATAATAGAAATTTAGCTGCTGCAATTTCTAATGAAAATATTGGAAAATTTGTTCTTATTTCTAGAGCATTTAAGAAAAAGCCAAAATTGACTTTATTCAAAAATAAAAAATATAAGGTTTCAAAAAAATATTGGGAAAATTTGTTAGTTGTAAAATTTGATTTTAAAATGAGAAGTCCAGATATAATATGGGGCCAAATTAAAAGAGCTACATCATCACTGACTACACAATTAGAATTAGGTGGATTCACCGTACTGAGAAATAAATCATATACGGATCAAAGAAAAGAAGCATATCTCTTATTCTTTTTAGAATCTACAAAAATTCCTCAAATATATTCAAAAAATGGACCAGAATTCTTCAGAGAAGATAGTTCAAAAAGTTTCATTTCTAAAAATCTAAAAAATACTGAATTAATGTGGATTGGAACAAATGGCAAAATTATTTCCCTCGAAAAAAGAAAACATGTTGAAGCTGCCAAATTCTTAACAGATTTCTTGAAAAAAGACCTTCAAACAGGCGTGCCAAAAGGTCTTCTAAATGATTTTAAAAAAGGATTTAGAGTTTCTGTAGGAAGTAAAAATTTGAGCAAATCAATTAAAGAGGAAGCAAGTGAGTTGATTTCAACAGATGGCACAATCCTTTATTTCAATTAAAAAATTTTCTGAAGAACCATATTCGTTAATTCTTGGATATCCAAAAGCTACTAATCGTCAAATAAAATCAAGAATAAATGAATTAGAAAAATTAAAAATAAAATCCATATTATTGACAGGCCCTACAACGCTTGGAAAATTAGCAATTTTAGGAAAAGGGTATGTTGGGGTAGTTGTCCTAGCAAAAAAAGGAAACAAACAAGTTGCTTTAAAAATTAGAAGGACAGATTCGCAAAGAAAAGATATGAAAAATGAATCAATTTTGTTAAAATTGGTGAATTCAGTTGATGTGGGGCCAAAAATGTTTGCAGTTAGCAAAAATTTTCTTGTAATGGAATACATTGAAGGTGAAAAAATTAGTGATTGGGTAGATTTGTTAAAAGGTGTAGGTAGTACAAAAAAATTAAAATCCACAATTAAAAAAATTCTTCAAGATTGTTACAAATTAGACAGATTAGGTTTTGATCATGGCGAATTAAGTAATGTGTCAAAACATGTGATTGTAGGAAAAACAAAATCTACTTTAATTGATTTCGAGAGTTCAAGTACAAAGAGAAGACCATCAAATGTTACATCTATTACTCAAGCATTTTTTATCGGTTCAGGAATTGCAAGAAAAACTCAAAAAATTTACAAAAAT
>Ga0066849_10001268_pt1 | contig 10386 bp, 10 predicted proteins | sample ETNtaG_9_FD_65492 | JGI IMG/M metagenome (GOLD analysis project Ga0066849, IMG submission 65492) | Marine microbial and viral communities from oxygen minimum zone, Eastern Pacific Ocean - ETNP201406SV69 | ecosystem: Environmental > Aquatic > Marine > Oceanic | place: Pacific Ocean: Eastern... | reverse complement strand
TTGAAATCGAAAGTCGGTGCTCGTTAGGCTGCAGGGGTACCCGAGTTGGTCAAAGGGGCCGGACTTAAGCTCCGGTGCTTAGTGCTTCATGGGTTCGAATCCCATCCCCTGCACCATTAATTCTCAAATCTGGATTTTACCCTTGCAAGTGTGCAGCCAAATTTGCCATCAAATCCCATTGGAGAAACCTTGGTCAAGCATACCACCCCGGCTACAACATTTTCTGGAATTAGTATAGATTCCAGAATCGAAGATGCTATTGTCTCCATTAGGGCTGACCTGTGGGAAGTTGCTTTTTCTATCGAGCGATGAAGATACTCGTAGTCTAGCACGTCTCCGATCTGATCATTGATCGGTGGTTCGGCTCCTTCGAGCAGAACTTCGATATCGAATCTTACGGGTTGCTTCACCCCCTTCTCGTGATCATGGGCTCCAATGTCTAGTTCCATTACAACATCCTCTAGTCTCAAAGTTGTCCAACCGGAAGACTCGATTTTTCCGATTATAGAACTAAGATGGTGAGTTGTGATTGCCAAAAATTCTCACTCCTTGTCAAACGCCGGATCTTTTCCCATCTGTCTAAACCTCTCACCAGAGTCAACGAAGATGGTTTGGCCCGTTATCGAGGGTGAATTCGCTAAGAAGACTACTGATTCAGAGACATCGTGTGAAGATGGTCCGAACCCCAATGGGGATTGGGATTGGATTGCCTCTAGTGAGTCGGCATCTAGGACGTCACTAGTAAGAACGTGCCCGGGTGCAACTGAGTTAACTCTGATTCTTGGGGCAAGATCAATTGCAAGTGCAGAGGTCAATCCGTGCATTGCAAATCTTGAACCAGTGTATGACAAGTAATCTGCATTTGGGGATTCAACCTTGAAATCCAATACATTCACCACCCATGAGGGTTCTTTGGCGGACTTAGACAACTCTCCGATCAAGATTAGAGGCGCGAATGCATTTACTTTCATGTGTTCTGTCCACAGTTCTTCTGAGAGGTTTTCAATCCTGTCAAAAGAGAAGAGAGAGGCGTTGTTGACCACTCCGACAACAGTTCCAAGTGAATCTGTTGCATTGTGAATTAAACCCTTCACTGAGTCGGAATCATTGAGATCGCATTGAAGCGATATTGCCTTTCCACCACGAGACTCTATCTCCTCTGCTAACTGGTTTGCTTCTTGTTCGGAATTTCTGTAGTGTATGGCGATTGAGAAGCCCTCTTCTGAAAGCCTCAGGCAAATTTCTCGACCTATTCTTCTGGCCCCCCCAGTGACCAATACCGACCCGCGCACGCATTCCGCAAGGGACCCCACACTTTACCGATTGCTCACAACAAGCGGGACTTCTCAATGAGAACGGTTAATGTCGTTCTTCTATCCGCTGATAACGATGGAGAGGCGGTTGCCAATCATCGACACCGGAACAGAGGCGCTCGCAGGTTGTGGGAGTACCGGTTCGAAAGGCCCTCTGGAGAAAAGGAAAAACTTGAGGAAGAGGCTTCCATCATGGTTCAAGACCGCTCTTCCCACTGGCCTGGCTCAGTCGAGATACAACGAAACCAAGAGCAATGTTGTGACTCATGGATTGAATACAGTTTGCGAGGAGGCACGATGCCCGAACGTACACGACTGCTGGGGCAGGGGTACTGCTACCTTTATGGTGGCCGGAGAGGTATGCACCAGAGGGTGCAGATTCTGTGCAGTCGGGACCGTGAAGACCCCTCCGGAGCTAAATACGGAAGAACCCGGAGAATTGGCTGATGCAGTTTTCAATATGGGACTGAGCTATGCAGTAATTACTGTTGTAAACAGAGATGACCTTCAAGATGGCGGGGCGATGCACTACCGAGATTGCATCACAGAAGTTGCCAGCAAGAGTCCGGATGTTGGATTAGAATTGCTTTGTTCTGATTTAGACGGAAATCTAGAGGCTCTAGCGGAAATGTTGGACGATCTTCCACTGAGGGTTTTCGCGCATAATGTCGAGTGCGTGCCACGTCTAGATAGAATAGTTCGAGATCGCAGGGCCTCATTCGGGCAATCCCTAGAAATTCTAAGGAAGGCAAAGGAGATACGTCCGGATCTACTAACCAAGACTAGCCTAATGGTCGGTCTTGGAGAAACAGACGAAGAGGTAGAAGAGGCAATGAAGATGATTCGTGATGCCGGGGTCGATATGATTACCCTAGGGCAGTATCTTCAGCCTAGCTACAGGCACCTTCCTGTGGACAGATTTCCCGAGCCAAGCAATTTTGCAGACTGGGATCTTCTAGCAAGGGAGCTCGGTTTCAGCGCCGTGGCTAGTGGGCCACTGGTTAGGTCGAGTTACAGGGCCGGTCTTCTTTGGGAGGAGGCAATGGGCGGTGAGCCAGTGGTTACTCGGGACTCTACTGGTTCTGCGGTTAGTCACATCATGTCACAGAAGAGATTGGTTGTTGCAGAGGTTGATAATTCATGATTAACGGAGGGAAGAAACATGACTCCTAGGGACGACGGTGGAAAAATTCACGTTCCAGACGCCCCATTCAGACCAGGAGAGGAAGCGAGTTTCGAAAACTGGCCATGGAAACCCGGGGATTTCCCCAAGCCAGATCCAAAGAATTGTCATTTTCAAGACACAGTGGAACTGGCTAATGGACTAGTCAGGGTGCTTGATGATGATGGCAATGCCTCGGGAGAATGGAACCCAGGACTCACCTCGGAACAGCTCCTTACCGGATTGGAGCACATGGTCAGATTGAGGATCTTCGATGACAGGATGATGAAAATGCAGAGGACTGGACTTCTCTCGTTCTACATGCGTTCATTGGGTGAGGAAGCGGTTGCTATAGCCCAAACAATGGCTTTGGAGGAGCAAGATTGGATTTTCCCAACTTACAGACAGCCGGGTGCTCAATTTGTCAGGGGCAGGGACATGGTTAGCATGATATGCCACTGTATTGGAAATGTAGAAGACAACATCAAGGGCAGACAGATGCCAGTACACTATTCGTATCGAGAGGGTCGTTTCATTTCTGTTTCCAGCCCTGTTGGAACACAGTTCAGCCAGGCGGTAGGGGTGTCTCTTGCATCTAGTTACAAGGGACTCGATGAAGTGACGATTACCTGGATAGGGGATGGGGCTAGCGCTGAGGGTGATTACCACTATGCGTTAAATTTCGCAAGTGTGTTCAACGCCCCGGTAATTCTGAATTTGGTGAATAACCAATGGGCAATATCTACTCACTCCAACTTCGCCACAGGGATGGGTAGTTTCGCATCTAGAGGCATTCCCTTCGGGCTTGCCTCCATTAGAGTGGATGGAAACGATTTCCTGGCACTATATTCTGTAACCAAGTGGGCACGAGAGAGAGCCGCATCAGGTTCTGGAGCCACTCACATAGAGGTTCTGACTTACAGAACTGGGGCACACAGCAGCAGCGACGATCCAAGCAGATATAGGCCCAAGGACGAGCATACCAAGTGGCCCGGCGGGGACCCGGTAGATAGGCTGAAAGAGCATCTGATTAAATTGGGGGAGTGGAGCGAGGATCAGCACAAAGAACTGGAGGAGAGGATCGACGGAGAGGTGATTGAGGCTTACAAGGAGGCAGTAAAATTCGGAGACCTGGCCAATGGCCCATATCCCTCGGCAGACACAATCTTCACAGAGGTTTACGAAGAGATGCCTTGGCACCTTAAGGAGCAGCATGATGAGATGATGGGGGATTGAAAATGGCAAACATGAACATGATTCAATCATTGAACAGCGCTCTCGACAATATGCTAGATAGTGACCCGGATGTAATCATATTCGGGGAAGACGTTGGTTACTTTGGAGGAGTGTTCAGAACGACCGATGGCCTGCAAGAAAAGCATGGAAGCCATCGTGTTTTCGACTCGCCACTTTCGGAAGGAGGCATTGCCGCAACTGCTTTTGGCATGGGATTGAATGGCCTGAGGCCGGTAGTAGAAATTCAGTTTGCTGACTACATCTTTCCGGCTTATGATCAGATTGTGAACGAGATGGCAAAGGTTAGACACAGATCTGGGGGCGAGTTTTGGTCTCCTGTCACACTACGGACTCCGGCTGGAGGCGGGATTAGAGGGGGGCACCACCATTCACAATCCCCAGAGTCCCAATTCACTCACACCCCTGGGCTAAAGGTAGTTTACTGCTCAACCCCTTACAATGCCAAGGGTCTGCTAATTAGCGCAATTGAGTGCAATGATCCAGTGGTTTTCTTCGAGCCGAAGAGGTGTTACCGGGGGCCATTCTATGGTGACCCTCACAACGTACCAACATGGTCTGAGCATCCAGAGGCAGAAGTTCCCGAAGGCCACTACAGAATCCCACTTGGAGAGGCAAGGGTGGCGCAACAAGGAAGCGATTGCACGGTAATCTCATGGGGCGCGATGGTTCATGTTTGTGAACAAGCAATTAGGGACAGTGGAGTGTCATGTGACCTGATTGACCTGCAGACCCTCGTCCCCTGGGACAGGGAGGCAATTGTAAGTTCAGTCGAGAAGACAGGCAGGTGTGTAATTGTCCATGAGGCCCCGAAAACAAGTGGATTCGGTGCGGAAATGGCAGCTTCCATACTGGAGAGGTGCTTCTACCACCTTGAGGCACCCATTGAGAGGGTGACTGGTTGGGATACGCCATTCCCCCATACTACTGAATGGGATTACATGCCCGGACCATCTAGAATCGCAGCGGCGATAGTGAAAACACAGGAGGAGTGAGATGGGAAATTTCGTATTCAAGTTGCCCGATATTGGAGAGGGAGTAGTCGAAGGAGAGGTAGTCCAATGGCACGTTTCGGTTGGCGATTCTGTCTCTGAGGACGACCCCATTGTGGATGTAATGACGGACAAAGCAACAGTGACAATTCCATCTCCCAGAAGTGGGGTGATAGATTCCCTAAGTGGTGGCGTGGGAGACATGATTGCAGTTGGAACAACTCTTCTGGAAATCGAAACCGGAGGAGGAGCAACGGAGAGTGAGGGGGAAGTATCGAGCAATGATGATGGGGGTGCGGGGTCGGAACCTGAACCGGCACCTGCTCCAGCACCTGCTCCGGCACCTGCTCCGGCACCTGCTCCGGCACCTGCTCCGGCACCTGCATCCAAGGCGCCATCCCAACCAACAACCGGGCGAGTCCTTGCTAGTCCTGCGGTTAGAAAGAGGGCTAGAGAGAATGACGTTGATCTATCGACCGTTAGAGGATCTGGTCCGGCTGGTAGGATCAGGCATGCTGATTTGGATGCTTTCATTGCTGCAGGCGGAGCAGTTGCAGGGGCCGCACCTATGGCCTACTCCGTTAAGAGGACCGAGGTTACTCCAGTGAAGGTGGTGGGACTAAGGAGAAAGATCTCTGAGCAAATGAGCCTCTCGAAGAGCAGAATCCCACACTTCTCATATTTCGAAGAGGTCGATATTACCGAGCTAGAGTCTTTGAGACAAGTCCTAAACATGACGAAGGACGATTCTCAACCGAAGTTGACATATCTCCCATTCATCATGCTGGCTCTTGCCAAAATCATGCCCCAGCACCCCGAATGCAATGCGCACTTCGATGATGAGAGTGGAGTTGTGAATAGGCAGGGGGCTGTGAATCTAGGAATCGCGACTCAGACTGAGCGAGGTTTGTATGTCCCCGTGGTTAAGCACGTTGAGGCCATGGACATCTGGAACGCTGCATCAGAAATGCAGAGAGTATCCGGATCTGCGAGAGATGGTAGTGCAAGTCTGGACGAGCTTACCGGATCCACTTTCACGATCACAAGCCTGGGGAGGGAAGGAGGACTAGGGGCGACCCCGATCATCAATCACCCAGAGGTTTCTATCCTTGGGGTTCACAAGGCCAGAGAGATGCCTGTTGTCAAGGATGGCAAGATAGTCATCAGGAGAATTATGAACCTTTCAAGCGCCTTTGATCACCGAGTGGTCGATGGAGCGGATGGGGCTTCCCTAATTCAGCACCTCAAGAGAATGCTGGAAAACCCAGCACTCATTTTCATGTGAGGGACTAAAATGGCAGATTCACGCAAATGCCAGGTCTTGGTAATTGGTGCTGGACCGGGGGGTTACGTGGCGGGAATCCGCTCAGCGCAACTGGGACTTGATACGATTGTTGTCGAGGGCGACAAGGCAGGGGGTACTTGCCTGATCAGGGGGTGTATCCCTAGCAAGGCAATAATCCATGCTGCAGAGAGGTTTGAGTCACTTCGTCAGCATTCTGCTGATGGTGGGCACATGGGACTTTCTGTCAAAGGTGAGGCCGAAGTTGATATGGTTGGCCTGGTATCTTGGAAGGACTCCATCGTTGATAGGTTGAACAAGGGCGTGGAGGGGCTACTGAAAGCAGCGGGCGCTGAGCTGATCAAGGGATGGGCAAGTTTCGATGGGCCCAAGAGTTGCATAGTAGAATCTAGCAGTGGCAGTGTGAAAATAGAGGCAGAGAATGTCATCATTGCTACTGGTTCTAGCCACATAGATTTGCCATTCATGCCATGTGACGAGGAGTTTGTCCTCTCCTCAAGCGGGGCATTGGATCTAGAGTCGTTGCCTAAGAGCGTTGCAATTGTCGGAGGAGGGTACATCGGACTCGAATTGGGCTGCGCTCTGGCTAAGCTTGGTTCCGAAATTACTGTTGTCGAGGGGATGAGTAGCGTCTTGGCCATAATGGACAAGGAAATCCGGAGACCTCTGGAACTATGGCTGAAGAAGCACAAGGTCTCAGTCCATACCGATGCACTTGCCAGGGGCGTAGAAATCAAGGGCAGGGGTGCATCGAAGAAGGCCGAATTAACATTTGAAAAAGATGGAACTGAGCACAAGGTGAAGGTGGACAAGGTTCTAGTCACGGTGGGAAGGAAGCCCAACACCAAAGGCTGGGGACTGGAAAACACCGGAATTAGGATGGATGGTTCGGGACGCTTCATCAGAACCGACAGGCAATGCAGAACATCAGTTCCCGGGGTATATGCAATTGGAGATGTATCTGGCGAGCCAATGCTTGCCCACAAGGCTAGTGCAGAAGGGGAGATGGTGGCCGAGATCATTGCTGGTCACAAACGAGAATTCGACAAGATAGCCATCCCTGCGATCGTCTTTACCGAACCAGAGATAGTGTCTGTAGGACTTACTCCTGATGAAGCTGAAGAAAGAGGGGAGGATGTCATTGTGGGCAAGTTCCCACTTGCTGCAAATGGCAGAGCATTGAGTCTGGAGGCTGAGAAGACAGGGGGTTTCATACGAGTAACGGCCAGAGAATCGGATCATGTGATCCTTGGAGTACAAGCAGTGGGAAGTCATGTTGCAGAGTTGCACTCTGAGTTCGTGTTGGCTCTGGAGATGGGAGCTTTGCTTGAGGACGTGGCGGGTACTGTGCACGCGCATCCAACCATGTCCGAGGCATTCCACGAAAGCGTCCTCAAGACCCTCGGTCACGCCATCCACATCAATTGAGGTTTCGAATGGACGGAATCGAAGTACTACGGTGCGGGATAGTGAATTATCAAGTAATGTATGAGTCGATGAAGGATCTGCAAAAAAGGAGGATTTCAGATGAGATCGGTGACACCTTGATCTTCGTCGAACATCCAGAAGTGGTGACAATTGGACCAAAGGCGGTCCGTGACAATGTGGTCGTCGATGGATACCCAACTTGCCTAACGGACAGGGGTGGAGGAATAACGTGGCATGGACCAGGCCAGCTTGTCGTATATCCTATTGTAAAATGGGAAATCGGAGAACAGAGTGTTAGAGGGGTAATTGGTAGGCTGGAAGATTGGGCGATTGCCGCGCTTGCAGAATGCGGAGTTTCAGCTTACAAAGATGAAGTGATGCAAGGAGCGTGGGTCGATGGTCACAAGATTTGCTCAATCGGGCTATCATTCCTCCACTGGGTTAGCCGCCATGGGATGTCAATCAACATAGACACTCCCGGCACCAGGGTGCAAGATCTGGAATGCTGCGGCATTCCCGCAGGAACCCATACCAGCCTTTCCCACCTAGGTTATGGGAAAGACAAGAAGGGCATTCCAATAGACTTCATGAGAATTGAGAAGAGCCTGAGGCTGACCTGTGAAGAGTACCTGGGAAGAGAGCCTAAGAATCCTGTAGATTGGAGTCCGGAGATGGTGGTGTGAACCGGCCAGTCAGAAGTGATTTGTCTAAGCACTGGATGCTCTCTAAAGAGACTTGTTTCCTTAATCATGGCTCCTTCGGAGCTACGCCAATTGCGGTTCTTGAGGAGCAAAGTAGACTTAGGGGAATCATCGAGAGTGACCCGGTCAGGTTCTTTGAAAGGGACTACACCCCTCTGATCGGCTCCTCAATAAAAAAACTTGCAGAATTCATGAATGCTGACCCTAGGGGCATGACATTCGTGAAGAATACCACAGAAGGTGTGAACACAGTACTCAGAAGCCTTGTACTTCAACCGGGTGACGAGATTATAGTCACCAACCACAGCTACCAGGCATGCTGGAATGCGGTCGATTTCGTTACCGAGAGGGCAGGCGCGAAGACAGTGGTTGCAGAAGTACCATTCAGAGTCGGAAGCGAGGATGAAATCGTAGATCTGGTCATGGGCTCTGTCACCGAAAGAACCGTGCTAGCCATGGTGGATACCGTGACTAGCGCCACAGGGCTAAGGATGCCATTCGAAAGGCTCGTCGGAGAGTTGCAGTCTTCTGGAGTAGATGTTCTTCTTGATGCGGCACACGGCCCAGGTATCGTGCCTCTAAACCTCAGTGAACTAGATGCGGCATACTGCACAGGGAATTGTCACAAATGGCTCTGCACCCCGAAAGGTTCTGCCTTTCTCCACATCAGATCCGATCTAAAGAAGATGGTTAGGCCGCTTAGTATCAGTCACGGTGCTAGCTTCGAAGGAACAGACCAAGAAAAGTTCGAATTTGAATTTGGATGGCCTGGAACACAAGACCCCACCCCCTGGCTATGCATTCCCCTAGCAATCGATTTCCTAGGTGGACTAGTGGAGGGCGGTTGGCCGCAGATAATGGAAAGAAACCGGGAATTGGCACTCAAGGGGAGGAAGATTCTCTGCGATGCACTTGGGACCACAGAGCCGGTTCCAGATTCACTGGTCTCATCGATAGCGTCAGTGGAGATGCCCGGAGAGGGGAATGTGGGCCCGATGAGCATGGAAGGGGATCCCTACCACAACTATCTGCTGGACGAGTTTGGGGTGCAAGTACCTGTTTTTCCATGGAGGCACCATGGAAGGCGGTACATCAGAATATCAGCGCAACTTTACAACAGTGTCGAAGAGTATGAATTCCTTGCAGAGTGCCTAGAAGAGTCGTTGTGAGGTTGGGAAACCATTGAATGGAGTGGTGTATGCCGCGATGGCATGCCTGAGGCAGTCGTAGCACTAACTGGGGCTTCTGGAGCACAGTACTGCGTCAGGCTCATTGAAGCGCTGGTGGAACACAATTGGTCTGTGAACCTGATAGTAACTAGCACCGGGGCCATTAATCTGGATCTTGAATGTGGGATAACGCCGAGCGAATTGGCCGATAGGGAAGGTGTGACCCTTGAAGATAATGCCAACCTTGCAGCTAAAGCAGCATCTGGTTCTGCTAGATTCGATGCTTACGTCATATGTCCGGCTAGTGGAACAACCATAGGAAAGATAGCTGCCGGAATTAGTGACAATCTGGCAACCAGAAGTGCCCTAGTGGCAATGAAGGAGAGGAGGAAGCTGGTCATAGTTCCAAGGGAGGCCCCTTACTCCACCCCCCATCTGAAAGCAATGTTCAACCTCTCCGAGTGGGGAGTAGTAATCCTTCCAGCTAGTCCGGGTTTCTACCATTCTCCTAGAAACATTGGAGATCTGGTCGACTTTGTTGTGGCGAGGATACTGGACCAGTTAGAAGTTGATCATTCCTTAGGCAAAAGATGGACCGGTGAAGAGGTCCGAGCTGAAGATTGATGCCCACCATGACCTGTTCTGGAATGGGTTCAATAGTGGTGGAAAGAGTTCAATTGCCATAACATGACTGAATTGTCACCTATTTTTGGGAAGTCGACTTCCACAATTTTTGTTGTAGGGATGATTGTCCTTGGAGCAGCAGGGGGGGGTTTATTGTTCGGGGATGATCTAGCAAAATGGATCAAGGGAGAGGAGGAATACGAGTTGATTGACTTCGACACCAACCAAACTAGGGCGTATGCCCAGGGGTTGGTGGACCTAGGAGATCCTGACTGGGGTGGGAGGCTCTCAGGAACGGTGGAAGAGGAGAACGCTGCTCAATCGATTAAGACCAATTTCTCGAATAGCGGATTGCCCTCTACTCTCGAAGAGTTTGATGTCCCACTTTACTACATGGGTAACACATTCGAAATGATGATCTGCATTCCAGGAAACGTTGG
>Ga0066849_10001267_pt1 | contig 10388 bp, 15 predicted proteins | sample ETNtaG_9_FD_65492 | JGI IMG/M metagenome (GOLD analysis project Ga0066849, IMG submission 65492) | Marine microbial and viral communities from oxygen minimum zone, Eastern Pacific Ocean - ETNP201406SV69 | ecosystem: Environmental > Aquatic > Marine > Oceanic | place: Pacific Ocean: Eastern... | reverse complement strand
GGCAGTTGATTGGGGTATAACAGACCAAGTAGAAACTAGCAAGGCTGTAAGGTGGGTTATATTGCTTTTAATCGTGGTGTTTGATCCACTTGCTGTATTACTATTGATAGCGGCCAACCAGAGTTTAATGAGAAGATTCCCACCAGAGGCACCTAAGCCACAGGAAGTGATTGATCTAGAGAAACCAGACGAAGAGGGTGTTGATCTTAAATGGAACGAAATGATGGCAAAGTCAAATACAACGGCACAGATGGAACAAGCAACAGAGCAATTGAAAGAATGGAAAGAAAAACTAGATTCATTCAATGCAAAAGTTCCAAAGCCTGAAGACAAGCCAGTAGAGATCGTGCAGGAAAACCTTCAAAAAAAAACTGAAGACAAAGAAATAGTAGTAGATAATACAACAGATGGGTTTGATCTGGACGAAGTGATGTTTGAGTTACCCACACAAGAAGAGATAGACAAAGAGAAACAACTAGAAGAATTCAAGAAACGTGAGGCAGAAGAGCTAGAAGCACTAGAAGAAATCTCACGTAAGGCCAGAGAAGAAGAGGAAACAACGGTTACTGTTGAAGAGGCATTAAAGATGTCAGAAGCAGAAAGTGTTGAGACACCAATACAAGAAGAACGTATCAAGCCAGACCTTACAGAGGTAATAGAACCAGAAGCAAAGATAGAAAAACCAAAGAAAAATACAATAGCGTTGTTGGGGCAAAGAATAGTAGAATCCAAGTCCGGAAAGGTGGTGAAGCCCCCAAAGCCGACACTGAGTAATTGGCAAAGGGCTGAATTACTCGACAACTTCCACAAAGAACACGGCAACTTCGAAGACGTCCAAGAGTATGTACAGAACGAAGAGCAGGGCGATACAACTACCTGGAAAAAAATAAAAAATAAAACTACAACAGAAGAAGACTATCATCAAAGGATGGAACAGAGGATAGAGGACTTGATGGCAAAAGTTGATGCAGGGGAACTAAAATTAGAAGACTTGACTGCAGAAGACAGACAAGTTATAATGGATATAAGGAATCAAAACGAAATTTAATAACATGGGACTAAATTTAAAAATGTTTGACACTCTAGGTATGATAACTGTGGTAACGCCACCGTCTATGATGAATCCCGAGAAGCTCAGTTTTACTATTATAAATTTGAAGGAAAAGGAAAAGAACCATTTTGCAAAAGAATTAAACACATTGTTTCCAAATGATAATATCACAGTGTACATCTATGATAACATAGGCAACGAGGAATGGCTAGAAACGGCCATTACTAAATCAAAGTACGTGTTGATGGACAAGGACAAAGCACCAATCTGGATAAATGAAATAGCACCTAACAAAAAAACTTATAGCATATCTAAAGAACAAACAGTTGAACAGACTTTTGAAACAATCAGCAAACAAATGGAAAAACAATGACCGAAGAAAATTTGATCTGTAATTTTTGCAGTAAATCTCGTAAAGATGTAACAAAGATGATAGTGGGTGCTAAGAAAACATCCATATGTAATGAGTGTGTCAAACTATGTGTTGAGATACTTGAAGAGGACGTAATCAAAGCTCGTAAAGAAAAACTACACGCAGGCGATAAAAACATACTCAATCCAGTTTTAATAAAAGAGCATCTAGACCAGTATGTTATAGGACAGGATGCCGCAAAAACTGTGTTGTCAGTAGCAGTATCAAATCACTACAAAAGAATAGTACAACCACCAATCGACTTTGACCTAGACAAATCAAATGTTATGGTGCTTGGTGCCACAGGAGCAGGAAAAACATTAATGGCTAGGACTATTGCTAAACACTTGGATGTACCGTTTGCTATAGCAGATGCAACAACACTTACCGAATCAGGTTATGTGGGAGAAGATGTGGAGAACGTGATTCAAAAACTGTATGCAAACGCAGACGGTGACATAGAAAAGACACAGAAAGGTATAATATTCATTGACGAGATTGATAAAATTTGTAGGAAAGGTGAGAACACATCACTAACCAGAGATGTTTCTGGAGAGGGTGTTCAACAAGGATTGTTAAAGATTGTGGAGGGCACAGAGTGTAGAGTTCCGCCCCATGGTGGACGTAAACATCCTGACCAGCAGACAATCACTATAGACACATCAAACATACTGTTCATGGTAGGTGGTGCATTCACTGAACTAGAGAAACAAATAAGATCAAAACAATCAGGTGGAATGGGTTTCGGAACCAAACTTAAAGAGCAAGATGACAGGAACTATCTTTCAGAAGTTCAACCCGAAGACCTAATAAAGTACGGCTTGATACCAGAGTTTGTTGGTAGGTTCTCCATGATAACCAACATAGATCCTCTTACTGAGACACAGTTGATAAGAATACTAACAGAACCACGGAATGCCATCTTAAAACAGACGCATTATCTTTTTGGTCTCGATAACATAGATATTGAATTTACCAAAGAAGCCAAACAGAGTATAGCACGTAAGGCCAAAGAGCTGGGCACCAATGCAAGGGGACTGAAGAACGTAGTAGACTCTGTGGTTCTGCCCTACCAGTTTGACGCAGAAGAGATGAGAAACAGAGGAGTTTCTAAGATACAGATAACTAATGCGGTGGTTGACAAAGGAGCAGACCCTGTGTTAGTATTTAGAAAAACGAATGGAATATCAAAAAAACAAATTTAGGCCCAAGTTCAAGAAGACAGAGAGACCGTTGGGTTTCCAAGGCTATTACGTAGAAGTTCGAGAAGGCGAGGATGCCGTTAGAGCATACAGGAAAATCAAGAGATGGATCAAAGAAGACAAGTTCATTGACCAGATCAGGAATAAAAACACCTACAGGAAACCTTCAGAGATCAAAGTTGAGAAGAACAAAGAACGTAGGAAGGTCCTACGTAAACTGCGTAGGGATCGTGACAGCAACATCTCTATGCGTCCTCAAAGAGGCAGATAATTTACCAAACAAGGTCGCAATTTGACATATAGTACATATATGTTATAATAAATACAGTTGAAGATTGCTATAGATAGGATCTTCACAACATTAACTCGCTTAACAATAGGAGGAAAGCACATGAAAAACAATCTATCTATTTTTAATAACCTAAGACCACTAACCGTAGGGTTCGATGATATGTTCGATCACTTTGAGCATATGATGGACGACAGTTTCTTCAGAGGATCTGTTGCAAACTTCCCACCATACAACATAGTAAAAACTGGTGAGAATACCTATGACGTTGAACTTGCACTTGCAGGATTCAACAAGAAGGACATCGAAGTAGAGTACAAAGAGAACCTACTTACAGTCAAATCTAAGAAGCAAGAAGAGACCAAAGACGAAGATGGTAATGTAATACACAGGGGCATTTCAAAAAGAATGTTCTCTAAAAGTTTTACCATTGCAAATGATGTTGAAGTCAAAGGTGCGGAACTGAAGGATGGTTTACTTAAAGTAAGTATGGAGAGAATAATTCCAGAACACAAGAAAGCAAAATCTATCGATATCAAGTAAAGCAAAACAAATGGATAGGGTGGTAAAACACCCTATCTAAATTGACATACTATACAAGTATGTTATAATAATGGATGATACAAGATATGACAGATATACAAACACTTACTAAAGAAAAGATTAAACTAGACGAACCAGGATTGTACGACGTGATATTCCTCAACGACAACATAACAACAATGGAGTTTGTTGTAAAGGTCTTGAAACAGATCTTTGGGAAGACACCAGAACAAGCACAGAACATCACAAAAAAGATACACCAAGACGGACAAGGTGTTGTTGGATCATACGTACACGAAGTTGCAGAGCAAAAAGGAATAGAAACAACTTTAGCGGCCAGACAGGAAAACTTCCCACTACAGGTCAAAGTCAAGAAGCAGTAATGGATCTTAGATCTTACGTAAGACAGAACCAGCAAGTTATGGAGTTCGTTAGACACTCAACTACTGGTGTGATTGACAAATACGTAGGTACACTAGACTATGCTACTGCAAGGTTTAACACTATACTCTTAAAATTATCACAAGATCCACTTGGTGCTGACGAACATAGAAACGAAATTAATGAGTGCTTTAGGATAATACAAAATTTTTATACCGACACTAAAAGATATTTGATATGGCCATACCTGTTAAAGCCTATCATGGCACTTAAACTGCATTGGTCTGGTACTACGCAGATACCAAAGATAAAGTTCCTATTAGAAAAAATCAATAATTAACAGTATGATTAGCAATTGGTTGTTCTGGGCAATACCACGAGACTACATTAGAAGATACCTCTTTACATTTTGGCTTTTGATGTTTTTTATACCAGGATATTTTCTAGGATTGCAATTTACGAAACTAGGATTTATAATAAACTGGCTTTGGTTCGATCTCGTTTTTTACGGATGGTACCGAGCAAAACAAATGTTAGGAGACGACGAATGAAAGCAATAGTATGGAGTAAACCTGCGTGTGTTTACTGTGAGAAATCAAAAGCCTTGCTGAAAGCAAAAGGCATAGAGTACGAAGAGAAGAATATAGCGGAAGGCTACAAGATACAGGACTTATTAGAACTTGTACCCAACGCAAGAACTATGCCTCAGATTTGGCTTAACGAAGAACACATAGGCGGTTACTTCGAGTTAGAAAAAAAACTCAAATGATCTTTGCTTGTCTCCGACAACCAAAACAATCAGAACAACTTAAAGCCTTACTAGGAAATCATGTCCAGACACCATACTGGAACATTTATTATGATGAGGGTTGGCAAGAATCTAACAGCAGTATCCGTAAAGGTCACGTATCGCTTGATTACAGCAACGGGTTGAACTGGACGTTTGGAGCACTAAGAAACTTCCCTGTCTATTTCAACGATTATGGCGTATCGAACTTTGATAAAAGTTTTGGTGAAACTTTGCCTATCGATGCAATCTTGCAAGACCAGGGACAAAAGTTTTCAGTATCATATATTAAAAATTTTTACACAGCACAGCAAAAAGCAAGTGACTTTGAGTCAAGTGTAAACGTAGTCAAAAAATCAATCATAGAAAATTTACAGAAGATTGATAAAAATACTATAAATTGGTTACCAGATCGAGGCGGAATTGACACACTAACAATAAGAAGTGCCTTAGATTTTCTGGATATTCCTTATCAACTTTTTGATTTTAAAAATGTGCTTCCAAAAAGGTCAGACCTTTGCAACGAACTGCTAAGGTCTCATTGGGGTTTCAACCAAATACCCGAGTACAATGGTAACGTAATCACAGGTTTCTACGGCGACGAGTTTGTATTGAGAAATCCCTACTATGTACATGTAATTCTTTCCCTTAGAAATATTAACATTACTGAAATTTTTGATGCGAGACCAGAATGTTATATGTTCAAATACTTTGCCAACTATAGGCACAAATGCAGTGCAATATCTGACAAAAACCTCAATCAATTAGAACAGATGATAATGAATGATTTTCAAATATGGGACATGAATGCAACTACTTTTATGAATCCATTCAGGCATAAAAACTTATTAGGTCTGCTTCATGCTGATAATGAAACTATAATTTCGCAAGTTACAGATGCGGCAATAAACAAGAAGATAATTGAAGATTTTAATCCTATCCTTTTAGATAGATTAGACAATTTTAAAAATGAAAACGACCCGTATTGGTTTGATTAATAAAATCTAGAACCATGTCATGATTTTCATAAAGCGGAATTAAGTTTAAGAAATTTTGATTCACACCGTCGTGGACTAGGTGTTTATGTTCAGCATACCATAACAAATCGTCACTAGCAACAGCATTATGTACACTTGATGTTTTTTTTAATCCTAGCCTAGAGCACCAGTAATCTTGTTTCTTAGTATATTTTTTTACAAGATAGTCACAAGGAAATCTTAACATAAGATCTATCAAAAGTTGATTTCCAAATTTATTTGTGCTGTAAGTGGTATCGTATTTTGACAAGTTCTTTTTAGATACAAACTTGAAGCCTTGTCTAAACCCTTCTATGGGAAATGCCTTCCCCAGTGTGCAAGTGACTGTGTCTATGCAAGGCGAATCTAAGTCAAGAAATATGTCATGCTGAAACCATACCCAGCAAAGATCTAAGAACACAGGGATATTTTTCTTCTCACAAACATTGAAAAGTTGGTCCAACCACGAGGGCACATTGTAAGTACCATGTAAAGGCAGGCTCATCACTACGCAGTCATTTTCCATTAGGTCATCCGGGTCAACAAAGTATTTGCCTTCGGCATTTAAACTTCTTAGGTGTGCTTTATTCCAATATTCCTGCTGATTGATACGTACTCGCCTTGTTTTATTTTTATAAAGGAATTCAATCAATGCATTCTTAGTGCTAGGCATTGGAACAAGTTCTAGATGTTCTCCAAGTCTTACCCTAGGCATCATCCAGTTGATAGCAGTTTCTTTTAATCTTTGTACCTGGTCTAGGTCTTGATGTGCTTCATACAAATTAATGTTGTAATTTTTCAGAAATGATACCTGATCCGGATCTCGTATAGCCCTTACATCACACCATAGATGTTTCGCCCTGCCATATATGGATTCAAAATCGGTGCTGATCCTGTCCCATTCTCGCTCGCCCCTAGGAGCCTTGTTTTTAGATTGAGCCACTGCTATCAGCAAGGCTATCTCAAACAAGAATTGAAACTTGTCAGACCTATCTAGTGTATTCCAGTGTTCTTCTGTATAGATCATAATCTTTTTCAAAACGGCTATTGGCTGTATTTTGTTTGTAAACCTCATGCCATTCTGGCATGATTTCTACAATGTTTGTTTTCCAATACTCGTCTAATTTTTTAATGAAGTCGATGCATTCATGAGTCTGAATGCCCTGTGTAAACTTTTGGAACTTTGGATCTACTAGTTTTTTTAACTTGCTAGGTAAATTTTTTGGGTGTAATTCAGGAGGGTTATGTACAAGACACATTTGCGTCATGGATAGTTTCCTTTGTCCGCACCAATCAACAAGTTCCGGAAGACAAAGTATATTGATTGCAGACACAACAGGTTGAATGATCACGTTTAAATTATCATTCCGCATCCTGTCTATATTATTTTCGATGGTATGCCAATTTGCTCCAGGACGTATGTATTCGTGTTTTTTGCCAACAGCATCTAAACTCACTATAACGACAACTTCTTTAAAGATTTTTAAGTTTTTAATAAGTTGGTCATTAATAATCATTGCGTTGGTAGTAACGTAAATTGTTATATTTTTTGCGTGATCTTTGTCTACTAAAAACTGTATCAAATCATGAACCTTCTTATGGTAGAAGGGCTCACCTCCCATTAAATCTATATATTGAACACTATCAGCATTTTCCCTAATAAGTTTATTACTGACATCATCATATCTGTAGGGTTCTGTTGTTTCTCGTCCGATCTCTTGCCACACCTTGTAGACCCGAGAACTAACATGACTCTGACACATCCTGCAGGCAAGATTGCAGGTTGCACCTGCTAGTAATTTGACCTGTAACGGTTTGAGTTGTTTGGCCGTTTTTTTAGTGACATCAAGATGTGGCTGTAATCTAGACTCATTCACACTTTGCCGCATTGATTTCTTACCATTGTCCTCATCGTGCCAACATTTCCAACATCCAGAAGGACGTTTACCTTCTAGCATATCATTACGTAGATTTTTTAGTTCTTCTGAGTTCCAATAAGTTTCAAAGTCTTGGTATTCTGTTTCTCCTTTGTATAAGCAACAAGGTGCAAATGACGGGTGTGATGTGTCTGCGTTGCGATCCAGGCTAATCCAAGGTAATATACATATGTTTTTCATCGAAGATATTTAATTGTACAACATTATACTCTAAATTAAAATCTTTTATTGACAGAAAACCATTTAAATAATATAATAATATAAAGGAGAATAATGGTAAAAGAAGCACTTATCAAAAAGTTAGAAGGCGATATAGAAGTAGCAAAAGCGGATCTAAGAATTTTTTTGGCTAACCCAATTGGAGTTGCCGAACACATAGACTACGTTATTACCGCTGAGAAAAAACTCGAAGCACTTGCACACGCCGAGGATAAACTAGAATCACTGAACAAACTCTAGGTGACATACACAGTCAACGACAAGTGTATAATGTGTAAGCACACAGATTGCGTAACAGTATGTCCAGTTGATTGTTTCTACGAAGGTGAGAATATGCTTGTCATAAATCCAGACGAGTGTATTGATTGCGGAGTATGTGAACCAGAGTGTCCGGAGGACGCAATTAAACCCGACACAGACGAAGAAGGTGCTAAATGGATTGAGTTTAACGGTAAGTGGTCTCAGGAATGGGCAGTGCTTACAGAAAAGAAAGACCCGATGCCTGACTACGAGAAGCATTCGGGAGAAGAAGGAAGACTAGAAAAATATTTTAAAGACAAATAATGAAAGAACAATATGAAAAAAAATAAGAAAAAATCAAAGTGGCAAATGAAAAGAGAAAAACAAGCAAGTGAGAATTCACAGTTTGATCCCAAGATACATCAACTCGGTAGAGAGGGATTTGGATTCCAAATGAAGAAAGATGTTAAAACAAACCCGGAGGATCTGTCAGGTAAGAATCTGCCTTTCAAAACAGAAAAATGAAGGCTGTATTACAGGAACAACTTAATAAAAAGTATGAGGCAGGGTTTACTACAAATGTTGAATCAAAGACCCTACCGCCAGGCCTTAACGAAGACATAGTAACACAAATCTCAAAAATTAAAAAAGAACCTAAATGGTTGCTTGAATTTAGATTAAAAGCATATGAAAGATGGAAAGTTTTAAAACAACCAGAATGGGCAAATCTTGATATTAATCCTATAGATTATCAATCAATAAGTTATTATTCTGCTCCTAAAAAAGGTCCAGCAAGTTATGATGATGTAGATCCTGCTATTAAAAAAGACTTTGAACGATTAGGAATACCATTAGGTGAACGTGCCAAACTAGCAGGTGTGGCCGTTGATGCAGTATTTGATTCTGTATCTGTTACAACAACATTTCAAAAAGATTTAGCAAAACAAGGTATTATATTTTGTTCATTCTCAGAAGCAGTTAAAAATCATCCAGACCTAGTTAAAAAATATTTAGGTTCAGTAATACCTATAAGCGATCATTCATTTGCCGCTTTGAACTCTGCTGTGTTTACAGATGGATCATTTGTTTATATTCCACCTAATACAAGATGTCCTATGGAACTGTCAACATACTTTAGAATTAATGCGGCCAACACTGGACAATTTGAAAGAACTTTAATTATAGCAGACAAAGGCAGTTATGTAAGTTACCTCGAAGGATGTACGGCACCAATGAGAGATGAGAATCAATTACACGCCGCTAACGTAGAACTTGTTGCATTGGATGATGCAGAAATAAAATATTCAACAATACAAAATTGGTATCCTGGAGATCCAATTACAGGCAAAGGTGGAATATACAATTTTGTAACTAAACGTGGTAAGTGCAAAGGACGTAACTCAAAAATTACCTGGACGCAATTTGAAACAGGGTCTAGACTAACTTGGAAATATCCTTCTTGTTTACTAATGGGTGACAACTCTGTAGGAGAATTTTATTCTGTTGCACTAACAAATGGTAGACAACAAGCAGACACAGGTACTAAAATGATACATATGGGTAAAAATACTAAGAGTACAATTATTTCAAAAGGTATATCTGTAGGACATTCTAAAAACACATACAGAGGATTAGTTAGAGTTATGAAGAAAGCAGATAACTCAAAAAACTATACACAATGTGATTCATTAATGTTAGGTAGTAATTGTAATGCTAGTACCATACCATATATTGAAAATAAAAATGCATCAAGTAATTGCAGTCACGAAGCAACAACATCTAAACTAGATGATGACCAATTGTTTTATGTAATGCAAAGAGGACTTAAAGAAGAAGACGCTAGGAACTTAATCATATCAGGATTCTGTAAAGAGATATTTCAAAAACTACCCATGGAGTTTGCAGTAGAAGCCAACAAACTATTAGAAGTTAGTATGGAAGAGGCAATAGGATAATGGAAATAACAAACAATTATAAAGAAACAATAAACTTAAAACAGGATACAGTTTTAAATTATAATATAAAATCAAACTCTTCTGCTCGTTTATTTTTTTGTAACTATGCTGGTTACATAACAGAAATTAATATAAATCTCGATGAAAATTCTTCTTGTGAATTGTATGGCTTTTTTAGAAATGACAATAACAAAAATACAAATGTTATTACTAACGTAATACACAAAGGTAAAAAGTCAAAATGCAATCAAGACTTTAGATTTGTTAATAAAGATAGTAGTAGTTCGTTTGAAGGAAAAATAACAATACCAAAAGATATATCAGGTTGTGAAAGTCATATGTTGAATAAAAATTTA
>Ga0066849_10001260_pt1 | contig 10411 bp, 11 predicted proteins | sample ETNtaG_9_FD_65492 | JGI IMG/M metagenome (GOLD analysis project Ga0066849, IMG submission 65492) | Marine microbial and viral communities from oxygen minimum zone, Eastern Pacific Ocean - ETNP201406SV69 | ecosystem: Environmental > Aquatic > Marine > Oceanic | place: Pacific Ocean: Eastern... | reverse complement strand
TTGAAGACCTTATTGAGCAATCTCTAAAGTGGCTAAGAGAAGAAGTTAAAGACCCTGGATGTCCCTCTAAATAATCCTCCATCTCAACGCCGACAGGCAATTTGTAACCTATTTCCTTTGTTACTCCAACGAACATCATCAAAACATTCATGAATCAGGAAAAGCCCTCTGCCACTCTCAGCATCAATTTCAGAAGGCAAACTAAAGTTTCTTTGAGAAATATTTATGCCATTGCCTTGATCTTGTATCTGCCATACAAGCCAATTTGGCGTAATGATTCTTCTAATTCTTATAAATTTCTCAGGGGCATTTAAATTGCCATGAACAACTGCATTGATAAGAGCCTCGTGCAATCCCAACTCTATGCGCTCTCTAGTCTCTTTAAGATCAACTGGTTCAATTAGCATATTTAAGTCTAATCTCAGATTAAGACTTGATGGAACAACAAAATCGGTCCATCGAAATAACCTCATTCGAAGAAAGATAAAAGTTTGAAAGCGCTTGCAGTTCAAAATAACAAACTAGAAATAAGAGACTCTTAAAAAAACAGTTAAGTAATTCCTTTGCATTATCTAACTTTTGTGAATCTAACTCTCATGCTTTTTGTTTTCTAGCTTTTAAGAATGGATGCTTCATATAAGCATCCATCAAGCGAACACCACGCAATTGATTCACTAAAGGCATATGCCCCTCAGGGGCTTCAAGTGACCAAGTAAATGCATTTGGATATCTAGTCCAGACTCCCTCCAGCTTCCATCCAATTCTTGGCCAGAGTTTATCGTAACGTTCGTCCAAAGACTCTAAGAGACGTGCCTGTGCAGAGAAGCCAAATCTTCCTTGAGAATAGGCAGTCCAGAGGCGATCTAATGTAATTAAATCTTGAGCATCCATTCCATCAACTTCGCTGAAATAAACATATCCACGATCAACCGCACCATCACCAGCCAGTTTCCGTAAGGTTTGACTGGTAATTCGATCAGAGTCCTCAAAGCGCTCTTCTAAAAGGCTTTGCTGCAAAGGCTCATAATCAATACCATTTGAAGAAGGAGTAACAAACCATGGCAATGGCTCTTTTTTTAAAAGATCTGAAAGAAACTGTTTTTGATGTCTATTTAAAATTTGAAAGATCCATCCAAATGTCCAATCATCTGATTCCTGATCAAAACCATTCAATAAATTTGGGCCAAGTGAACTCAAGTCTTCCGATCTTGACTCAAGTTCAGTAGTAAGACGTCGTTTTTGTCTTTCTGAACTACTTGAAAACTTTTCAAGCAACTCATCAATAGTGATATTGGTTGATTCAGGTGTTTCAGATGGCATAACTCTCAACCGTTCTAATATTCATCCTCATTCAACTATGTCAGGCATCGGAATACCAACTTCATATTCACTAAAGACATTCAGAAGTCTTAAAGGACCTTTGATTGATATTCGAAGTCCAAAGGAGTATAAGCAAGGTCATTGGCCAGGTTCATATAATATTCCTCTCTTTGATGACGAAGAGAGGGCACTGATTGGATCAACATATAAAAGCAAAGGTCGAGAGAGTGCCGTTATCGCTGGCCTTAGAGTTACTTCTCCAAAACTTGAAAAGATAAAGAACCAATTAGAGCTTCAACAGTCAAGATCAACTAAATCTCACTTAAGAATCTACTGTTGGCGAGGTGGAATGCGTTCAGCTAGCGTAGGATGGCTAGCTAATGCACTTGGTTTAAACCCAGTTTTATTAAGTGGAGGCTACAAAACTTATCGAAGATGGGCTATAAATCAATTTGAGAAAAAATGGCCCTTAAGGCTTCTAGCTGGGAAAACAGGTACAGGGAAAACTCCTTTATTGGTAGAGCTTTCCAAAAAAGGAATTTTTACTATTGATTTAGAAGGGCTCGCAAACCACAAAGGAAGTAGTTTTGGGGGGCTTGGTTTAGGGGCTCAACCTAGTTGCGAGCAATTTGAAAACTTACTTGCTCAAGCCCTCCACAATTCAGAAGTTGAATCTTCCCAAGCAATTTGGCTTGAAGCAGAAAGCGCAAATCTTGGAAAATGCAGAATTCCACATAAACTTTTCGAACAAATGAAAAACGCTCGTGTGCTTGAAATAACAAAAAGCAAAAATGAAAGAATAAAAATATTAGTTGATCAGTACAGCAGGCATAAACGATCAGAGCTAATCGATGCGACTGTAAAAATCAGTAAGCGTTTAGGTCCTCAACGCACAAAGCAAGCAATTGAATCAATAGAAGTGGGCTCTTGGGCTGACGCATGCTTGGCAATTCTTGAGTATTACGACAAATGTTATGAACACGAGCTTAAAAAAATTGAACACAAAGAAACAATTGATCTCTCAGGATTAGGCAATAAATCTGCTACAGAAAAACTAATAGCAAATGGTCTTATGTATTAAGAAATGATTTCCTTACACTATCAATCCCTTTTCAGTACTATTTAAGACATGTCTCTAAAGACCATGCAAGAAACAAAGAACACAGCCTCGATTAGCTTTTTAGAAGGTATTAAGGAGCCAACAGTCCCGGAAATTAGACTAACAAGAAGTCGTGACGGTAGGACAGGCCAAGCTTTTTTCACATTTGAAGAACCCAATGCATTGTCAGCTGTTAAAGAAGGAACAATTAAAGGCATGAGTATGCTGGATGAAGAAGGAGAGATTAAAACAAGAGAGGTTAAAGCTAGATTTCTTAATGGCAACCCAAGCGCAATAGAAGCCACCTACGTTTGGAAAAGCGAAAAAGAATTCGAACGTTTCATGAGGTTTGCTAAGCGTTATGCCTCTTGCAATGGAATGGGCTATTCAGAAAAATAAGTGCCTTGAAATTCTCTAATTGGCTAAACCTAACTGCCTTAATAACTGCTATTTTTTTACTCTGGAGTTTAAGAGATGTAGTCATCTTGATATTTGCGGGTGTAATAATAGCAATGGCATTATGTACACTTACAGCAAAAATAAATAAACTATTAGCACTCCCAAGACAATTCTGCTTATTAATATCACTAATCAGTGTTATTTTAATCTTCAGCATGTCAATGATAATAGTTGTACCCCAATTTACTCAGGAATTCCAACAATTAATAATTCAACTACCCTCAGCTGCAAAAACTCTTTGGGATATCATAACTATAGCGATTGAAAGGATCTCAAGAATCGTCTATGGTGAGAACTCATCTTTTGTTCCTTCAGATATTTTTGTTTTCAAAGAGTTTGACCCACTTCCTGATGGTGTAGTCCTAGCAAATGGGATAACAGATAGTTTAAGAAGATTATTAGATATTGCCGGCAATCTTGGTGCTGGAATAATACAAACTATTTTTGTATTATCAATCAGTTTAATGATTTGTGTCCAACCAGAAGCCTATAGAGAAATAGTAATACAACTAATGCCTTCTTTTTATAGGAAAAGATCAAGAAAGATACTTTTGGAATGTGGAGAAGCTCTGAGCAACTGGATGACAGGTGTAATTATAAGTTCGACTTTTGTTGCCTTGCTTGCTGGAATCTCATTATATTTGCTTGGGATTAAGCTTGTTATTGCTAATGCATTAATTGCTGGTGCTTTAAACATTATTCCAAACATAGGGCCCACAGTTAGTACAATCTTTCCTATATCAGTTGCACTACTTGATGCTCCTTGGAAATCTTTTGCAATTCTTCTCTGCTATATCATTATTCAAAATCTAGAGAGTTATCTAATAACACCATCAGTGATGCATTATCAAGTAAAGCTTCTTCCAGCTGTAACTTTAACAGCACAATTTATCTTCACTATAATTTTTGGTCCCATAGGTTTACTACTTTCGCTTCCTCTTACAGTAGTTCTTCAAGTATTAGTTAAAGAAGTTCTAGTACATGATATCCTTGATAAAAAGGATCTGGTTAATCCTATATAAGTTAGATAATTCTATTATCTTGTTCGTTTATGAAGCATGAGTGGTAACAATAATAAGACACTAATAGCCAATGGATGTTTACCTATTGCATAAAATAATCCAATAAATGTAAAATTCTCAACCAGTAGACGGATCTCAACCCTAAGCTCCCAAATTGACATGAAGCCAAGAAAAACTGGTATCCAAGTAATTTTTCTATTTAGAAATTTGTCCACTTCAAAAGTTTAATAGTGTTTATAAAAATAATATTGCTTTTCTTTGATATTACTCATCTTTTTGAAGTGTGAGCAACGATGGAACCAATGCAATGCTTGACCAACTTCCTACAATTACACCTAATGCCAATGCAACAGCAAACCAATAGAGTGTAGATCCGCCAAAAAATATCAACGCACAAAGCGGCAACAAGGTTGTTCCACTTGTATAAAGCGTTCTAGTAAGGGTTGCAGAAACAGCTAAATCAATCCTCTGAGTTGGTTTTAAAGAATTATCTTGTTTATTTAGTTCCCTAATTCTGTCAAATACAACAACAGTATCATTAACCGAGTATCCAGCTATTGTTAACAGAGCAACAGCAAATAAACTATTAACTTCTACATCTAAATAAATTCCTAGCCAGGAAAAGATGCCGCATACAATTAAAACATCATGAATTAGTGCAAGAATTGCGAGAAATGAAAACTTCTTATCAAATCTGATTGAAATATAAAAAGCAACACAAGAAAATGCAGCAAAAAGTGAAATTAATGTCGTTTTAAGCAACTGGGCCCCTAGAGTAGGACCAATAGTTTCTATATACTGTCCCCCACTCTTGAAGGGCCCAGCAATATTTACTAGTGATTGAATGAGATTTTTGCTCTCACTTGCTGATAAGGAAGGGACTCTAATAGATAATGAATTATATTCATCAAGAAACTGAACTCTAGCTCCAAAAAACTTCTGCGATGACTTGTTATTGGAAAGAGTAATGTTATTTAAGGCTTCACTTATAACTTCAGAACCAATCTGATTACATTGATCACTACAATCTCTTTCAAGCCTAATTTGAGTGCCTCCAGTAAAATCAAGTCCTGGTCGAACAGGAAGTCCTATAGACGAATCAAGAGAAGATACAATGAACCCAACAATGCTCATGAGTACTGCTAGGCCTGATGCAAGCCAAACCTTTTGGCGATGGCGATAGATACTAATTTTTGGTTTCTTGGTAGCGATTTCAGTAGGGAATGACACAGCTTTGATTTAGGTAATTGTAATTTCCTTAGGAAGTTGCTGCAGTGGCAGGAAATTTGTAGGTTTTCTTAGAGTTTTATAGCTCATTAGGAATCTAAGAAGAACCCGCGTACAAGTTAAGGCTGTAAACAAACTCATAAAGACGCCAAGTCCCAAAGTTGCCGCAAAGCCCTTTACAAATCCAGTTCCTAAATAAAAAAGTGAGAGACAACTAATCAAAGTAGTTATATGGCCATCAATTATTGAAGAAAAAGCTTGAGAGAAACCTGTTTCTATAGACCTTATCAAGGTATTCCCTCTTCTAAGCTCATCTTTAACTCTCTCAAAAATAAGGACATTTGCATCTACGGCCATTCCAATGCTGAGGATAAAGCCAGCTATACCAGGCAATGTCAGTGTTACAGGGATGAGAGCATATACAGCAATATTGAAAAGTGAATAAAAAGAAAGTGCCAGGATTGCCACAACTCCAGCAATCCTATAGAAGATGATCATAAATATAGCAACCAAAAATAGGCCAAAAAGAGCTGCAAAAAGACTTTTTCGAATATTTTCAGCACCTAAGCTTGGTCCTATTGTTCTTACTTGGATGATCTTTACAGGCAAAGGTAAAGAACCACCTCTAAGTTGAACTTCAAGTTCTCTAGCAGATTCTGCATTAAAGTTACCACTTATAGTGGCCGAACCACCTGATATACCAACAGTTTTAAATTGTTCTCCAACAGAAGCCTCACTTATAGATTCTCCATCTAAAACAATTCCAAGCAACCTATCTGAGCCTGCTATTGATTTTGTGAGTCTTGCAAACTTATCTCCTCCATCCTTATTAAAAGCAAGAGTAACCTCCCAACTAGAAAGATTTTGTTCTTGTCTTCTCCCTGCACTAACTAAATCACTCCCCGTTAAGAGCGAAGGTTCAAAAAGATTTACTATCTCATTATTTATTTTTCCTCTAATCAGTTCTATTTGCTCATCCTCGTTACTTGACGCAATCTGACCTACCCCTAGAGAAGCGCCTAAATCTTGAAGTTGCTTCTGAATATTTGGAAGATCTGTAGATTCAGAATTATTACTTTTGAAGTTTTCCTTATATGAAACAATGCCTCTCAGCTGACTCCTTAATCTTTGGAGCCTCTGCATCTCTATCCTTGTACCTGCTCGCTGTGCCCTGAATTCGAGCAAAGCTGTTTTACCTAAAACTCTTGCAGCCCTAGAAGGTTCTTGCTCGCCTGGTAGCTCAAGAATAAGCTGATCGGAACCAACAGTTCTAAGAGATGATTCTGCGACCCCTAAACCATTTACTCTCCTATCCAATACCAACTGAACTGCCTCCAATTGCTCAGAGTTAACTTTTTCCGAAATATTAATGGGCTGAACCTCAAGAGTAAGCTGGCTACCACCCCGAAGATCTAACCCTAACTGAAAAGGCAGATTAATACACAATAAAAAAGCAGAGATTACTAATGCGAGCAAAAGGGCAAACCAACCTTGTTGACGTGCCATTAACTAAACCTCAGAATTAATCATCTTTTCTGCAGTTTCAATAATTTGATGGGGTTGAATTATAGTTAGATTCTCAAGCTGTCCATTATAAGGAGTAGGAATATCCTGACTAGAAAGCCTTATTGGTCGGCAATCAAGCTCATCAAAACAGTTTTCATTAATTAAAGCAATCAATTCAGCTCCAATACCACCTGTCTTCATACACTCTTCAACTATTATTACTCTATGAGTTTTTCTTATAGACTTAGTAATAGTTTCCATGTCAAAAGGTTTAAGGCTAATAAGATCTATTAATTCCACATCAATTCCTTTCTTATCCAACTGATCAATAGCTTTGAGGCAATGGTGGCGCATTCTTGAATAAGTCAAAACTGTTAGATCCTTACCTTCTCTTACGATGTCTGCCTGATCAAGAGAGCAAACATATTCTCCATCAGGCAATTCCTCAGTTAAATTATAAAGAAGCACATGCTCAAAAAATAAAACCGGATTATTATCTCTTATTGCAGCTTTCATTAATCCCTTTGCATTAGTAGGAGTGCTACAAGCCACTATTTTTATCCCTGGGACAGCATGAAAATATGCCTCCAATCTCTGACTATGCTCCGCACCAAGCTGTCTCCCAACTCCTCCTGGACCACGAACGACTGTGGGGATAGTAAAATTCCCTCCACTCGTATAGCGCAACATACCCATGTTGTTGGAAATTTGATTGAAGGCCAATAGAAGAAATCCCATATTCATGCCTTCAACTATGGGTCTAAGCCCTGTCATGGCAGCACCAACAGCCATTCCTGTAAAACTATTTTCAGCAATTGGAGTATCTAAAACTCTTAGCTCCCCGTATTTCTCATATAAGTCCTTAGTGACCTTATATGATCCGCCATATTGCCCTACATCCTCACCCATTACACAAACATGAGGATCTCTAGCCATTTCTTCATCTATGGCTTCGCGAAGAGCGTTAAATAGAAGTGTCCCTGCCACTGTTTTCATTTTGTTCCGGCTAATCCGGAGTAACTTAGCCAAGCTATAACAAAGTGTGCCCTATTATCCGCCTGCTGCAAATGTAGAAAGAATCAATACCGATAGCAACATTCCTGGGCATAGTAAAAGAACCAACAATCCAAGATCATGCAGATTCATCCAAACCCCCCTTTATTAAAGAAATAAGCGTAATTTACAATCAAACATTAATCATCTTCATGGACCTTGTCTGGAAACAAACTTCGAATAAATACAATACTCAGACCTAATCCAATAAAGGCAAATGTAAAGGTGGCTAGGAAACACATTCCAATCGCCAATGTTTTCATAGCTGAAGCAATGCTTTGAGCGAACTGAGAGGTGTAATTAGGCGAATGTAAAACAAAATAAATCACAACCTTCCTACTTAAAAGAAAAGAAAGCCATGCAAAGAAAAAACTGGTTAATGCACCAGATAAAAAACTCAATGGTCCCTTCCTTGAGGACTGAACAACTTTTTCTTTCATTTTCATCTCATTCTGATCTTCTGATTCAGGAGACGGTTTTTTAGTCTGGTCAATCACAGGAGTAAATCCACTCCTTTATTCCTAAATGAACAGCACCATGCATTTAATCCAGACAATTGCAGTCGCTCATTATTATTCTTCAACGCTTTTCTTGCTGAATTAACATTAGGAAAAATAGCAAAGCAGCTTGGCCCAGAACCGCTCATCGCAACAGAAATAACTCCTTCAAGCGAAACCAAGAACTCCAAAGCATTTTTTACGGCTGGTATTGCAGGTTCTATAACTTTTTGAAGATCATTAACTAACGGTGGGGGGGTTAAAGGAGTCAACGGGTTTAACCATTTAGCCTCTCTTAACAATTGACGCTTTACTTGAAAATCTTCTTCACGCTTCAAGTAATGCGTTGAGTTCCTCTCTTTATACTTTCCATAAGCCCATGGAGTTGAAACTTCTACCTCAGGATCTTTTACAAGTACAACCGCCATTCGCGAAGCTTCTTTTTCGATACGTATAGGCTCTAAAGACTCTCCTCTACCAAAGCAAAGCTGCGTCCCTCCTTTAAAGCAAAATGGTACATCTGAGCCAAGTTCTGCAGACATTTCTTCCATTTTCTTAGATGATAGATTCAGTTCCCATAACTGATTAAGTCCAATCATTGTTGCGGCTGCATCACTAGATCCACCAGCTAAACCTGCCCCAATGGGAATATTTTTTCTTAAATGAATTTGAGCACCCAATTGTTTGTCTTCTGACAATCTACTCATCAATTTTGCTGCTCTCAAAATCAAATTGTCATCACCTGTACTTAAAGTTTGATCATCAGAAGTAAGCGTGATCTTCGAATTATTTGTCTTTGTGAAATCAATCTCATCAAACAAATCAATGCTCTGCATTAACATTGCCAATTCATGGAAGCCATCTTTACGAAGTCCAAGAACCTCTAAATGCAAATTAATTTTTGCTGCTGCTATTGCTCTTAAAGAATTCGACTGTTCTGATTCCTGAATGCTCATCTTTTCTTAATTTCGCTCCCATTTTTTAAACTCTTTGCTAATTGCACCCATTTATCAGGTGCAATTTCTTGTGGCCTTTGATCAAGACTAATACCTTGCCCATGGGCCAAAGTCTCTAGCTCATTCAAAGGCATTAGCGCTATCAATGTATTCCTCAGCTTTTTCCTTCTAGACAAAAAGGCTGTTCTAACTAAAGCTTCGACTCTTGTCCCAAGTTCAAGTCCTAAAGATTCTGTTGAACTAAATGGTTCTAAAATAATTACCTTTGAATGCACCTTTGGGGGTGGACTAAATGAACTTGGAGGGACATCGCAAACACTGCGGCAATTAGCTAACAATTGAAGTCTTACGCTCATTGCACTAAAGCTACTCTGGCCAGGCAAAGATAGGATTCTATCTGCAACTTCTTTTTGCAAAAGCAATACCAACTTCTCATAATGATGTTCAACAGCCCTCCCCAAGCGACCAATAAGTCTTTCGAGTAAAGGTGACGTAATATTGTAAGGGATATTTGCTACAACTTTATTCACTGGCAACCCATCTGGATGTACTAACGGAACAGAAAGAGCATCACCTTCTCTCAACGTAAATCTAGAGTTTTCAGCAAAACGTTTTTTCAACCCAGCAATAAGATCTAGATCTACCTCAATACAATGCACTAATTCAGCTCTAGATTTAAGTAACTTCTCCGTAAGAGCACCACGGCCAGGTCCAATTTCTAAGACACGATCAGAATTGCTCAGCTCTGCTGCTGCAACAATTTTTTCCAAGACAGAATCATCTCGAAGCCAATGCTGACCAAAACGCTTCCTTGCTCTATGTCCTACAAACGACATATTGATTATTCTCCTTGTACAACTTTCTGAAAAATCAATACATCTATCAAATACCAAAAACCTCTCATATTCAATCGACAATGTCAAATAGAATAATAAAGCTTTAAATTTTTCTTAAGTTCCCATACAATTCATATTCCTCAAAGAACAATGAGTTTTGATTCCCATAGCCTAGAACGCCTACGTGAATTAGGGCGTAAACTCCCCAATTCACTACCTATACCAAATACAAAGTCCTCAAAAGCAAATCAGAACACAAAGGCAAAACTCCATCCAATAGAGACTGAACAAGATCCGAAAAAACTTTTTGGTGAATTAATAAAAGCTAGCCCTGACGGCAAAGTTCCCGCCCATCTACTTGATCGTCTAAAGAAAACTGAATCTCTTAATTTAGAAAAACAACCTCTTAAAGAAAGTTTTTCTGAATTAGATACAA
>Ga0066849_10001258_pt1 | contig 10417 bp, 8 predicted proteins | sample ETNtaG_9_FD_65492 | JGI IMG/M metagenome (GOLD analysis project Ga0066849, IMG submission 65492) | Marine microbial and viral communities from oxygen minimum zone, Eastern Pacific Ocean - ETNP201406SV69 | ecosystem: Environmental > Aquatic > Marine > Oceanic | place: Pacific Ocean: Eastern... | reverse complement strand
TTGTGTAAAGAGTGAATACTGATGTATAAAATATCTCCACCTTTATAAATTAGTTTAATACTTTCTTGCTTCTTACCATTATTGTTAATTTTATGAAGACCTGAAAATTCACCAATTCCATGGTCTATATGAGTTACAAAATCACCAATTTGAAGATTTGTAAGTTGTTTTAAAGTAATAGCTTGTTTATCTGTAAATTTTGTTTTGGTCCTAAATCTATGATGACGATCAAAAATTTGATGATCTGTATAAACAGCAATTTTATTGTCATGATCAATAAATCCTTCATGCAGATTACTAACTATAGTTTTGTAAATTATTTCTTCTTTTGAGCTTTCCAAAATCTGATGAAATCTCTCTTTCTGTTCTTCAGAAGAGCAAAGTATAATATTTTTATAATTATTTTTTTGGTTATCAAGTAATTCTTGAAACAATAAATCAAACTTCTTATTAATTTTTGTTAGAGGTCTGGAATTTGATGAAATTTTAATGTCAGAAGGAAAAATAATATTATTTCCAAATTCAATCATTCTGAACTGTTCTAATTGATTTGAAAACTCACTTCCGTTAGTAAAGATTTTCTCGGGAGGAATTTGAGTAATATTATTGTTTTTTAGTTTATTAAATTCTTGCAAAGCCTTTTCAAAGTTTTGTTCTAAAACTCCTATTGTATACAAAGAATCTTCTGTCCAAATTGTACTGATTTTCGGCAAATATTCTAAGATACTTACTTGATTTTCTTCTACTTTTTTTGCTTCAGTATTTGGAATAATTGAAATTTTGTTTCTTTGTTCTACAGATAATTGAGTATTGATATTAAATGTGCGGATACTTTCAACTTCATCATCAAAAAACTCAATACGAAATGGATTCTCATCTGCAAAAGAAAAGACGTCTACAATCCCTCCTCTAATTGAAAATTGTCCTGGGTCGGTTACAAAATCCGTTTTTACAAAGTTATTTTCAATCAATATTTCTTCTAATAAATCAGGGTGATGTGTGTCTGAAACAGAAAGTGTAATGGTTTTCTTTTTTAGAGTTCTTCTACTTACTACTTTTTCAGAAATTGCTTCCGGATAACTTACAATAATAGAGTTTCTTTTATTATTTAATTTATTTAAGACCTCTGATCTAAGTAGAATATTTGAATTGTCTGTTTCTTCTATTTGATACGCTCTTCTGTATGATGCGGGATAAAAGAAAATCTCATGATTTAATAAATTTTCTAGATCATTTATAAAATAGGTTGCTGTTTCTTTGTCGTTTAAAATAAATAACTGTGGAGATTTAGCATTTTTAATGATGGAAGCAGCTACAATAGATTTACTTGATCCAATAAATCCGTTTAGCTGAATTTTACATTTTTCAATTTCTAACTCTTCAGAAATTTTATTTTCGAAAACAGATTGTGGAAATATTTGTAATAGAGATTTATTTTTCAATTTCAGTTATCTCCTGCATCATTTTTTTATACCAATCAGAGTTAGTGTTGAATGGTTTTCCCCCCTTAATTCTTTTAAAATCAATACAAGACAGTTTGTTGTTATTGTCTTCATCCCAACCTACAACACCGCTAATTCCTGTTATTGCACTTTCAACAGCAAAATCAGCTACTTCAAATATTAAATCCAAATCTTTTTGGTTTGCTTTAGCTGACCTAGAGAAATACCCGCTTTTTTGTACTAATACTTTATTGGCTTTTAGTCGTTTTGCAAATTGTTTTGCAAACCATTGACCCGGATTTAAATCATCTAAGCGTACATGTCCGAAAGCATCTCTTAAAACTTCTCCACCTTCTTTTTCAGTTTCTGAGATGATCGTATTCATTCCAGCTCCTTCACACAAGAATATGTTTACACAATCGTGCGTATTCATTACATTATTTAGTCGTTCACATTCTTTGTCAAAATCTATCTCTTCTTCAGGCAATAATACAGAATGAATGTTCCATTTTTCTTTCGTAATTCCTATTTCTGGAACAAATTGTAGATTTTGTAATCTTTTTCTGTATTCATGTGCTGTAGCTGCTGTTAACCAACCACAATGTCTTCCCATTACTTCATGTATAATTAATTGTCTGTCGGATGTAGTATTTTCATTTACAATATTTTCGAAAAAGATAGCTCCTTGCTCAGCTGCCGTCCAAGCTCCTAATGTTTGTTTAATAGGAAAAACATCATTGTCAATTGTTTTTGGAAGACCAACTACTGTTAAATTATAATTATTTTCTCTTAGATAATTTGATAAATCAGCAGCTGTAGTATTGGTGTCATCACCACCAATTGTATGCAGAATAGTCACTTCATCTTTCACTAACTGATTTGCTGCAACTTCTAATGGAGTTTCTCCCTCTGAAATATATTCTTTCTTTACACAATCTTCAATATTTGTTAGTTTTACTCTACTATTCCCAATAGGACTACCACCAAAATTGTATATAGCGTTAATATTATCTTTTAAAGATGAAGGAAAAGGAATCGTATTACCAAGAAGCAGTCCTTTATATCCGTTTAAATATCCGATTATTTCTACATCAGGATACCGATTTAAATAATTCTCGGTTAATCTAGCTATTGAAGCTGATAAGCATGGGGCAATACCTCCTGATGTTAAAAATGCAATTTTCATAGAGTAATATTTAGTGCTGCAAATATCGTATTTTTTTATGTATTCTCTAAATACTTGACTCTATTGTATTTTACTTTATTGCATCTTGTATATTTGCAAACAGAAATATTAATAATGAATAATAATCATACTTTTCATATTCCTGTAATGGGAACTGCTTTTACTGCAGATTCTCCAATAAAGGTTGCTCATTATGGTATTGATTCTGTGATAGCTCTTGCAGATGACGTTCTTTTAGAAAGATTAAGAAAATACTACTCAGAAATTTATAATCTGACATATGAAGAGATAAAGAATAATACAAGAGATTATAGAGCGAATAGAATTACTTCATATTTAAATATGGTTAATGAGATTGTTAGTAGTAAGTTTTCTGAATATACAAACTCTACAAGAGAAACTTTTGAAGAAATAAAAAAATACTTTAGTATGCTCCCTGACAGCACTAAAATAAAGCAGGAATTTCATAATATTATTTCTGATAATTTCAATTTTAATGATATGTCAGATTGGTTAAGAAAGAATTTATCTTTTGGAAGTATTGATGTAAATATCATGACAAAGGTTGATAAAACCAACTATTTCCAGAAAGAAGAATTATCTTCTGAATTTAATGATGCACACGCAGGACTTAGAGGATTCGCTCAATCTGATTTAGAGTCTTCTGTCATCTTTTCTGCTGGTATGAATCCAAGGCTTTATGGTTATATTTCTCAATTTGATGATTTCTTTCCAGATGAAAATGGACATATAAAGAAGAAGATAGTTCTAAAAGTATCTGATTTTAGATCTGCTGTTATACAAGGAAGGTTTTTGGCAAAAAAAGGTCTGTGGGTATCCGAATACAGAATTGAATCTGGATTAAACTGTGGAGGACATGCTTTTGCAACTGATGGATTCTTGATAGGGCCAATTTTAGCAGAGTTTAGAGACAGAAGACAAGAATTGATTGATGAGATATTTGAAGTATGTAAGTCTGTATTATCAGATGATGGGAAAACAGTTCCTACAAAAACTTTACCAGTAAAGATTACTGCACAGGGAGGAGTAGCGACTCCAGAAGAGCATGAGTTTTTAATTGACTATTATAATTTAGATTCTGTTGGTTGGGGAACTCCATTTTTACTAGTTCCAGAAGTTACTACTGTTGACTCACATACTTTACTTCAACTAAAGAAAGCAAAAGAAGAAGATTTATATTTGAGTAATGTTTCTCCACTAGGAGTTCCTTTTAATAATTTAAGAAATTCATCAAAAGATATTGAGAAATTACAAAAAATAGAAGATGGTAACCCTGGAAGTCCGTGTCCAAGAAAATTTTTAGCATTAAGTAATGAATATGGATCAGAGGGAGTTTGTACTGCTTCAAGATTATTTCAAAAGAATAAAATTGAAGAGATAGGAATTTCTAATGAAATTACTGATAAATCCTGTCTTTGTATGGGATTATCTGCTCCTGCGGTTCTTAATTATGAGGTTCAAACTAGTGAGAGCAAAGGAGTGTCAATCTGTCCTGGACCAAATATCGCATATTTTAATCAGGAATTAACCCTACAAGATATGTCTGAACATATTTATCATGGAACTGAAGGTGTTGTAAGAAAAGATAGACCAAATATGTTTATTAATGAATTAAATATGTATCTAACTTATTTATCAAAAAAGATAGAGGAACATAAAGTGAATTGGGGTAGGAGATCAGATAGATATTTAAATACTTTTTTTAAAAATATGAATAATGGAATTTCTTATTATAACAAAATGTTTAATTCTATTGGTTCCACTTTTAGTGGAGTAAAAGATACTGCAAATAGATCCTTGAATGAAGCAATGGAATCCATGAAAAGAATGGGAGAAGAGATTGCTATTTTGATAGAGGAGAATCAGTAATCTTATTAAATAATACCTCCGCAATTTTTATATTACTTTCTACAGTCCAACCTGCAATGTGAGGAGATAGGATGGTTTTATCGCTATCAATTAAGTATTGTAATTCTGGTGTAAATCCTTCCTTGCTAATATCCTCAAATGAAATTTTCTCTTGTTCTAGTACATCCAAACAAACACCCTTAATTTTTTCATTTTCAAGTCCTTTTACTATACTTTTGGTATTTGCACACTTCCCTCTGGCCGTATTTATAAGGTAAATATCTTTTTCAAAGTTATTAACGAACTTATCATCTACTAAATAAGTAGTTTCCTCTGTTAAAGGAATGTGTAAGCTTACAATATCTGCCTTTTTAAAGATGTTTTCCATGCTACTTTTGTGTGGGTATTTTTTAAGGTATTTATCAAAGGCTAATATAGTTACATTAAATCCTTTTAGTACTTCTGCAAATGCTGATCCGTTATTTCCAAAACCAATAATTCCTATAGTTTTCCCAGAAAGTTCGACACCTCTATTTTCTTCTCTTTCCCAAATTCCGCTTCTTACTTCTTGGTCTGATTTATTAAGGTTATTAAATAAAGAAAGCACCATTCCAAGTGCATGTTCCGCTACTGATTGTCGGTTTCCTTCAGCAGCATTGTAGCATTTTATGTTTTTACTTTGTGCGTGCTTAGTATCTATGTTCTCTAGTCCACTTCCTGCTCGTGCAATGAATTTGAGTTTTGTTGCTTTATCAAGAAAGTGTTTGTCAAGTTCAAATCTACTTCTGATAATAATCCCTTCATAATTATGTATAATCTTTTCAATTTCTTCTTTAGATAGATGATAAGACTCATCACAAACAAAGTGATTCTCTTTCAAATTATTTTTCAGAGAAGGATGAACTCTATCTATAAATAGAATCCTCATTTTATAAAATAGTTGATCCGATAAGGAAGTAAATAACTAATCCTAAAATATCATTAACAGTTGTAATGAATGGCCCTGTGGCAAGAGCTGGATCAATCTTATATTTATCTAAACTTAGAGGTACAAATGTTCCGAAAAGTGCTGCGAATACAATTACTGCAAGTAATGAAAAACTAACAGTCATACTAAGTTCAATAGGGTAGTTTAAGGCAAGTGTTGCTCCAAAAATAATAGAAGAACAGATTATTCCGTTTAGTAATGCTACACCGAATTCTTTTAATAATTTGTTAAATATTGTATTGATTTTTATGCTTTCGTTTGCCAGACCTTGTACTACAATTGCAGCGGATTGAACACCAACATTTCCTCCCATTGCAGCAATTAGAGGTATGAAAAATGCAAGTTGAAAGTTTTCTTCTAAATTAAAAATACCGATTACTTTAGCCCCTAGTATTCCTCCAAGTAAACCAATTAAAAGCCATGGTAATCTAGCTCTGGTAAGTTGCCATATACTATCTGATGATTCTATATCTTCTGTAATACCAGAAGCCATTTGGTAGTCTTTTTCCGCTTCATCTTTTACTACGTCCATAACATCATCAATAGTAATTCTTCCTAATAAAACTCCATTTCTATCTACAACCGGAATTACAATAAGATCGTATTTATTCATGATATTTGCTACCTCTTCATCATCTTCTGCATCTATCACTGAAACAATATCGTAGTTCGCAATTTTATTTATTTCTATTTTGGTTTCAGTAAGTAATAATCTTCTTAAGGATAAAGTCCCAACAAGTTTTTCATTATCATCAACAACATAAATTGTATGTACCTTTTTCACTTCAGAAGCTTGTTTTCTCATCTCCTTTAAGCATCTTAGAGTACTCCAATTTTCATTTACTTTAATAAGCTCTTTTGCCATTAATCCTCCAGCGGTATCTTCTGGATAATTAAGTAAATCTTCAATGTCAGAAGCATGTTCATCATCTTCTATTAATGAAAGAACCTCTTCTTTTTGTTTTTCTGGAAGTTCAGAAATCACATCTGTTGCATCGTCAGATTCTAAGTTTTCAAGTACTTCTATGGCAATTTCTTTAGATGACAAGGTGGAAAGAATGTGCTCTCTTGTTTCATCTTCAACTTCAATCAGAACTTGTGCTGATCTTTCTTCATTAATTAATTGAAATAAATATGTTGCCTGTTCAATTGATAATTCTTCAATTATTTCAGCAATATCTGCAATATGTAAATCGCAAATTAAGGACTGTATTTTCTCGTCAGAATTATTAGATATAAAATCAGATAATTCAGACAGAAATTGACTATTTATTTCTTTATTATTGAACATTTTTTGTTAGAAAAATGAATTCTTCTACATCTAATTGTTCAGCTCTCTTTTGTAGTAATTTTTCTATCTCATAATTCAAGTCCAAAGTAAATGATTTTAAGGCATTCCTCAAAGTTTTTCTTCTCTGATTATATCCTGCTTTTACAATTTTGATAAATATTTTCTCATCACACTCTAATTCTTTCCTATTATTTCTCTTCATTTTTATGACTCCTGATTTTACTTTTGGAGGAGGGTCAAAAAGATGATTGTCTACTGTAAAACAATACTCAATATCATAAAACGCTTGTAATAATACACTCAAAATCCCTTTCTTTTTACCTTTTACACAAGCAATTCTCTCCGCAACTTCCTTTTGAAACATTCCAACAACTTCTGTTACTTTATCTCTATTATCAAAAGCTTTAAATAATATCTGAGAAGATATATTATATGGAAAATTACCAATAATTGAAATATTATTTTGAAATCTATTTAAGTCTAATTTCAGAAAATCACCTTCAATTATCTTTGATTCAGGATAATGTAATCTTAAATAAAAAACAGATTCTTTATCAATCTCTATTAGATGTAAATCTATATTCTGAGTAATTAGAAATTGAGTAAGAACACCCATTCCTGACCCAATTTCTAAAATTGTATTTTCTTTTATAGTTAGCTGATTTACTATATCTTCTGCAATCGATAGATCTTTCAGGAAATGTTGTCCCAGATGTTTCTTGGCTTTTACCTTTCTCATTAATTTCTTTTCAATCTCTTGAAAAGTTTAGAGGCAAATACAAACTCATGTAGCTCAGCATTTTCTGAATGAATTAATTCTTCTTTGTTACCCTCCCACCAAATTTCACCATTATGAATAAAAGCAATATTATCTCCAATTTGCATTACCGAATTCATATCATGAGTATTAACAATTGTAGTAATATTATATTCTTCAGTAATTTCTTTAATTAGATCATCAATAAGTATAGCAGTTTTTGGATCTAATCCTGAGTTAGGTTCATCACAAAGCAAATATTTTGGATTCATAGAAATTGATCTAGCGATAGCAACTCTTTTTACCATCCCTCCACTCAATTCGGATGGTAGTAAATTATTTTGATTTTCAAGATTTACTCTTTTTAAACAGAAATTAACCCTCTCTATCTTTTCTTCTTCTGTCTGACTTGTAAACATGGTAATCGGGAACTTGATATTTTCTTCAACAGTCATATGATCAAATAAAGCTCCTCCCTGAAAAAGCATACCAATTTCTTGTCTGATAAGTCGTTTTTCTTTTAATCTCATTTCATTAAAAATTCGTCCATCATAACTGATACTACCTTTGTCGAATGGATATAATCCAATTAATATTTTTAATAGAGTTGTTTTACCGGATCCACTTTCTCCAATAATTAGATTGGTTTTTCCTCTCTGAAAATTAAATGAAACATCATTTAAAACTAGATTATCCCCAAATTTCTTGTGTATGTTTTTTACTTCTATCAAAATGAAATACCAGTCAAAATTAAATCCGTGAGAATAAAGTTAAAAATTAGAATTAGAATACTACTATAAACTACAGCTTTAGTGCTTGATTCTCCAACATTAATAGCTCCCCCTTTAGTATGGTATCCATAATATGCAGATACAGAAGTTATAATAAATGCAAAAAAGACTGTTTTAATTAAAGCATATGTTACGTAAAAAGGAATAAATTCATATTGAATTCCCAGAACAAATTGGGATGTAGTGACACCAACAGAAAGTCCTCCTATCCAACCACCCACTATACCAACAGACATACTTAATATGATTAAGATTGGAAAGAAGATAATAGACACAAGTATTTTTGGCAAAATTAAGAATGAGGCAGAGTTTATTCCCATTATATCCAATGCATCAATTTGTTCTGTAACTCTCATTGTTCCAATTTCGGAAGTGATACTTGATCCTATTTTACCAGCTAATATTAACCCTAACATTGTTGGGGCGAATTCTAAAATTACAGCCTCTCTTGTTACTAATCCAATTGTATAATTTGGGAACAATGGGCTTGTTAAGTTAATATATTGTTGAATAGCAACAACAGCTCCCATGAAAAAGGATATTATTATTACAATACCTATTGAGTTCAGTACGATTTTATTAGTCTCTAGATTAAATTGCTTCAAAAATATAGAATATTTTTCTGGTCTACTTATTACTTTTCTCATCATAATGAAGTAATTCCCTATATTTTCTAGTCCTTTGATCATTGTCGCTAAAAATAAAAAATATTTTTTAGAACATATCCGTAATAATGTCTGTTATTTTATATAATTTTGAACTTATATGAACAAAGCAAATATCTTGATTGTCTTCATACTTTTTATTTTACTTTTTACTTCATGTAAAACGTTCAAGAAGGACTGTAATGATTGTCCTAATTTTGGGACAACTCCTGTTAAGAACTCTGAAACAAATTCATAAAAATTACCTTAGATTGATTCTAAATAGTTAGATTTGCGACATGAAAAGATTGTCGGAATTACAGGTAGGAGAAAAAGGAATATTATCTGAAGTTGAAGATAGTATACTAGAACAACAACTTCTAGAGATGGGAGTAACACCAGGGCAATTGATTGAGGTAGAACGAAAATCTCCATTTTCTGACCCCATCGCCATTGCAGTATCACACTTACTATTAAGTGTTCGTTATTCTGATGCTCAATACATAATTTTAGAAGATAATGAGTAAGAAGAAACTAAAAGTTGCACTTGCCGGAAATCCAAATTCAGGAAAATCAACCTTATTTAATTCTTTAACTGGTTTAAATCAACAAGTAGGAAATTATCCTGGTATTACTGTTGACAAAAGAACCGGTAGTTGTAATGTTTCGGATAAAGTAAGAGCTGAGGTAATCGATTTACCTGGTACTTATAGTCTATATCCAAAATCTCTGGATGAAAAGGTGACACAACAAATTCTATGTAATGTTGACAATAAGGACTACCCTGATATAACTGTTGTTGTTGCAGATTCTTCAAATTTAAGAAAATCTCTTTTACTACTTTCTCAAATTATTGATTTGAATATGAAAGTTGTTTTAGCTCTAAATATGCTAGATGTGTCTAGAGATTTAGGAATAGTAATAGATGTAGAAGTTTTATCTGAAGAATTAGGGATTCCAGTAGTCTCGATTAATGCAAGAAAACAAAAAGGGATTGAGAAATTAAAAAAAGAGATATTAAAAGTTGAAAAACCAAAGCAAACAATCTTTGATGTTTCTATTTTATTTCCAGAAATTATTAAAGAAGGAAATCAGATAAGAGAAAAAGAAAATGATTATGCTACTTTTCTATCTCTTTGCTCTCAAGATATTTCTAATACTGATGAAGTTACGAAAAAATTAGAGACTTTATCAGAGAAGAAAAGTTTCAATTCATCAAGATCTTTAGCTACCGAAACGGTAAGGAGATATAAAAGTATTGATAAGGTTTTATTGAAATGTATAGGTGAAAACACAGCTTTAATTAAAAGGAATTTTACTAAAAAAATAGATGATTTATTATTGCACCCAGTATTTGGTTATACATTTTTCTTATTAGTATTGTTTCTTATTTTTCAGGCAATTTTCTCTTGGTCTCAATTACCAATGGAGTGGATTGACAGTGGTTTT
>Ga0066849_10001254_pt1 | contig 10425 bp, 5 predicted proteins | sample ETNtaG_9_FD_65492 | JGI IMG/M metagenome (GOLD analysis project Ga0066849, IMG submission 65492) | Marine microbial and viral communities from oxygen minimum zone, Eastern Pacific Ocean - ETNP201406SV69 | ecosystem: Environmental > Aquatic > Marine > Oceanic | place: Pacific Ocean: Eastern... | reverse complement strand
TGACGTAGATATAGTGGTAGGAAAATTCAGCGGAATTACACTGCCGGAAGAGAAAGATTTACTTATTGAAAATGATGATATTTATGCTGCGATATCATATGCAAAAGCAGCAATCACAGCATCTGGGACAGCATCTCTTGAGTGCGCAGTCCTGGATACTCCGGAGGTTGTTTGCTATAAACTATCTTATATATCAGGTCTTATTTTAAAAAAATTAAATAAAACACCTTTTATTTCTATGGTAAACCTTATTGCCAATCGAAAAATTGTTACAGAATTTGTACAAAGTGGTGTTAAGGTAAAAAATATCGTAAGTGAAATTACTCCACTACTTTCAAACACAAAGCAAAGGAAAGACATGTTGCTTGGGTTTGATGAAGTCAGGAGGTCTTTGGGACTTCCTGGTGTTTATAAACGAGCAGCGGAATCAATAATGAAAAAAACCAATAGTGTCTAACCCAGAAAACGAAAAAAGATTAAGAACGAGATTTCTTGTTTTTATAGGAGAAACCGTTGGTTCATTATTATTAAAATTTTGCTATAATAGTAATAGTTGGGAGTATAAAAATCAAAATCATTTTACAGATTTAAAAAATAGTGGAAAGTCAATAATAATTGCATCGTGGCACAGTACATTATTAAGTGTGTTTATGGGCCTTGCAAAAAATAATTATTATGGATTAGCAGGGAACCACCATCCAGATGCAGAAATAATTTCCAGAATTGGCAATAGACTTGGTTGGAATGTTATTCGGGGGTCCTCCACAGATGGTGGTAATAAAGCATATGATGATATGCTTTCGATACTTCATAAGCCAGGTACGGTTTTTGCGATAACTCCGGATGGTCCGCAGGGACCGCCAAAAATTCCTAAGGCTGGAACAATAAGAGCAGCACAAAAAACAGGCGCAGCAATTATACCAGTTGGGGGACAATCAACAAAACGATGGTCATTTAAAAACTGGGACACTTTCTATGTATCAAAACCATTTAGTAAAACCACCATTATTTTTGGTGAACCAATTTTTTTTGATAAAAATCAAAAATTTGAAGATTGTCAAAAAATATTAAAAAATGCACTAGACGGACTTGAAAAAAGGGTTCAGAATCATGTTGGAATGGATTAAAAAAAAAGAAATTCATATAAAATATCTACTTTTTCCTTTGGCGCTGATATATTGGTTAATCATTTTTTGGAGAAACGTTCTTTATAATTATAATTTTTTTATTACAAGAAAACTTCCTACGCAGGTTATTAGTGTCGGGAACGTTACAACAGGAGGAACAGGAAAAACACCAGCAGTAATTTTTTTGGCTAAATATTTTTTAAAACAGGGAAAAACAGTTGCAATACTTAGTCGTGGATATGGTAGAAAAACAGCAGGAACCCAAGAAGTTAGTAATGGTAAATCAAACAATATAGATTGGTTAAATTTTGGCGATGAACCAAGCCTAATGGCAAAAAAGATTCCCGGGGTACCAATTGTTGTAGATGAAAACAGATACAGGGGCGGTATATACATCATAGAAAAATTCAAACCAGATTTAATTATACTTGATGATGCCTTTCAACATCGGTCCCTTGCAAGAGATATAGATGTGGTTTTAATCAACAGTCAAGACCAGCAAGCTGATCATAGAATGTTTCCATATGGATCATTAAGAGAGCCACCCAAAAATCTAAAAAGAGCAGATTTTATTATCTTATCCAAAACTAACATAAAAAACCCTTCATCATATTTAATTGGATTGACTAAAAAAATTGGCGTTCCAACATATTTTAGCAGCTTTAACTATGTTGAATTAATTTCACCGATAGGAGAAAAACTTAAACCAACGGGGAACCAAAAAGTTTTAGCACTATCTGGAATAGGAGACCCAGAAAGCTTTTATAAAATAATAGAACAACATGACTTTAATATAGTTAAGAAAATTTCGTTTTCTGACCACCATGAATACTGTCAATCAGATATAGATACGATTAAAAATGAAAATGACACTTTTGATTTGGTCATTACAACAGAGAAAGACATGGTAAAAATAGAAAAGTTAAATATAGCTAGTATAAGAATATTTTCATTGGTGGGGGACTTCCAATTAGCAGACAAGGGAAAAGATGAATTTTTTGTCCACCTTGAAAAAAAACTGTTAAATAAATTTTAAATTTGTGCCATACCCCAGGCAAACATTATTCCTACGAAGGATAATAAAAGAGGCCAGCCAGTATTAATCATTTGACGAGCACTCGGATCTTCAAAAACATGAATTTGGAATTCATGTGATGTAACCGCACCACGCTCATCAATTGCAACTAAAATAATATCGTTAGGGCCGCGTTGATTTGGCTTTGGTTTCCAACTTAACATCCCGGTTTTTCTACTAAAAGTTGAATGTTTTGGAAGTTTAACAGCTTTATATGCAACACGATCTTTATTCAAATCTTCTGCCACGACCCGATATTGATATTGGTGACCGGTAAGGGCAACGGGCCGTGGCGTAGAAATGATATTTGGATTTATATTTACAAAGACTTTTCCATCTTGTGTATCACTTGTGTATCCGTCAGAGATCTGAAAGGTAAATTGGTTTTCATTAATTTGAGCAGCCCTAGGGACCCATACAACTTTTCCCTTTTGGCTCATTTGCATTCCTTGGGGCCCCTTTATTAGCGTATATAGTAAATCTGCATCTTTGTTTTTATCTTCTACTTGAATATTATATTTAAAGACTTCACCAACCATTGCTAACGCAGGAGCATTAGAAACAATAACCGGTTGATGGTTAATGTATATTTCAAAAGATTGTTCATCCTTTGCATATCCATCTGAAACAACATAAGTAAGTCGCTGGTTATCTATTTGATCTATTGTGGGGGTCCAGGATATTACACCAGTATATTCATCAACCTCCATACCGTCTGGGAATTCTAATAATGTATATTTTATGGCCCCCAACCTTCTAGCTGTAACTCTAGGTGGTGTTCCTTTATTTCCTTGAAAAAATTCCCACAATATATCTTTTATTGCAACAGTACGATCATCTACCGATTCAACGATGATATTTAAACGATCATTTTCCCAAAAAATATAATCAACATATTTTTTAAGATTCAATCTTGAAACCTCTAGCGTTAATGAGTCAAGCGGATCTTTTGGGTCAGATAAATAAACGTTTTCAGCATTATTCCAATCCATTAAATAACGATCAATATTTTGTATATATATATCGTCACTTATTTGGACAGAATAAATTCTATAATTTTCAGCAGATTCAAGCTTAATCACTTCATCGTAAGGTAACAAAGCACCTTTATTCATATCCGATGTCATAACCTGATATTCATACTTTTTCCCAACAGCCCCCTGCATGGGAGGGATCGAAACAATGTTTATTGGAGCATTAACATAGTAAGTGGCATTAACAACTTGCTTTGTTCTACCATCACTAATTTCAATTGACACATTAGAGAAATCAATATTTTCCCTTGTTGGCTCCCAGACTATTAAACCACCGTAGGGATCCATTCTCATGCCATCAGGCATTTCAATTCCAGAATAAATAAGATTATCATTTTTATTGGGCTCAAGGACATCCAGTTGGAATCTATATTCTTCACCTAAGCTTAAAACGTTCATTTTCATTGGCGCAGATCTAACAACAGGAGGATGATTAACAAACAAGGCTATAACTTGTGAATCAATAGCTACCCCGTGATTAACCTTAACCGTAAAACTTTGAGTATCAATTTGAGTTGGTCCAGGTGTCCAAGTTACTAATCCAGACTTATCAATGTTCATTCCCCCCGGTGAATCAGCCAAACTAAATTTTAGAATATGCTCCAAATCTGGTCTCCAAATATCTACTTTGTATTTATATTGCTTATCTACTTCAGCTTCAAGCTTAGCTTCTGATAATATTTTAACCCCAGCACGAGCAAATAGTGAAAAATTTTGCGTCGCGCGGTCGAAGCCGTCGCTAGCAACCAATCTTATGTTGTATACATTAATATGGGTAGAGTCGGTCTCCCATAGAACAGCACCGTCATCTGTTATTTTCATTCCTTGCGGTCCTGATTCAAGCTGAATATTTAATGAAAAATCAGGATTACGATCTAAAATAAGTGGTTTATAATAGAAAGTGTCACCAGCAACAAACTCCGTTCCCGTTGGTTCTGATGTGATAATAGGTGGGTCATTTACATATATCCACAAACGTTCATCATATCCTTCAAGCTCAGGTATCACTTTATAGGTTAATAGAGAGTCTTCCTTTGCGGTCATTGGGATCACATCTTCACTTAGTTTTTTCTCAACATGATAAGATAATTTATATGCACCAAGTTGAGTTGTATCTGGAATCCAACGAATAGAATGCGATTCATAATGAAAAAACATTCCTTTAGGTGGAGGCTGCAACCATCTAAAGCTATAAAACTGTTTAGCTTCTTTTTCTGGAAGCGTATACGCAAAAGATTGATTAACGGTTAATACATGTTTTGGTAGAACGCCATCAGGCAAAGGTTGTCCCATTGTTTTTAAAGGTTTAGGAATTGGGGGAACAACAATTTCATCCAACGGTATTTGTGGATAAACGTCTAAAATCTCTTCAGCCTGAACTTCTAAACCGGGAGCGCCAGGTTTTTCGGGCTGAATTCCATACCCAAGCTCAATAATAAAAATAGTTGATGTTGATCCATCCCACCCCGCAGATACTACAGAACCAGTATATGTTCCCTGGATAATAATGGGTAAAGCCGTAAATACTTGTGAGCTTGGTGTTTGTGATTCTTCAATGCTAAAAAACTCCTGGTTTTCATCAAGGCCATCAACACTACCATAGGAAAGAGATAAAACATTCATGTCTCCTGAAACAAGAAGAATATCACTATAGCTATCCTGATTAAAGTCTGCAATATGTATATCCGATAAGGGACCACCATCGATAGGGAGTTTTTCAATATCTAGATAATCATCGTAAAGCGTAAGTGATATTAAATCACCATTATAAAAAGGAAGCACCGTATCAATATAGCCATCTTTATTCCAGTCAATTACAGAAATTTTTGTAGCCATTAAACCATCAAGGCCCTGGATAGGAGTTTCTTGACCGCTACCCATAACAAGCTCTGATCCAATATTATAAAAAGGTTGTGTTCTCAGTATTTCTCCTTCAGCAGAAACAATAATTAGATCGTCGTAACCATTTCGATCCCAATCCATTGCGGTAACATAAATGGATCCAATTCCAGATTTCATCCCATTTGGCTTAAGCGTTTGCACAATACGCCATTCATTATTTTTGTTTAAATCTAAGATGATAATTTCACGTAAAGGACTACCAAGAGAGACTGCTAATTCTTGATCCATATCTCCATCATAATCGAGAACAACAAAATTATGACCACGGACAAATTTCCTCCCCCCAGATAGATTAAGCATGCTTCCTGCATCTTGATTAAACTCTTTACCATTCCAGGAATAATAAAATGCAATTGGTTGAACTGTTTCTTTTTGTTTGGGATCAACCATGTTTGATACAGTAATTAATTCAGGAATACCATCCCCATCTAAATCGCCCAGCTCAACATCAACAAAATTACTTAGTAGTCCATTAGGGGCCTCAAGCTCCCACTCTAAATTTTGATAACCATCATTATCTAATTCGTAATAACGAATCACAGAAAAACTATTATTATTAACCGTTTTGGATTCAACGGAAGCAAACTCTTGTAGTCCATCTTGGTCTAGGTCATATGTTCCCTCCATGTGATTGATTTTATATTCTTGTGCATTAAGAACAGGTAAGAAAAAACCTAAAAAGATAAATATGCGAAAAATCATTTTATCGAATCTATCAAGGCTTCATTTGACTCTGTTTTTATTGAGTCCAGAAGAGCTGGGGCTACTACCTCAGGCACTACAATTAAAGTATCATTGGGCAAACTTATAGTAGTATCTAATTCAATTGCTGTTTCTTTTTTAAGAATAATTGGAGAGGTTAAGGAATCGGATTTTGTTTCTTTGTTATTTTTAAGTAAAACATCAGCGGTATCACTTTTAGCTCTTTCCTTTAGAATAGTAACAGGAGAATAAAATGAGCGATAATTGATAGAAGCTTTTAGGGTATCTGGAATTTCGTCATGTGCAAACACAAAAGTATCTCTATTTGCTGGTGAAAGTTTTGCTGAAATATCTAGAACATCAAAAGATGATTCAAAATCGATTTCCGTAATCGTTTTGTGTGACCCATCTTCTTTTACGTTTACTTTTCCGCGAACCGCATAAGGACGCCCACCAAAATATGACAGGCTTAATGAGTGATCTTTAGAAAAAAGCGGTGAGTGTAAAACCAAAGATCCAGAGCGGTTTTTATCTGAAGCCAACAAAGACAAGTCACCACTTTCTACCTGTTCTATTTCCATGGTTGTGGGAAACCCCTCAAAAAAGTATTCAGGAAATTCATATAGATTCGATTTCCAACCCTCTGGATCAAAAGATTGATTTAACGTGTCTTTTGATTCTGATATTGAAGCATAAAAAATATTTGATGATAGATCATGTATTAGTGAAAGAGTAATTAGCGAATCTGGTTTTTTCTCAGAGGACTGAAAATTAAATGTACCCGATTTATTTTGTTTAATCGTACTTAGGTTTGCACTTACACCAATTGTTACTAATTTATTATTATTTATTGTTTTTGCGCTAAATGGAGTTTCGCCTTGAAAAGTAAAGCGACTAGTATCAGAAATATCCCTTGAAGAAACCGTTACTCCATGAAACATTGGTGGAACAACGACCAGAGGCTCTGGGATTTTAGTTGTATCAGCAATATAAAGAATTGTGGAATCCTGTATTGTTTTTAATATTGGAGCCAATTGATGCATATCCCCTAAAGGATTTATGCTGCTTATAATTTCTTCATTTAATCGAATATCTACTATGTAAGAATAGTCAGCAAAGCCAATGTCCTCAGTTTTTGGAGCCCACTCTATAGTGGCAGACTTTGGGTTGAAAAACATTCCTTTTGGAGGAGAAGATTCCCACTTGAAACTATAAAACGTTGATTGCAGATCAGGTAATATAAATTGTTTTAAAGTATCGCCAAGCATTATTGTATCTGAGGGGATAAGAGGTATCAAATCTGAAAACGATACGTTTATTGATTGGTTATGATAAAGCCCCAAATTAATTCTTGATAAAATAGCATTATTTATTTCTGCTTGGGTGCTATTCGCTTGTAAATCAAACAACCCTTTTTCACTAAATTTACTTTCACTAAATGATAAACTATCATTGATTATAGATAATTTATATACTTCACCAGTTGCAAAGGGTATTAATAAGTCTTCTATCCCATCTTTATTGTCATCGAAGGATTGAATATATGGTCCTAAAATAACACGTGCGCCATTAGTAACCGCTAAATCAGCAACAAAAGATTCATTTGGGTCATCTAAAGTAAAAACACTTAATTTAAGAATATTTCCTTCCGGGCTCATTAATACACCATATTCCTTATTTGATATAGAAAATAAACCTGTAAAAACAGGTCCGTACCCATTTGTGACTATAGGATTTATATGTGTTTGGGAATTAGTAATTTGTCCTATTCCATCATTAATATTAAGGGAAAATGTTGTTACACTTCTCGTTGGTGATGATTTTGAAACTGCGAAAACCTTGGATTGAACGGCTAAGTTAGAAGGACGAATTTTATCTATGGTTTTCTCTTTATTTACAATTGTATTGATATTGCTAGAAAAATCATAACCATTCCACTCAAAGATTTTTATCCAGCTATTTTCAAAATTATTTGCTTCAATTACAATAATTTCTGGAATATTATCATTATTGATGTCACTTAATTTTAGATCTACAATAATTTTGTTTTCATTGTCTAAACTATATGACCATATAGTGGTATGTTCACCACTATTTTCAATTTCCACAAACTCTAATACAGTAGAGGAATTATTTATTTTAATTATTTCACTTTTCCCATTCTGATTAAAGTCAAATGTACCAAATACATAAAGATTTTCAGCATAAAGTACTTGGAATAAGAAAAAGCATAGAATTGCTTGCTTATATAATACAAGCTTGTTTTTGCACGCAAATGCACAAAAATTGATATAAATGTTATTTATAATACGCATACCCTTACCTATAGGATAAGCTAAATATAGGTGTTCACCGTCGAATATATCAAGCGAAAGACCATAATTTTATATTTTAATAAAAACAATTATCTTTTTGACTTTCAGAGGAGTAGGAATAAATTGGGGGCCCATTGAATTAATCCTACATTAGACTTAATGAGAAAAATAACAACAATATTATTTATGTGGTTTTCCCTTGGTTATTCCCAGGGAGACATTTATCCCACTGAAACACATTATGGAGGTGGAATTGGGTTTAGCACAATGTATATGGTGTTGGATTCAGTCCCCGGAGAAGCTTTTCTTGATACTTTAGGGTTTAATGTTAATTCATTGGGTACTCGTCCACTTGTTTTTTATGGAGGAGAAGGATTTGCACAAATGGTAGGACCCTGGAGATTGGGAGGGTATGCAGGTATTGGCGCAACACAAGCAAGCAATGTTTATGATATACATTTGTATGCAAATAAAAACAACAAAATAGGCTATCAAGAGGAAAACCCGGAAACAGATAAACTATACGACCATTCAGATAAACTTTCGATTAAAGCTAGATTAAATTTTTTGTTGGGCGCCCTAACCATAGAGTATGTTTTCCCAGTTTATAGAGACCTTGAGGTAATGGGAGGAGCACTAATGGGGGTTGGCCGATATTCCTTTTCGATTGACCAACATATTGGGACACCTAAATGGAGCGAATTAGGCAGAAACATGTATGGATATATAAAAGGTGACAGCGTTATGGTAGAGCTGGATACCTGGGACGGAAAATTAGATAATGATGATACAATTGTTCAAGAATATAGAACCAATGGCTTAAGACCAATTAGTGTTAATGGTACTATGACAGAATTAAGTGGCACATTTTTTAATTTTCAACCTTATGTAGCTGTTAAATGGCAATTTTTAGATAGAATGGGTTTGAGGATAAGCGCTGGTTATAATAAAGGCACGATTGGCGCGGGGAAATGGAGATTAAATGGCCACGTTCCTATAAACGATTCTCCAGAAGCAGCTTTAGGTGGAATTACAATTCGTACAGTTGTTTACTTTGGTTTATAAATGAAGAAGATATTTCAAATTAATCTTTGGTCTTGGATTACTGGAATCATATTTGGGGTTCTTATAACAATACCCGCATCCCAGTTTCTTTATTCTAAGCAGAACAATCCATATGCGATTATAGAAACGAAGTTTAAGGTTATGAATCAGATTCTTTATTATGTAAATCAATTATACTATGATAGTGTGGATATGGAATCACTAATGGATGGTGCATTTAAAGGTATAATGGATCAATTAGACCCTCACTCCGTTTTCATATCAGCAAAAGATCAAAAAAATATTGATGAAATGTTTAGAGGAGAATTTCAAGGTGTTGGGATAGAGTTTGATATTCTAAATGAATATATTACAGTGATTGCTCCAGTGGTTGGAGGACCATCTGAAAAAGCTGGAATATTGGCCGGTGATTGGATTATTGCAATTGATGGTGAAGATGCCCAAGGTATTGATAGAGATGATGTATATAAGAAACTAAGGGGAAAAAAGGGAACAAAGGTTGATTTGAAAATTGGCAGAATAGGCTCTGATAACTTTAATGTCACAATCATTAGAGACGATATACCGTTATATAGTGTTAGGGCGAGTGTTATGTTAGATGATAGAACTGGCTATACTTGGCTTACAAGGTTTTCAACAAAATCTGGACCTGAAGTTAGAAAAGCAATCAATAGTCTTCTTAGACAAGGTATGAATAGACTAGTTTTAGATCTTAGAAATAATAGTGGTGGAATTTTAGATCAAGCCGTCGAGGTCGCTAATATTTTTATAGCTGAAAAAGATACACTAGTATATACAAAGGGTAAATATAAAGAAGCTGAACAGGTTTTTGTTGCTTCGCCAAGAAAAGGGAATGAAGATTTTTCAATTATTGTTGTTATTAATAGAGGCTCTGCGAGTGCTAGTGAAATTGTAGCTGGCGCAGTACAGGACTTAGACAGGGGATTAGTTGTGGGTGAAACTAGCTTTGGGAAAGGACTGGTTCAAAGGCAGGCAGGTTTAAGTGATGGGTCTGCAATACGTGTGACAATAGCACAATATTATACACCAAGCGGAAGGCTTATACAGCGGCCATTTGATAACAATAATTATAATGACTATTATAAAGAAATATATGAGAATGATCGGGAAGAAAAACTTGATTCACTCAAAAAGTTAAGACCACCATTTTTAACAAGGAATGGTCGCACAGTATATGGTGGTGG
>Ga0066849_10001251_pt1 | contig 10430 bp, 8 predicted proteins | sample ETNtaG_9_FD_65492 | JGI IMG/M metagenome (GOLD analysis project Ga0066849, IMG submission 65492) | Marine microbial and viral communities from oxygen minimum zone, Eastern Pacific Ocean - ETNP201406SV69 | ecosystem: Environmental > Aquatic > Marine > Oceanic | place: Pacific Ocean: Eastern... | reverse complement strand
ACTCGATTGGATTCTACCGGTTTTACTTACATCATTCGAGGAAGTCGTGGGGCAGTAAAGGCTCAGAAGGATCAGATGGTTTCTTTTCTTCGTCCTGACCGAATTTCAGCAGGTGGTGTTCAACCCGAGGATCTTGCACCGGGACTTATTTCTAAACGTCAGGAAGAAATCTTGAGAATTGCCTTCAATCTTGGTTGGTATAGTGCTCCTAGAGGCTGTAAGTTAGAGGATATTGCAGTTAGATCCAACCTTAGTCGTTCAACAGTCGCTGAACATCTAGTTCATGCGGAAGCGAACATCATTGGTTCATACATCGCAGCAATGCCACATTGGCTCCAATCAGAAGAGGAATCTCTAGAGGAAGAGGACTCAATAGTGTCTGACTCTTGGACCGAGCATGGGCGCCCCCAGTCCTAAATTATCTGAAGCACTTTCTAGGATTCTTCCTGGAGGGCGTGGCGTTTGGATTCCTATGGATCATGGTCTTTCAGGATACCCTGAAACGGGTTTGGATAGAATGGACCAAGTCATTGATTCTGTAATTGAAGGAGGTGCTGATGCAGTAGTTCTCCAGAAAGGAGTGTTAACGCATCAATTTAGTAGGACTTCTTGGAATGGTTTTGTTTGCCATCTTTCAGCATCTACTGTCCATGGTGGTTCTAGTTCTCAATCAAAGGTGATGGTTGGAGGTGCTGAAGAATCGATTTCTAGAGGTGCAGTGGCCGTTTCTGGACAAGTAAATCTGGGCGATGAAGCAGAACCTGAAATGTTGCACGACCTTGGATTAATTACCTCAGAAGCGTGGCAGATTGGTGTGCCTACTTTGGGCATGGTGTATCCGAGGGGGCCAAATCTTTCGATAGATCCAGCCGATACGACTCGTGGTGTGGCGCATGCTGCACGTGTGGCATTTGAGATTGGATGTAATGTGGTCAAGGTACCTTGGACTGGTTCAATTGAATCATTCCAGATTGTAACTTCTGCAGTGCCCATCCCTGTTCTTATTGCAGGTGGGGCAAGTACCTCCTTTGATGAAACACTGAGTATTGTTAGCAAATCAATTGAAGCCGGTGGTTCTGGAGTTTGCATGGGGCGTCAGATTTTCAGTTCTGAAAACCCATCTTCTAGAGTAAGGGCAGTAAGGGCCATCGTTCATGAAGGAGCTACTGTTGAAGAAGCCAAATCATTTCTGTGAGGTTCAATTATGGAAATATGGTCTGATGAAAAACCCCCAAAAGGTTTTCCTTTTTCGCCGGACAGAGTCCTTTCAGAGGATTCGTCGGGAGTTTCGATGACGGAAATTTCAGACGATTCTGATCGAGAATCTATTCGTAGCCTTATGGGCATGGTCGAATGGGTGGTTGTTCGATGCTCAGACTGGACCATGATTCCTTTAGAGAACATCATTGCTGATGCAGCAGGGACCGGAACTAGAATATGTGCAGAGATAAACCGAATTGAGGATGTTCAAGGTGCTATTTTTGCTCTTGAAATTGGTGTTGATGCTCTATTGCTTCCTCCACAAGAAGATTTGTGGAATAAGGCGCAATTTTTGGGAAGCAGTCGAACTTCTAGATTGTCCGAAGGTTCCAATCTTTCCATGGTTGAAGTCACTGTGAGTTCGATTGCGGATGGAGGTATTGGAGAACGTGCTTGTATTGATTTAACGGAACGAATGAATCCAGACGAAGGGCTTTGCATCGGCTCATTTTCTTCATGCATGGTACTTGTACAAGCAGAAGTAAATGAGAATCCACATGTCCCCCCACGTCCTTTCAGAGTCAATGCGGGCGCCATTCACGCCTATGTTTTATCGGAAGGAGAACAAACGAATTATTTGGAAGAATTACGTTCTGGGATGCCGGTTTCAGTAATTTCTGCAAATGGAAGTCGCCGTACATCTACGGTTGGAAGGGTAAAAATTGAACATCGGCCATTTCTCTTAATTCGCTTTGAATCAAATGATGGAGTAGAAGGCCAAATTCTTCTTCAACAGGCCGAAACGGTTCGTTTGCTCACTTTAGGGGGAGAATCAATAGCCGTAACCTCTCTCCAAGAAGGTGAAAAGGTGTTGGCAATGACCTTTGAGAGCGCTATGCATATTGGTAAGAGCGTTCCTTCGCTGGTTAAGGAGGTCTGAGTATGGCGGTTCTAGGACGAGGAACAGCATATGGTTCATGTTCTCTTTTGCATGCTGTTGGAGCAGGCTATGGTGCTTCATTATCACTCGATCTTCCTGTGAAGGTAATGTTGAGAGATAATCCAGATAAACAGGAGATTGTAGATCCTCATGGTCTTCTTGTTGCAGTTGAGTCTACATGGACTGAGGCAGGTCTTTCGATGCCAGAATCAGAGATTCATTGGATGGTCCGTTCAGAAATTCCTGCCGGAGTTGGTTTAAAATCGAGTTCAGCAGTTGCCGCAGCAGCAATTTTGGCATTGTGTGATGCAACAGAAACAACTCTAGAAACTCCACAGGTTGTTGAATTGGCTGTTAGGGCCCAAATAGCAGCTGGATGTACAATCACTGGTTCTGTGGACGATACGTGGGCCGCAGTAACTACTGGTTGGAAAGTGGTCAATCCCCAGGTGCCAATTCACGAAGGTATCGCATTGGAAGGAGAATGGCCTAGTTCAGAGGAATGGGCGGTTTTTGTTGTTGAGAGGGGTGAGAGAACTGCTCAAATCGACCCCCAATCCTTCGCTAGATCCCAAATGAACTTTCAGAAGGCATTGGGTGCAATTCAACAAGGTGCTCTAGACAATGCCATGACTGAGAATGGCAGAGGTGTCGCTCTTGCAACAGCCGATCAGGCTGGTAGAAAAATATGCAACGATTTACTAGTTTGGGGGGCTAGATGTGCTGGAATATCTGGTTCTGGTCCAGCCATTGTTTTCATGATTCCTTCAGTCAATGAATCAGCAATCGACCGAATTTTGGATACATTGAGTAGTAGAGGTCTGTCTGTTTTTGAGACAGCAATTCGAACAGAGTGAGGCGATTTAGATGGGCATGCGCCTCGGCGAAACTCTCTCCCTCGTAATTTTTGGAGAAAGTCATGCTACTGGAGTTGGCGTATTGATTGAAGGGATTCCTCCAGGAATTCCAATCCGAATAAAATCTATAGAAGAGGACCTTGAACGCCGAAAACCCGGGAGAAAAGGCCTTTCACAACGTAGTGAATCCGATACTCCCTCAATTCTCAGTGGCATCCATGAAGAACATTCTACGGGATGGCCTCTTGTTTTGTTCGCACAGAATTCAGATGTTCGTAGTTCAGATTATGATTTCCTCCCTGATCATCCTCGACCAGGTCATGCAGATTTAGTCGAAGCAATCCGAAGTGGAGGAAATGCAGACCCTCGAGGAGGCGGCAGTCATTCTGGACGACTTACTTGGGGTTTGGTTGCTGCAGGTTCTGTAGTTCGCCCGATTCTAGATTCAGAGGGCTGTTCAGTTGTGGCTCATATGGCAGCTATGGGGGGCGATCAAACCGATGACTTGTCTAACCTTCTTTCTTCTGAAGTAACTGAAAATATGACTCGTTTGAATTGCATGGATCCAGTTGCTTCTGAACGTTTCATCAATCAGATTGAAATTTTACGTCAGGAAAAAGACAGTATTGGAAGTAGAGTTGATGTTTTGGTTCAAGGTCTCCCCATAGGAGTGGGTAATCCTTGGTTCGAGGGAATAGAACCTGCTTTGTCGAAGGGATTGTTTGGAATTCCTGCAGTTCGAGCAGTCGAGTTTGGTCATGGAGTAAAGGCCTCATCTATGCGAGGTAGTGAGCATAATTCGGTCTGGATTCCAGGAGAAGATTCAACTCCGATTCAATCTGAAGGGGGCGATGGTTCACTTGGTGGAATTTCTACAGGTTCAGATCTTAGAATTAGTATCCATTTCAAGCCACCAAGTAGCATTCCGTTAGAACAGAATACCTTGCATCTTCCTTCTGGAGAGATGCGAAATCTTTCAGTTGGAGGAAGGCATGACCCGGTTTTAGCTCCTCGAGCAGCTCCTGTTGTGGAAGGAGTGGTACGTTTTCTCCTTGCTGAACAGTTTTTATCTCGTACGCGTCCATTTTAGAGTAGGCCTCCTAGCAGAGGCATGAGTGAGCCCCAAGGGTCTTTCAGAAGTGTTCTGAAGTTTGGTGGTTCGTGTCTAAAGTCCTCTCATGATATCTCAGCAATTGCAGAGAGGATTCTTGAATTAGATTCAAACCCAGTTGTTGTTGTTTCTGCGTTTTTTGGGGTAACTGATCGATTGCTAGATGCAATCCATGATGCGCGGAATGGTAGATTGCATGTCTCAACGTTCGTTCCTTGGATTCGTTCACATCATACAGCGCTCACACCCGAAATATTGACATCTCCATCATTGGAGAAATTTGAACATGCTATTGAGATTCTTGATACTAATCTAAGAAATATTGACGCTAAAGGTGCAGAAGTTGAGGTTTTGGTGACCGGTGAACGTTTGGCCACTACTTGTCTTGAGGCTGCCTTAACTGCTAGGGGGGTGGTTTGCCAATCATTTTGGGCAGAAGACATTCCAGTAATTGTGAAGGGACGTGACCCATTTATTCGAATAGATAGATCTTCTACTTCAGAATCAATTGAACTACCGGATGAGATTATTCCACTGTGCGCAGGATGGTATGGCATAGGTTCAGATGGTAATCTTGCCACACTTTCAAGGAGTGGATCAGATTGTACAGCCGCATATATTGCTTCAGCAATTAGCGCCTCATCTGTAGTAATATGGAGGGACGTTCCAGGAGTACTAAGCATAGATCCTGCATGGGGGATGCCAGGAAGGAGAATTCCTTACCTAAATTATGATGAAGCCGTGGAAATCGCTTCCTTTTCCTCACGTCTTCTTCATCCAGATGCTATTGATCCCTTGGTAGAGGCTGGAATTCCACTAATTATTCGACCACTACATCAGCCAAATGAGCCAGGAACATATGTGGGGCCTTCTATCTCTGTAGGTCACCCCGATGTTCGCGTATTGGTTTGCCATCGTCGTAGATTCGATATTCTATGGAGAGTGCGTTCTGGTTCTCAATTATCTCGAAATCTCATCGGATTAGGCCGTTCTCTTCACCAGAAGAGAATTCGAATTTGGTCAATTCGAGCCGATCAAGCTGGAATTAGGGTGTTGGTGGATGAAAAGGATCTTCCTCGAGTGGAATCCTCAATATTATCTTTTGATTCAGAGGCTAGAATTGAATTAGGGATGCCAATTGCCTTGCTCAGTCTTTTTGGTCAAGGGATTTCATCTGATTCATCAATCAGGTCCAAACTCCTACATTCATTGGAAAACAGTGGGTTCCATCCTGAAGAGATGGATCAAGAAGGCACAGAGCACGGAATACATTTGTTGATTCCAGACAATGAAGCGGTTCAAACAGTAGGATGCCTTACCGACATGTTTGAACTATTAGATGCAGAATAATCATTCATCTGATTGTTCTCTAAATTGTTGGATTCTTAGTGGCAAGTTAATGGCGAACATTCCAGCGACTACAAGGAACACCAACATTGTGCCCAATGCCACTCCATACACGCTGGTTAATTCTACGGATTCAGACATTCTTTGGGCTGCTGTGTCGTCAATTATTCCGATAAACCAGGGAATAATCACATTGACGAACAGAGTGAGGAATGCCACAGTTCCTGCAATTAGAGGAGTAAGAATCAATGAAGCCTGATATCTACTCAATACCTTCTTTTCGTTCATCACATATACTTCTCCAGTTCGAATTGAAGTATCTAACATAGAGAAACGAATCACTCCATTGCTCAGTTCGATATACATCACTAGGAAAACCGCGTAGAGAACCAATAGAGACTTTTGCGCACCTTCACTGTCTGGGAGAAGATCTGCTGAAAATGTGACTGTGCTGGCTGCAAATCTCAGAGAGATGAGGATGAATAGTACATATGATGCTAGAAGGAAGCGTGCATCTCGCTGGAAAACACCCCAGAATCCAGTCATGATGCTGCCCAAGATAATCAAAACATGGAGCGCAGTTCCAATAGCTGGGATACCTAGGAGATTTCCAAAGGCGAACCAAGGAGTTCCGACTTGTGGAGTTACAATGTATGTCAGAACTGCCAGAACGACCATTGCACCAGCACTAGCGAACTGAAGATTCTGTACATTCTTGGCTGCTGGAAGGAATTTCATCTTAGGGACAAGAGGTCCACCGAACAGACTTTCAACGAAAGAAGGAATGTTTACTTCTGGAATTGCATCCTTTGGAATTTCAACTGAGGAGGTCATTTTCCCAGCAGCATGCTTCCTACTTGGAGCCCCCGAACGAACTGTTTTCCCATCGTAAAGGTGCGCTGTATCGCTACTTACTGTCATACAAAATCACCTCAGAATCCCCTTGCTCCTGCTAATGCAGTAGATAGCAACATATCTGGCTCCCAATCCATTACGTTGGCACCAAGGCCACGTAGTTCACTAATCAGGATATCACGTTCAGTTTTGAGAACCTCATAACCAGTTCGATCAAGGCGCCTTGCATCGAATTCAAACTCAAGACTACTGGGTGAAAGAAGAGTTACATCGAACTCCCTAGCACGGAAATCTCGAACTGCATCGACAACTGTAGGGTCATCTTCTAATGGGCTGAGTATAATGATTGGACTTCCTTTGTTAATGTGGGGCATTATTCGATTTGTGACCACTTTGAGGGGTGTATTTCCTCTAGCCATTGCTCCAGCAAGTTTGGTCAGTAGGATGTACAGTTGCTTTTTCCCTGTGTCTCGGTCCACACTTACAATTTCATCTCCATAGATCACCAATCCAACTGAATCTCTTCTTGAAAGGAAGTATTGAGCCAAACTAGCTGCTGCCCGAGTGCTGTAGACAAGGGAGTTTCTGCTAACTGGTCCAGTTTCTGAAACATTACGACTGTCGATAATCAAGATAATATCGCTCACAGCGTCTCTTTCAAAATCATTTACCATCATTTTTCCAGAACGGGCATATGCCTTCCAGTTCACCTTTCTCATTGGATCGCCTGGGACATATTCCCTAAGGTTGTAGAAGTTCGATCCTTCGCCAGGTTGTCTAATATTCACTGCTCCAGTGAAAATCTTTGGTACCCTGCTTTTTACAAATGCATCCTTGACGTCTTCCATTTTAGGGAAAACAAGGAAGTCATCATACAAGTGAATCTCCTTTTCTCTATGGAATAAACCGAATGTATCCTGAACGCGAACTGCAACCGGGCCCACAGTGTAAAATCCTCGAAGAGGACATTCTAGTGTATACTTCAGTTCAGTCTCTCTCCTACCTCCAAGCTCCATCAATGCATAATTCGCACCTTTCTTCACTCTCATCACTTCTGGAACGCTATCTCGAACTTCTAGGATTCGAGATAGGTTGGATAAATTCTGTATTCGAAGAGTGACATCGATATCACTATCTTCAAAGACTCGTGCTTGAGAAAGTTGCCTCATGGCATTTAAATTCCTAAATTCTGCTCCTTCATCGAAATCTTGGTCTTCCATTCGCCTACCAGTTGCAGCTACATCTGCGTGAGAAGTTCTGAATGCTGCATAAGTCAGAAATGAAAGGAAAACCACTGCAACGGTAACCAATTGTTGATTCCTTAGGACTAGTCCTAGCAAATATAGAGCGGCCGCCAACGATGCAAACATCGCTGACTTTCTACTCCATGCCATACGGACCCCTCCCTTGAATTAACCTCGAAGAGAATCAGACCGTTGGGACTGGAACTTGTCGGAGGATATCTGATACAACCTCTTGAGTTTCAAGACCCTTGATCTGGTGTTCAGGCTTCAGAATCAGTCTGTGAGATACTGCAATTGGTGCAACCATCTTCACTTCATCAGGTGTTACGAAGTCTCGACCACGTAGGGCTGCTGCTGCTCTTGATGTCTTGAGGAGCGCTTGAGAACCACGAGGTGATGAACCGACGAGAACTCGGGGGTCCTCTCTGGTTCTAGATACAATCTCAACCATGTACATACGAACTGCAGGGTCGACATAGACATCTTCGCAAGCCTGTTGCATAGCGACAACTCTTGCTGGGTCAGTGATTACATCAACATCTACAGCATCCTTCTTTCGAGCGATACGTCTTGCTAGAATCTCGTCTTCGTCTGCTCGGTCTGGGTAACCCACACTCATCTTGAACATGAAACGATCAAGTTGCGCTTCAGGTAGAGGGTAGGTTCCTTCCTGCTCTACAGGGTTCTGGGTTGCCATAGTTAGGAAAGGTGCAGGGAGCTTGTGAGTCACTGTTCCGATGGTAACTTGCTTCTCCTGCATTGCCTCTAACAGAGCGGCTTGTGTCTTTGGAGGAGCACGGTTAATCTCGTCAGAAAGAAGAAGATTGCAGAAAATAGGTCCTGGCTTGAATGTAAATTCACCTTTCTTAGCATCATAGATGTTGGTTCCAGTGATATCTGCTGGCAGAAGGTCAGGAGTAAACTGAACACGCTTGAAATCACAACCTAGTGCATCTGCGAACGTATTCGTCATCAGAGTCTTTGCTAATCCTGGATAATCTTCGAAGAGAAGGTTACCGTTCGAAAGAATGTTAATCATCACGTTATCAATAACGTGTGCCTTACCAATAATCACCTTCTGTACTTCTGAAGAGATTGCAGAAGAAATCTGTCCTACAGCTGCAAGACGCTCTCGAACTTCTGGACTGCTTTGGTGCCGAGGAGCGGCTGGAGCAGGAGCAGCAGGTGCTGCAGGCGCTGCTGGAGCAGGCGCAGGTGCAGGTGCAGGTGCAGGCGCAGGTGCCATTGGCACAGGTGCTGCAGGGGCTGCTGGGGCGGCTGGGGGCGCTGGTGCGCCAGGTGCATTCGGGGGGGGAGGTGGGGCTGCCATGTTCTGTTCACTATCCTTTGGGGTTTTCACTTCTTCCCCCACCTGCGGATGCTCGTGAGTAGCTCACGAAGCTCCTTGGGGGAATATGTACGTGTGGTACTGTAAGCCAGTTCCACGAGTCGAGGGTCACCAATCATTTGTTGAACCTCTGCTGGGGTCTTGAGTGCCATTTGATCACGAGTAAGGTCATAGAAAACTCTCACTTTTGCAAACAGAGCTTTCTGAACTCTCTGTCTATATTCATTGGAATCTAATTTTGTTGGTCTTTCTCTAAATCTAGTGAGATCAAACACATGCCTCCAATTTGCCTTTTCTGGAACTACCATAATTGATACTAGCAAAAGAAGGCCTAGATTTAGAATGATTAACCACTTTAGGAAATCATCTGATGTAAGAAGTACAATTGTGCTAATTGTTTCGATAAATGGCTGGGAAGCGACTCCAGTAACGTGCCGACTTTCGTCAAAGACGATGTTGAAGTTGTCCCTTTGAGTCGTAACGGAGTTAGCAAGTTCGTTGTTGTCCAGTTCCATCATGTCCCAAATGAGGGCATGGAAGTATGCATGATTTCCTTGCCAGAAATCTCCACCAGTCAATTCATTCTGCCAACATGATTGTCCCGTACATTCATCGGACAATCCTGCTTCCTTGGCTCTTGCTAATGTCCAATATTGGTTCGCAAATACCTCATCATCAGCAACGAATACTATGCTTCCAGTAACGCTCAATTCTCCAATTCCAGATTCAACATCTCCTGCTGCCCCTCGAAGAAGATCTGAGGTGACTATTCCAGGATAGTCTATTCGAACAGTCAATGCAATATCGCCCGGCGCGTCATTTTGAAGAGTTCCTTCTGTTCCATCACCCGCAATGTCGATGAATGCTGCTTTGGATGCATACGATAGAACATTTACATCCCGTTCAACATAATCCGCTGATGCTGGATCATCGGTTTCAAGCGCACCTACCTTGATTCCAGTAGGTTGCCGAAACATCATTGGGACCCTGCAGGAATCCAGAATGCGATTATCAATCATTTGATTCGTGCAACCAGTGCTTTTCTCACTATCTTGCATTTCTGATTCATCCTTATTGATGCTATGAAGTCCCCAAACATTGGTTGGATGCATGAATTCATCTCCGTCCTCGTTAATGACTCCATACATGTGCTGGCTATCATACAGGGGCGCATCGTAGTAAGTCAGTCCAAACATTCCTGCAAGAGTATTGGCGTTGGAATTATCGGCTGCAACTACAACCTTTCCACCTTCCTCTGTGACGAAATCAAAAATCGCTTGGGCTTCTGTTTCATCGATTGGCTTCTCAGGTCCAACCACTAGGAGCATAGTTAGGTGCGGCTTTTTCCAATCGTTAACTAACATTGGAGTAGAGATTGTATTGGCGATATGGTAACCTTGTCCTTGCACATCATCGATCCCGCCTCCAATTGGGCCAAGTGTGGTACGTGCATCGGAAAGTTGTGAAGCATCGGATGAATCTTCATATGCGCTATAGGACGTTTCTTTTCCTGCGGCAAATGCCATTG
>Ga0066849_10001250_pt1 | contig 10433 bp, 13 predicted proteins | sample ETNtaG_9_FD_65492 | JGI IMG/M metagenome (GOLD analysis project Ga0066849, IMG submission 65492) | Marine microbial and viral communities from oxygen minimum zone, Eastern Pacific Ocean - ETNP201406SV69 | ecosystem: Environmental > Aquatic > Marine > Oceanic | place: Pacific Ocean: Eastern... | reverse complement strand
ATTCTTTACAAAAATTTGACTTGGTAGATATATATGTCGTTTTTTTTACAGCTCCATTAATAGTCTCATTGTTATCAGCATATTTCTTAAAAGACTTTTTAACTTTTAAAGGAATAATTTTAATACTTCTAAGTTTTGGTTCAATTATTTATGCACTTGGACCAAGCATGAAAATATTTAGTATGGACTTAATCTTCCCAATTGTGCCACCTATTTGTTGGGCTCTATATCAATTTTTAACAAAAGTTATATCAACTGACAACGATCCTTTTGCTGCAATTTTTTATACATCAATTTTAGGAGCAATTATTTTTAGTATTTATATATCTTTTTACTGGATGCCATTAGAAAAAAATATTTATTGGTTTTATCTAATATTGCTAGGTGTTGCTGGATTTGTAAGTCACTCATTGATAATTTATGCTATACAACTTTCTAATTTATCATTTGTTACCAACTTTCAATACTCACAATTAGTATGGTCTACAATAATAAACTTTATGATATTTGGTGTGCCAATTGATGTTAATAAAATTTATGGAGTAATTGGAATTATCGTCTTTGGAATATTATTTATCAAAACCGAAGGTTCCAAAAAAAAAGTTAAAATAAAAAATTAATTTATTTTTTTAAACAGTTATTAACTAAAATTGCCATTAGTATCCATATTACAAATGCTTCACCATTGGTAAAAGAATAATCTGCACCAGCAAAACCAGCTATAATGTTTATTGAATAAATGATTATTGTAGAAATAACTAAACTAACTAAAAGTTTTATAAGTCCATTTACATAATTCATCTTTTAACTTTATACATATTATTCTAAGATGTAAACTTCAATTAATTTTTATTATGAGCAATATTGGATTTATTGGTGTTGGCTATATGGGTTACGGTATAGCTAAAAATATTTTAAAGCATGGCCACAAACTTTTTGTAGTAGCAAACAAAAATAGAAAACCTATCGAAAAAATTGTTAGTGAAGGTGCTAAAGAAATAGAATCTATTGAGGAATTTTCAAATAAGGATTTAGATTGTTTATTTATGTGTGTTACCAACACACCAATTGCTAAATCTATATCTGAAAAGCTTTCAAAAATACTAAATGCAAAAACTATTATAATAGACATCACTACTCACAACAAAACTGGCTCAATTGAAACAGAAAAAATATTTAAATCTAATAATATTAATTATATTGAATGCCCAGTAATGGGTGGTCCAGTTCAAGCAGAAGAAGGTGTCTTGGGAGGTATTGTGGGTGCATCAGAAAGTAATTTTAAATTAGCTGAACCATATTTAAAGATCTTTTGTAAAGATTATTTTTACTTTGGCCCAGTTGGTATGGGCGCAAAATCTAAGCTTTTAAACAATTTTTTATCGTTAGGAAATGCAGCTTTAGTCAACCATTTGGCAAAAACAGCTATAGAATTAGACTTGGATTTAAAAAAAGTTTTTGATGTTGCTAAACTAGGATCGGGCAATTCAACAGCGCTAGTGAGAGTTTTTGATAATTTACTGAAGGGTGATTTTACAGGTTTTAAATTTACAGCAACCAATTCTGTGAAAGATTTAACTTATATACAAGATCTATTGAAAGATTTTCCTGAGGCTGAAAAAGTAACAAAGGTAAATAAAAATTATTTCCAAAAAGCTGTTGATGATGGTTATGGAGAAAATTTTATAAGTGAATTGATAAATAAAAATTAATCAAAGACTAAAATTAAATCATGTGCTTTTATATATGACAATATTATCAATCACAATTTCAGGAATTTTAAAAAAATTATTTAATGGTGAGGCGCTAATAATTATTTTTAAAAAAATAAGAATTCAAAATAACTTTGAATTAAGTGAATTATTTTATGATGTTCATATTTTTTCTAATTATTTGATGATTACTCTTATCGTTATTCATTTAATGGCTGTTGTTACACATAAGTTATTTTTTAATGATAATTTATTAAAAAAAATACTTTAATTAATGAATATTTTTTGCATTTAAACATCTTTAGATATAATTATACATTGCAACTTATCTTTAAATCTAATCTTTTTTTTAAATCTTAAATCTATTTCATTAATGCCGTCCTTAATTTGTTTTAAATCAAAATCTAATAAAGTTGAAATGTATCTATCATGTATCATTTGCAGATATTTTTTCTTTGAAATTTCAACTTTATAAATAAATTTTTTTATTTTAGTTTTTTTATTATCTTTTTTTAACATGGCAATAATTTTCTTATCTCTATTTAAAGAATTTTGCAGCTTATTGTGCATAAGTTTAAATGTAGGGATTTCATTAACATCTGGATCTAGAGTAAAGATGGCAATTGTTCCATTTGTTATTAAATTTTTCTTACAAAGTTTGATTAATTTTATAATCTCATTCATTTTTAATAAATGAATTGTTTGCTTAATTAAAATTAAATCAAATTTTTTTTTATTTTTTTTAAAAAAAGTTAAAACATCTAATTTTTTAAATTTAATTCTTTTGTCTTTATCTTTATGATTCTCAATATCAATGCCTATTGATTTTGATTTTAGTTTTACCTTACTAGATAAATCTCCTAAGATCTTACCTCTTCCACAGCCAACATCTAAAATTTCTGATCTAGAATTAAGTTTAGTATTTTGAATTAAGAATTTATTAAATGACTCAATGTAGTTTTTTGACGATAACCAAGTCTTATTATCCCAATTTTTTAATGACTTCATTATGTTTAGTGACAAGCGATACCAAATTTTTTAAGTCTCCAATAATTGTAGGGCCATGGTGTTAAAAAACCTACAATCAACATGATTGGTATCACCCACCATGTTAGTGTTGCACCACCTGTTAAAAGAAAATCAGTTAAATTCATTGCAATTTCCATACTTAACATTGAGATTAAACTCATACCAGATGCAGTTTTTAAAGCATCTATAAAAGAAAAATTTTGCCTTATTAAAATAAATGTTTCAAGAATAATGCTAGTTATTAACCCATTAATAATTGCCAATATCATTATTCCAATTATTGGAAATGCTATCTCTGTTAATTGGAAAAATAAGATCGTTCCAAAATCTCCAATGGAACAACCAATTACACACCACATCGTATTTTTAGCACTTGTTTTCCAAGTGTGTTTGCATTGCCAATCAACTGTAGAGACGCTCATATATTTTTGATAGTATTTAAAAATGATTTTTAAACAAGTTTTTGATCCTAAAACTTCAACATACACCTATTTTATAGGATCAGCAAAAGGTCGCGAAGCAGTAATTATAGATCCTGTTATTGAAAATGTTAATGAGTATATTAAGATATTAACAGAACTAGATCTTAAACTTGTTAAAGTAATAGACACTCATATTCATGCAGACCACGTAACAGGAGCATCTAAATTAAAAAAAGCAACAAATTGTGCAACAATTATGGGAGAGCACACACCTTCTGAAGCTGTTGAGATTAAAGTTAAAGATAATGAGTTAATAAAAATTGATGATTTAGAAATTAAGTCAATCTATACACCAGGGCATACATCGGAAAGTTATAGTTTTTTACTAGAAAACTATTTATTTTCAGGTGATGCGCTTTTGATTAATGGAACTGGAAGAACTGATTTTCAAAATGGAAATTCAACGGATTCCTATCATTCAATTTTTGATAAACTTTTAAAATTGCCTGAAGATACTCTTCTTTATCCTGGTCATGATTATAATGGTAAAAAAGTAAGTACGATTGGAAATGAAAAAAAATTTAATCCTAGATTACAGGTTAAAAATGTTGATGAATATATTGAAATTATGGCAAACTTAAATCTGACTAAACCAGATATGATGGATAGTAATGTTAGTAGAAATATTCAATTAGGTATTAATTGAATATAATAAAAATTAAAAACCAATAAGAAATCAATCCAGAAAATATTGTAGCGATTACATTTTTGCTAACAAGACCGACTACTATTGCAATAGTTGCTGCAAATATTTTTGGATTATTTTCAATTAAAAGATCTCCTGTCATATCCAAGAAAATAGCTGGAAAAATAATTGCTGGAAATATTGCTGATGGAACAAAGGACAAAACTTCTCTTACTCTATCCGTGAACATTTCTTTTTTAAGTATTGCAATCATTAAATATCTTGAAAGGAAAGTAATTAAACCACAGTAAATTATTAATGACCACTCAACCATTATTTAACCCTTTGAATTTTGTTAAAATCATTGCTGCTATTAAGCCACTAACTGCGGCTACAATCACATATGCCTTAAAAGGAATAATTTCATACCCAACTGTTGCTATTAAACCAGAAATAATAATTACAATTACATTTATTAATTTTCTTAAATCATCAACTATTAAAGCTAAAAATGTTAAAGGAACTGCAAAACTTAATCCAAGTTTTTCTGGTATTATTGAACCTAAAAATATTCCAATTATTGTTGTTATTTGCCATATAACCCAACAAGTAGCCCCTGCACCAAATGAATGAAAAGCTTTATCTTTATCAGCACTTTTTTTTAAATAAGAATTTGTAACTGCAAATGCTTGATCAACTAGAAAATATGAAATTATTATTTTCCACGTCATTTTAAAGTCTGACATGTGTTCTGATAAAACAGCACCATACAATAAATGTCTTGAATTAACTGCTCCTACTGAACTTAGTATTACCAATGAAGAAGCACCAGCAGAGAAAAGTTGTAAAAAAATTATTTGTGAGGCACCACCAAAAATTATAATCGACATTGCCATTGTTGTTATGGGCGATAAACCAAGATCTATAGCCAAAACTCCAAATATTATTCCAAATGGCACAACAGGTATCATTAGTGGACTTACATCTGCTACGCCTTTAAAGAAAATTTTAGATCTATTACTCATTTAAAGACGCTATGTATTAGAAGCAAACTATATGGTCAATATTTATTGGTCGCTTGATACCAAATTTTTCATCAATTTCATGTTGGTGCATATGGTGTGAATGGACAAAAACAGGGATAAGTAAATCACTATTAGTTTTTAAGGTATATATAAAGTTAGTACCTCTAAATTTTCTATCTACAACTTCTAGCTTTAAATTGCTCTGGTCATCATGTTCTAGATCTTCAGGTTGCAATAATAATTGAACATCTGAACCCTTTGGATAACGTTTTGTAAAATTGCCATTAATGGTTCCCAGATCATCACTTTCTAAGCTATTTTCACCGGTAACTTTTGCTGGAATTAAAATTCCTCTATTTAGAAAATTTACAACCTCTACAGAATTTGGAAAATGGTAAACATTATAAGGATCATCATATTGTTTTAGTTGACTGTCTAAAATTATTCCACATTTGCTTCCAAGATAAAAAGCTTCATATGAATCATGTGTTACTATTATTGTTGTAATCTTAAGGTCAGTCAAAACTTGTTTTAGTTTAACTTGAATCTCTTCTTTAAAACTTTGATCTACATTTGATAATGGCTCGTCCAATAAAAGTAAATCTGGCTTAGAGAGTAATGCTCTAGCTAGCGCCGCTCTCTGTGCTTCACCAGAGCTAATTTGGTGAGGAAATTTTTCTTTGACATGATCTAAATGAAGAAATTTTATAACTTCTTCAATAATTAAACTTTTTTTCTTTTTCTTATTTCTTTCAGCTCCAAATTGAATGTTTTCAAGGACATTGTAATGAGGAAACAGTGAGTTATCTTGAAATGCTAATGAGATATTTCTATTTTCTGGTTCAATATGAACATCTTTAGATGAAATAATTTTATTTTTTAATGAAATTGTTCCAGACTGAATTTTTTCTAATCCAGCTATTGTCCTTAAGATTGTTGTTTTACCAATACCAGATGGACCTAAAAGACAAATAATATCACCTTCATTTTCTATTGTTAAAGAAACATTGTTAACTTTGCTTTTAGCACTTGCTGCAAATGTAACATTGTCAATTTCTAAAAAATTTTTTGGCATATAAGAATTAATCCTTAAGAATATATCTAGATGTAATTAAAATAAAGAAACTTGCAATAAGAATTAGGAATAATGAGGGTGCTGCAGCAGCTTCTAATAAGTCCTGAGATGCAAATATGTAGGCTTGAGTTGCAAAGGTCTCAAAATTAAAAGGTCTCATTATTAGTGTTATAGGTAACTCTTTTATAATTTCTATAGCAATTAATATTCCAATCAACATAATAGAATTTTTTAAATAAGGAATATGTATATTTTTAAAAGTTTTAAATTTTGAATAACCTAAAAGATATGCACTTTCATCAATTGAATAATTTATTTTTAAATAACCAGATTTAATTCCATTACTTGCTAAAGAATAAAATCTAATAAAATAAACTAAAACTAAACCAAAGATAGAGCCAATAAATATTGATTTAATTGTATTAAATCCAAAGTTTCTTATTACGTTATTATCAAACCATGAAATAAAAGTAATAAATGCTACAGCTAAAATTATTCCTGGTATAGCATATCCAGAAATAGAAAAAGTTGTTAGTAGTTCAAGAAATTTACTTTTAGAAACTCTATTTCCATAATTTGAAATAAATGCAAAAGAAATTAATATTATACTAGATAAAATTACTAACAAAATAGTATTTAAAAACAATTCAGTTATGTTCAAATCTGAAAGATGTTTAGGAAAAATAATAGTCCAATAAAGCATTTGTAAAACTGGAAATAAAAAACTAATAAAAAAAACAATTGAACAAAATCCTATTGCTAAAAATGATTTGTAACCATTTAAATTTACTAATGTTTTAGATTTAAAGCCACCTTTAGATGGTGAATGATATTGAGCTTTTTTTCTTGAAAAATTTTCTACCATAAATAAACCTAATATAAAAATTAATAGATAAAATGATAATCGATTAGCTAAAGCCAAATCATCAAAAGAAATCCATGCATTATATATGCCGGTAGTTAATGTGGAAATTCCAAAAAATGATACTGAGCCAAAGTCTGATAAAGTTTCCATTGCAACTAAGGAAAGTCCTGCAACTATAGCGGGTCTTGCAGATGGTAAAATTATTTTAAAAAAGGATTTTTGTTTTGAAAATCCAAGATTTTTTCCTAGTTCAATTAAATTTTGAGATTGATAATGAAATGAAGCTCTTGTTAAAACATAAACATATCCGAATAAAGAAAATGATATTGCAATTATAGCACCCAACATTCCATCAAACTTTGGTATTTTTGAATTATAATCACCTTCACCAAATAAATTTTTTAGTATAGTGAATGCTGTGCCATAATTTTCAAAAAAAGCTGTCAAAGAGTAGGCATAAATATAAGCGGGCACTGCAAAAGATAGTATTAGTGCCCATTTAAAAAAATTTACTCCTGGAAATTTATAAAATGATACCAAGTAAGCACAACCTACACCAACAACAAATGTTAATATCAAAACACCTATAAGAAGAGTTATGGAATTAAAAATGTAATTGTACAAAATAACATCAAGTATAGTTGAAGAATAATTTCCAGTACTTTCAAAGAAACTACTAAAAACTGTAACTATGGGTATTGCTACAATTAACGATATTAACAATGAGCCTATATACCAAATGTTTAACTTTTTTATAAACATGCATGTCCTTTTATCAATTTTAGAAATTTATTCTGCTGAAAAAAATTATTTAGATAAATATTCAATACAATTTTCTGGTTTTGTCTCAATGTATGGATCATCATCTGATCCAGTATTGTTAATTCCAGGTTCTTGCCACCATTTTTCAATTATACCATCTTTGATAATGGCCATGTATCTCCAACTTCTTTGTCCAAAACCGTTATTATCTTTAGCAATTAGCATGCCCATATATTTTGTAAAAAGACCTGAACCATCAGGTATTAATTTAATGTTTTTTATACCCATTTTATAAGCCCATGCATTCATGACGTAGGAATCATTGACAGAACAACAATACACTTCATCTACACCTAACTCCTTAAATTTAGAATAATTTTTTTCAAATCCAGGTAATTGTTGGGAGGAACATGTTGGTGTAAAGGCTCCTGGAAGACTGAAAATAACAATTTTTTTATTTTTAAAATAATCGTCTGTAGTTTTATCTACCCAATTACCTCCAATAGCACAAAACTCTTCGCTCAAAGAAGTATCGCCTTCTCTAACTTTAAAAACTACTTGTGGTATTTTAAATCCTTCGATCATTTTAAATTCTAGTATTTTTTTGTGCCCAAAACTTATGACTTAGGAAAGGGTAAAGATCCTGAGGGAGAAAGATCTGAGCACAATCATTAAAAAGAAAAATTTATCAATATTTAAACGGAGTAAGGACATCTAAAACTTCCTCGTCTTTTATATCTGATAATTTTCTATTATTTATTTTGCTTTTTATTTTTTCACACTCTGACGAACATGGCTCACATGTTATCTGACCCTCAAGTGAGCCGTTCGTAACAGAAGAATTATTCAAATCAAAAGTAAATAAATTCTTTTTCACTATTAATTACTTCCAATTTGCTGCAAGCATACACTCCAATGCTTTAGCTTGATATTTTCCGTAATTAACAACTTTAGTTTTTAAATCTTGATTATATCCAAGACCCATTTGTTTAACTAAATCATGTGGCTCAACACCAGCAATCATTGGATATTCAAATGTATTATTAACTATATGTTCTTGCGCTTCTTTAGTTAATAAAAACTCAAGTAATTTTTTTGCGTTATCAGGGTTAGGTGCAGTTTTTAAAATTCCACCACCGCTGATATTCATGTGAGTGCCTCTATCACCTTGATTAGGAAAGAAAGGTAAAACTTTTTTTGCTGCCGCTTGTTGCTCAGCACCTTTTTTACCAGATAACATTAATGCATAATAATAGGTATTTGCTACAGCTAAATCAGCTTCACCAGCTGCTACAGCTAAAATCTGAGCTCTGTCATTTCCTTTTGAGTCTCTAGCCATATTTGCTACAACACCTTTTGACCATGCACAAACCTGTTTGCCTCCAAGATTTTTAACTAATGATGCAACAAGAGATTGATTATAAATATTATTAGATTTTCTAATAACAACTCTGCCCTTCCATTTAGGATCAGCAAGACCTTCATAAGTCATTCCATTAAGCTCATTTGCATTAACTCTTTCTGGAGAGTAGTACATAATTCTTGCTCTCTTAGCTATGCCAGTCCAATTTGCAGACCTAAAATTTGAAGGAACAGCAGCTTTAATTGCTGAAGTCATTGAATTTTGAAACATTCCTTTAGCATCAAATGCTCCTAATCTTCCAGCGTCAGCTGTAATATAAATATCTGCTTTAGAGTCTGCTCCTTCTTCAGTTATTCTTTTTTGAAGAGCTTTATCTTTTCCAGATACAACATTTACTTTAATTCCAGTTTTCGCTGTAAATTTTTCATAAAGTTGAATATCTGAATCATAGTGTCTTGCGCTAAATACGTTTACCTCTGCTGCAAAAGCAATATTTGCAAAAAAGGCTAATATAATTGAAATTATTCCTATTTTTTTCATTTTTACCTTGTTTTTATTTGTTAATTTGCGAATGAGAATTATTCTCAATGCGAATGATTATCAATCGCATATAATGTCGCAGTTGTAAAGGACTATTTGTATATAATTTATAGATGAGATCTTAAGGAAATTGTTATTTCCAGTCGCCTATTTTACTAAATAAGAAGTTTCTAAAAGCTTGAACTCTTGCAGTATTTTTTAAAGATTGAGGATAAACAAAATGAGCTTCGGTAATTGGGCCTTCAGATTTTGGAAGAACTTTAATTACATTGGTTGAATTTGACACTAAATATTCTGGCAAAGCAGCTAAACCTACTCCAGTCTCTACTGCCAGAAGTAAACCCATCACACTATTTACCTTCATTACAGTTTTTCTTTTTTTGCCATCATGCATACCAAGTTTTAATGCCCAATCAGGATTATATACTGGAGACGGCGCTCCTTTACCAAATGAAATAAAATTATGTTTATTTAAATCAGCAATGGTCTTTGGCATACCAAATTTTTCTAAATATTTATTAGATCCATAAATATAATACTTAATATCAACTAATTTTTTTTGAATATAGTTTAGTTGTTTTGGTCTTCTCATAAAAATTCCAATATCAGCTTGTCTAGTACTTAAATCTAATTCTTTGTCATCAAACACCAATTCAATTTCAATTTCTGGGTTTAATCTCATAAACTCTTGAATTCTTGGTGTTAACCAGTGAGTACCAAAACTTCTTACAGTTGTAATCGTTAATTTTCCAGTTGGTTTATTTTTTTGATCTCCTAAAGATGTTTCAACTTCTTTTAGCTTGCTGATTACTTCATGAGCAGTTTTAAATACATATTCACCATTTTCAGTAAGTGTTAATCCTCTAGCATGTCTTTCAAATAACTGTACTTTTAAATCTTGTTCGAGAGATTGTATTTGTCTGCTTATAGCTGACTGACTTAAATTAAGATTAAC
>Ga0066849_10001249_pt1 | contig 10438 bp, 10 predicted proteins | sample ETNtaG_9_FD_65492 | JGI IMG/M metagenome (GOLD analysis project Ga0066849, IMG submission 65492) | Marine microbial and viral communities from oxygen minimum zone, Eastern Pacific Ocean - ETNP201406SV69 | ecosystem: Environmental > Aquatic > Marine > Oceanic | place: Pacific Ocean: Eastern... | reverse complement strand
GTCTATTTCAGAAGTTAAAAACATTGAAGGAATTGAAGTGTTTAAAAAACTAATAGTAGTTGGAGATGCGTCTTATTCAGTCATTGAAGATTTATTAAACAATGGATTTAAGATTAGCAATAAATTTAATAACTATATATCTTATGGTGAGCTTGGGTTAAAGTCATTGGTTAAATTAGCAATAGAGATTAAAGGAAAAAATAATAATTTTGATCAACAACCTGATTATTTAACTGAACCAATAACAAATTTAAGTAAAACCAGAGGAAAAAGTAATTTTGGTTATTAATTTTCAAGACATCAAAAAACTCTCAGTAGATTTAATAAACAATCTTGAAACTCAAAGTGATCAAAATTTATTAAATTCAAAAACATTTGACAGAAACTTTTTATTAAAGAATGAAGGGCTATCAATTTTTTGCAAAAATAACTTGATGGGGTATATTTTGGCAAAGATAGCTTTAGATCAAGCTGATGTCATATCTTTTATAATTAAAAAAGAATTTAGAAGAAAAAAATATGGCACTATACTTTTTACAAAGTTTGCAAATTATTTAAAAACCAAAGGAGTTGAAAGAATTTTTTTAGAGGTTTCAAAAAAAAATGTTCCAGCATTAAAATTTTATTTTGGTTTTGGTTTTGAGTGTGTGGGCTGTAGACAAAATTACTATAAATATAAAAATGGCAATGTGGATGCTGAAGTGCTTATGAGCTCAATAGACTCAATCATAATTAAAGAAAGATTATTAACTCTGTGACCAAAAAAATGTTTATTAAAACTTTTGGATGCCAAATGAACTTTTATGATTCAGATAAAATCCATGACCTTTTATTTATCCATGGTTATGAGAAAACCAACATACAGGATGATGCTGATTTAATTGTTTTAAACACTTGTCACATAAGAGAAAAAGCCTCTGAAAAGTTATTTTCAGACCTGGGTCGTATCAAAAAACTAAAAGACCGAAAAAAAGTAACTATAGCGGTAACAGGATGTGTTGCTCAAGCTGAAGGCAAGAAAATTAGTGATAGGGCGCCATATGTTGATTTGATAACTGGTCCACAGGCTTTTCACAGGTTGCCTGAAATGCTTAGAGACGTATCTCAAGGGATTAAAGTGCCACCTGAACTAGAATTTCTCACTATTGATAAATTCGACAACTTGCGAAATAGTAAACGAACAATTGGGCCAACAGAATTTGTTTCAATTCAAGAAGGTTGTGATAAGTTTTGTACATTTTGCGTTGTTCCATATACACGGGGAGCTGAATTTTCTAGATCGATTTCTGAAATAAAAGAAGAAATTATTAGTTTAACTGAAAAAGGTGTATGTGAGATTACTTTATTGGGGCAGAATGTAAATTCTTGGCACGGTGTGGATTCTTTGGGGAATGAAAGGGGACTAGATTATTTAATTCTAGAAATTGCAAAAATAAATAAAATAAAAAGAATTAGGTATACCACCTCTCATCCGCTGGATATGGATGAAGATCTTATTTTGGCCCATAAAGAAATTTCTAAACTAATGCCATATTTGCATTTACCAATTCAGTCAGGCTCTGATAAAATTTTAAAGTCCATGAATAGAAAACATACATCTAAACAGTACATTGAAATTATAGAAAAAATAAGAAATGTAAATCCTGATATAGCTCTTTCAGGTGACTTTATAGTTGGTTTTCCTGGAGAAACACAATCAGACTTTATTGATACTCTTGAGCTTGTAAAAAATGTGGGTTATGCTCAATCATATTCATTTAAATACAGTTCTAGGCCTGGTACACCGGCTTCTGTTTTAGAGACACAAGTACCTGAAAACATTAAAAAAGCAAGGTTAAGCGAATTGCAAAACTTGTTATCTTCGCAACAAAGACAGTTTAATTCTCAGTTTTTAGATAAAGAAGTTGAGGTCTTAATTGAAAAACGTGGCGAAAGAGACAATCAAGTTATGGGCAGAAGTGAACATATGCAATCTGTTTATATGGATCAGAGTATAGGTAACATTGGTGATATAAAGAAAGTAAAAATATCATACGTGGGCCAGAATAGTCTTAAGGTATAAAGAATTAAGGGTTTTAATTTGATAAAATCATCTATCCATCAAAATGATAAAAAAAGAATAAAAATTAAATTTGATGACCCATCTTTAGTGCCCAAATTAATTGGAATTAACAATCAAAACCTGAAAGAGATTGAATCGCAATTAAATATAGAGCTTGATAGTCATGGAAATTTAATTAATTTATACGGCAATAAAGAAGAATGCCTCCTTGCCAAGAAAATTATAGAAACACTATATTTAAATTTAAAATCCTATAAGAAAAATAATATTGAAGATGATGACTTCTTAATCAGCACAATAATTAAAAACTCTATCAACTCTATAACAAAAAAAACTAAAGAAAAAGGCTTTGTTAGTGATCATACCATTAAAACATGGAAAAAATTTATTTTACCAAAAACTGAAGGTCACAAACACTATTTATCCTCTTTATTAAAGGATGATATTGTTTTTTGTACGGGTCCAGCTGGAACTGGGAAAACATACTTAGCAGTGGCAAATGCAGTGAGCTTCTTAAAAGCTAGAAAAACAGAGAAAATAATTCTTTCAAGACCAGCAGTAGAAGCAGGCGAAAAAATAGGATTTCTTCCTGGTGACATGAAGGATAAAGTAGACCCATATTTAAGACCAATTTATGATGCACTGCATGATATGATGCCTGGAGATAAAGTTGAAAGAAAAATTGCTTCTGGAGAAATTGAAATTGCTCCTTTGGCATTTATGAGGGGTAGAACACTAAAAAATTCATACATAATTATTGATGAAGCTCAAAACACATCACCAATTCAAATGAAAATGCTTTTGACTAGATTAGGAGAAGGTTCAAAGATGGTTATAACTGGAGATCTTACACAAATCGACCTACCTTCTGGTGTAAAATCCGGGCTTGTAGAAGCAGTAAGCGTTTTAAATAACATAAAAGGTATAGAAATATTGAATCTAAATTCTTTTGATATAGTTAGACATCCAATAGTTTCTAAAATAATTGAGGCTTATGAAAAAATTTAATTCAAATCTACTTAAGTTTGATATTAAGGTGCAGAATAAGGTTTTGTGGAAAGAAGCTAATTTTTATTTTAATCAAAAAGTTTTAGATTTTTTTTCTTCTGTAATTTCAAGTACAATAAAAAAAAATTCTCTGGTTTCGGTCTTATTAACAGACGATTATAATATGAAAAAAATTAATAAAAAATGGAGGAAACAGGATAAACCAACCAATGTTCTTTCTTTCCCAGTTAATATGGATATTATTGAAAATAAATACTGTTTTATAGGAGATGTAGCCTTGTCATATGAAACCATTGAAAAAGAATCTGATGAAAGAATGATATCTTTTCAAAGCCACTTTATTCATTTGTTGTTACATGGCCTTCTCCACTTGTTGGGGTATAGACATGAAAATGAAAAAGAAACAAAAGATATGAAAAAACTAGAAATAAAATTTCTTTCTTCAATTAATATTCAAAATCCCTATTTAATAAAATTAAAAAAGGATTATTAATGGTGAAATCTATTTTAAAAAGTTTTGGATTGGGAAAAAATCAAACCAATCCAAGAGAGGAAATTCAGGATCTTATTAGAGAAGAAGGACCAAAAGAAGAGGCCTTTAATGCTCACGAAAAAATACTTTTAAAAAATATACTTGGACTAAGGGCTATAACAGCTTCGGATATTATGGTTCCTAGGGCAGACATTATTGCAGTTGACATTAATGAAGGATCAGAAAATATAATCAAAAAAATGACAACTGCAGGCCATAGCCGCCTTCCTGTTTTCAAGGGTGCTCTTGATAAAGTGCTTGGGGTGGTTCATATAAAAGATATTACCTCAAAAATTGCAAAAAAAGAAAGTATAGATTTACAGTCATTACTTAGACCGGCAATATTTTCATCTCCGTCTTTAAGGCTTCTTGATTTACTTCAGGAGATGAGACTAAAAAGACTTCACTTATCATTGGTATTAGATGAGTTTGGGGGTGTGGATGGACTATTAACAATTGAAGACTTAGTTGAAGAAATAGTGGGGGAGATAGAAGACGAACATGACGACCCAGATGCACCTTTGGTTGTTAATTCAGGCAAGGGAATTTTATTAGCAGATGCCCGCCTAGAACTGGGTGAACTAGAAAAAGTTACAGGAAATTTGGTAGAAAACGAAGCTGACGTTGAAATTGATACTTTAGGAGGATTAATTTGCTCAATGGTGGGCAGAGTTCCTGGCAGAGGCGAGTGTATACGGCATAAAAATGGCTTTGAGTTTCAAATTATTGAAAGTGATGCACGTAGAATTAGAAAAGTAAAAATTAGAGGCATTGATAATGAAAAGCTAAAAAAATCTAACATTTTTCAAAATAATGAAAATAATTCATCCTGAAAACAAAAAAAAAATCAATTTTTATTATGTTCGCTTTATTTTAATTGGATCTTTAGCGTCAACCTCACTTCCGCCTTTAAGTATTTTCCCATTAATTTTTTTATTATCGATCCCAATATTTTATTTTTGTAAAGCTCAAAATTCAAAAAAAGCATTTTTAATTGGTTTTTTTACTGCATTAGGGTGGTTTTTGGCTTCGCTTTATTGGTTAAGCAATTCATTGGTTATTGGGGGGAAGCAGTTTATTTGGATGATACCATTTGTTTTTTTTGGTTTTCCTGCATTTCTTTCTATATTTTGGGGCCTAGCATTTTATATTTCAAACATTTTTGGAAAGTCATTTGTTGAAAAAATGATACTGATATCAATTTTTTTTCCTGTTTTTGAGTGGTTAAGAGGAAATATCCTTACTGGTTTTCCATGGAATATGCTAGGCTTTGCTTTGTCTCACCCATTAGAAATTTCCCAGACTGTTTCTTTGATGGGGCCATACGGACAAAATACTTTAGCAATTTTGATAGTTTTAATTCCAGTTTCTTTAGTTGCAAAGCAAAAATCTTTTGCGATTACTACAACCCTTTTCTGCTGTACTGTTTTATTTTTAAGCTACTATCAGTTTAAAACAAATAAGGTCATTTTTACCGAACACACAGTTAGGTTGGTCCAACCAAACTTTTCTCATTCTGAAAAGTGGGAAAGAAATAAATTTTATCAAAACCTAAATAAATTAGTTGAACTTTCAAATGCTGATTTTTCTGAGTCTGGGTTAATTGTTTGGCCTGAAACCGCCCTAACTAATTTTGAGGAAAATATTTCAAAAGAAATTAATATAATTTCTAGAAGTATTTTGTTAAATGATAAAGCATATTTAATTTCTGGAATCCCTTCAAAAGAGTATGTTAATGATACAATGCATTACTATAATTCAGTCATGGTTTTCAATCATAAAGGTGATAATATAGGAAAATATGATAAGAATAAACTTGTTCCATTTGGTGAGTACATACCGTTTAGAAAAAGAATTAGTTTTTTAAAAATACTGGCTTCAGATAAAGAGTTTTCTAAAGGTAGTATAGGTGCCCATTTTTTTAAATTTGGTAACTTAAACATTTATCCAATGATTTGTTACGAGGCTGTTTTTCCATGGAAAAAAAACAAAAGGACTTCCTATGATCTGATTGTCAATATCACTAATGACAACTGGTTTGGAAACACTTTCGGACCAGCCCAACATTTTTGGTTGTCGAAGCAAAGGGTTATTGAAACAGGAATTCCAATGATACGAGTTTCAAATAGTGGAATTTCAGCAGTTATTGCACCCAATGGAAAAGAAATAGGTAAATTAAACTATGGAATCTCAGGATTTTTAGATACAAAAATACCTAAAAAGTTCAGTGAAACTTTTTATTCTAAGTGGGGGGACAGCATTTTCTTTTTAATGACCATTATTTTAATCATTGTTTATTGTATTTTAAGGTTAAATACAAAACAAAAAAAATAATTAATAATTAAATATTTGAAACTATGATTTAATTATTAGATGAAAATTAAATTTTTAATTATATTGATTTATAAAAAGCTTTTAATTATTAAAATATTACAATTAATTTTAAGAGGGTCTTATTTATGGAAGGCAATTTGGAAGGCAATTTTTTATTTACTTCAGAATCTGTTTCGGAAGGACATCCAGATAAGGTATGTGATATAATATCAGATACAGTTTTAGATTTGTGCTTATCGAAAGATCCTCAAGCAAGAGTAGCTTGTGAAACAATGACCACAACTAACAGAACGGTTTTAGCTGGTGAGCTTAGAGTTCCAGAAAACTGTATGTCAAGTAATGGCAAAGAGTTGTCTTTAGACTTCAAAAATGAAATTGAAATGTCAGTCAGGAAAGCGGTTCAAAACATCGGCTATGAACAAAGTGGTTACCATTGGAAAAACATGGTTGTTGAAAATCATCTCCACGGACAATCGCCAGATATAGCAATGGGAGTAGACGCTGGTGACAATAAAGAAGAAGGTGCTGGAGATCAAGGTATAATGTTTGGTTATGCATGCAAGGACACAAATGTTTTAATGCCTGCTGCAATTCACTATTCACACAAAATTTTACAATCACTAGCAGAAGCAAGGCATTCTGGAAAAGCTAGCATTCTTGGACCAGACAGCAAATCTCAGATTACTTTAGAGCATTCACATGGAAAACCAGTTAGGGCTACTTCAGTAGTTGTTTCTACCCAACATGTTGAAGAAGCCAGCCAGGATGATATAAAGGATCTTGTTAGAAAGCATGTTATTGATGTTTTGCCAGAAGGATGGATGTGTGAAGAGGAAAGGTTTTTTGTTAACCCAACTGGAAATTTTGTAGTAGGAGGGCCGGATGGTGATTCTGGCCTAACAGGAAGAAAAATAATAGTAGACACTTATGGAGGCTCATCTCCTCATGGGGGGGGAGCTTTTAGTGGAAAAGATCCTACAAAAGTTGATAGGTCAGCTGCATATATATCAAGATATATGGCAAAAAACGTAGTTGCTGCAAATTTAGCTGATAAATGTACCATCCAACTATCTTATGCTATTGGAGTTTCAGAACCTCTTTCTTTATATGTAAATACAGCAAATACAGGAAAGATTTCTGATCAGGAATTGTCTAAGATTTTAAGAAAAGAAGTTGATTTAACACCTTCAGGTATAAGGTCTAGATTGGGACTAAATAACTCTATTTATACCCCTACTGCATCTTACGGACACTTTGGAAGAGCGCCAAATGAAAAGATTGAAGGGTCATTTTCATGGGAAAAAACAGACTTAGCTAATCAAATTTCTTAACAAAAGTTAACGAATGCTATTTTTGTGCTTCGCTTATTTGGAAGAAAAAAAGGAAGAAAGTTAAGTAAGAAAAAAAACACGTTAATTAAAAACTTACTTCCAAAAATTTCTATAGAAAAAAAGAAAAATCTTCAAAGTCTTCTGACTAATAAAACACCATTATTTTTAGAGCTTGGATTTGGGCAAGGGGAAAACTTGGTAAAGTTATCATTGGCAAGACCTGATTGGAAGTTTTTAGGAGTGGATCCGTATATAAATGGTGTTGCTTCATTGTTAGAAAAAATTGATTCAAAAAAAATAAAAAACATACTAATTTTACATGGAGATGGTAGAAAACTCATAAAAACACTACCAGAGAATAGCATTTCTGAAGTTTGTATTTTGTTCCCTGATCCCTGGCATAAATCGAAACATATTTCAAGGAGGCTTGTCCAGAAGGATCTAATAGCGGATCTTTCAAAAATTATGATTTTTAAATCTTTACTACATATTTCAAGTGATGATCAAAAAGCACAGGAATGGATATTAAAATGTTTTTCAAAAATTTCTTGTTTTGAATGGAAAGTTAAAAGTATAAAAACATGTTATATTAAGCCTAAAATGTTTGAGGACACAAAATATATGTTAAAGGCCATTGAAGAAAAAAGAAAACCTATATGGCTAAAGTTTGAAAATAGAAAACAGTCTTGATTAATTGAATACTTTAAACTAAAATAATGAAAATCCTGTAATTTCGGGTGAGCGATAGCTCACCTTTTTTTATTGGCAAAACATTTAGGATAATGCTCTATGATTTTAGAAGAACTTATTTGGGAGATTGTCTATAAGCCAATAGAGAAAATGGGATATAAAATTGTCAGAATAAAAAAAGGAATAGATGGGTCTCAAAATATGCAAATCATGGCAGAAAGATTAAAAGACCAAATGCTTGATATTAATGATTGTGTGAAAATAAGTAAACATATTTCTGTTTTATTAGAAGTTGACAAGAGAGTTGAATTTAATTTTGGTTTAGAAGTAAGTTCACCGGGAATAAATAGGCCTTTAGTAAAAATAGAAGATTTTGTTAAATTTAGAGGATATATCATAACTACAAAATTAAAGAAAAACCTTAACAACCAAATTAAGTTTGTAGGAAAAATAAGTAATGTTTTAAAAGATGAGGTCATAGAGATTGAATCAAATGGAGAAATCTTAAAAGTTCCATTTGATCACATTGATGAATGTAAATTAAAATTAGATTAGAAAAGAAATTAATTATTAAGGAGCAAAAAATTGGAAGAAACTACTATACCTAGAAATGAAATAATTCAGGTGGCCGACATTGTTGCTCGTGAAAAATCAATAGATAGAGAAATCGTTTTTGTTGCCATGGAAGAAGCCATTCAAAAAGCCGGCAAATCGCGTTATGGAAATGAAAGAGATATTAGAGCGCATATAGACAGAAAAAACGGTGCAATTTCACTTCAAAGATGGACATTGGTTGTTGAAGAGGTTGAAGATGATTTAACCCAAATTAGTATTGATGAAGCCAATTCGAAAGGGAGTAGTTTTTTAGTTGGAGATTATATTAAAGAAAGTTTGCCCCCAATTGATTTTGGAAGAATTGCAGCCCAAACTGCAAAGCAAGTAATTGTTCATAAAGTTAGAGAGGCGGAAAGAGAGAAACAATTTGAGGAATATAAGGATAGAGTTGGTGATATAGTTTTAGGTACAGTTAAAAGAGTTGACAGCCAATCAGTTACAGTTGACCTTGGAAGGGGTGAAGCTGTAATTCGTAGAGAGGATTGTATACCACGTGAAATACTTAGACAGGGAGATAAGGTTAGGGCCCTCATTTATGATGTAAGAAGTGAAGTAAGAGGACCACAAATTTTCTTATCTAGAACAAAGCCAGAATTTATGGCTGCATTGTTTACTCAAGAAGTTCCTGAGATATATGAGGGAATAATAGAAATTAAGTCAGTAGCACGAGAGCCTGGAAGCAGAGCAAAAATTAGTGTTTTATCTAAAGATACAAGTATAGATCCAGTTGGTGCATGCGTAGGAATGAGGGGTGCAAGAGTACAAGCAGTAGTAAATGAGCTGCAAGGTGAAAAAATTGAAATAATCCCTTGGAATGATAATGATGCAGAATTTGTGGTTAGCGCTTTGGCTCCTTCAGAAATTTCAAAAGTTGTTATGTATGAAGAAACTCAAAAAATGGAGGTAGTGGTGCCAGATGATCAATTAAGTCTTGCAATAGGAAGAAGGGGTCAAAATGTTAGGCTAGCATCAATATTATCAGGATGGTACATTGATATTTTAACAGAAGCTGAAGAATCTGAAAGAAGACAAGAAGAATTTAAGAATCGTTCAGATCACTTTATTAAAGCATTGGATATTGATGATGTAATTGCTCATCTTTTAGTTGCTGAAGGGTTTGAAAATATTGACGATATTGCTGAAACGTCAGTTGATGAACTTTCTAGTTTGCAGGGGTTTGATTCTAGTCTTTCAGAAGAGTTGAAAAACAGAGCTGTAGTTTTTGTTGAAAAAGAAAAAAAGAGAATTACTAAAGCCATTGAAAAATTAAAACTTTCAGAAGATTTAATAAATTTTAATGAGCTAACGCCTTTACAAATTATTAAGCTTGGTGAAAACGGTATAAAGTGCAAAGAGGATTTGGCTAACTTAGATTCTTCAGAATTATTAGAGTTCCTTAATAATGAAGGACTTGATAATGAGGAAGAAGCTGGAAAAATAATCATGTCGGCAAGAGCGCATTGGTTTGATGAACCTGATGAAACTGCAGTTGAGAATGATGAAACTGTAGATTAAATTTTAATATAGATATACTATAATAGGGTAAGAACGTTACTAGTTTTTATAACTGAATGAGGTGAACGGCAATGGCCGAAGAAAAAGAACCAGAAAGAAAAAAATTAAGTTTACAGGGTAATAAAAAACTATCTCTCGGCTTAACCCAAGAAATTATACAAAATCCAAGAAACTCTTCATCAACAGGCTTAAGGTCAGTTCAAGTTGAAACTAGAAGAAAAAGGTTTTCAAAAAGAGACGGACTAGAGAAAACTATTTCTACAAGTGATAGTTCAAAAAATAAAAGAACATTGTCAGCAAGTGGTGGTCTTACAGAAAAGGAAAAGGAGGCCAGGTTAAAGGCTTTGAAAC
>Ga0066849_10001246_pt1 | contig 10462 bp, 14 predicted proteins | sample ETNtaG_9_FD_65492 | JGI IMG/M metagenome (GOLD analysis project Ga0066849, IMG submission 65492) | Marine microbial and viral communities from oxygen minimum zone, Eastern Pacific Ocean - ETNP201406SV69 | ecosystem: Environmental > Aquatic > Marine > Oceanic | place: Pacific Ocean: Eastern... | reverse complement strand
ATTGAAGTTTCTGTATTTAAACTAGCATAACTTAAGTCTTTTACTTGGTTTAACTTAAATCGTTTATCGTATTGGAATCTGTCGAAATCAAGCCCTGGAGATATATTGTCTTTAATAGTTAAACAGTTTGGTACACCGGATGACCTACCATCCCATAAACCGTTATCCATTCCTGTCCACATAATGTCACATATTGTGAATGTTGTAGACGCTGTACTGCATGTCGACCTTGCACCACCCCAAATATTTTTACTTAATATTGTTAAGGGTACTGCTGAGTAGTAAATCTGGTCATTACAAGTAGTATTTCTTGTGGTATCCCTAGAAAATGAACTGTTTAGGTCCACCCATACTGGTAAATTATTACCATCACCACTATCTATAATGCTTGTTGAGTATATTACTTGTTTATTATAGTCCTCTTCGTCAGAAGCTAGGTATAAGTCATAATAGCCGTCATAACTTAACTTAAAATCAATAGACATTCCTTCGTCCTGAGATAATTCTAAATCATGATGGTTATCACCACTAACCTTAGCCTTAACTTTTTTAAAATAATGATTACGTATATTCTGTGGTCCCATGTATTAATAAATACAATATCAACACTATTTAATTCTTTTTGATATTTATAAAAGAAAGCATAATGAACAGAGACGAAGCTATAAAATACGTAATGGACGAATTAGTCGTCCTAAAAGAAGATTTAACTGAAGGTAAGTCAGTTTTACCTATAAAATTCTTAAAATTGTCAGAAGTATTCAAATTTAAAATTGAGCCGGTTGGGGACCGTTTTACAGCTGTTATATTAGATGAAGCTTCTAAGACTATGTCAGACGAAGAACATCTTAATATGATTGATAGTATTATTGACTCCACTATTAACGGTGAGGATACAGAAGATAGTGAAGATTTAGAAGAAGATGGTGAACAGGAATTAGAAGAATTAATTGATTATGACGGTTCTATAAAAAGTAGTAAGGTTCCTGATGGTGTACAGACTGTAAGTGGAATAGGTTCAAAAAAGACAACCGATGATGTTACTTTAGCTACAGCACAATACGGTGTTTGGTCAAGTGGAGGTAATTTCTTTAAGAGGTACTATGGTGAATCTATTGAAGAAGAGGATATGTCTAAAGTGTTAGGTTTTGAGGAAACTGAAGGTATGGATGCTGAAGAAACTGTGGAGTTCTTAGAAAAAGAATATGATGTGGATAATGCTGAGGAGAGAGCTGAAGATATGGGTAAAACTGAAAAAATGGACGAAAAGGAACAACAAAGACTTTTTGAAAAAGAAGCTGAGGAAAAAGCTAAAGATATGATTGAGGTGATATTATCAGATAAGGATGACGATAAAGAATTAAGTTCTTCTGATAGACTATTAGACAAGAAGATTAAATCATTAATCAAATTAGCCGATTCAAACGATGTTAGTGTTGAGGAACTTAAAAATATGTTTTAGTAATGAATAGTGACCTTAAAGATGATAAGTATGTAATCCCTGACGAACTTAGGTCGACTCTTAGTTCGAGATTAAAATCAATGGATAAATCGGATAAGGGTTACTCTAGATGTAACACATTGTTAGGTGATGGTAATGTAACTTATTCACAAGCAAAAAAATTAAAGCATGAATTAGAGAATGAGTTAGATGGTAACGACTATGATAATGTTGGTGGTGATGACATGTTAACTTTCTTGAATTCTTCTTTAGGTAATAGAAGAGATAGTGTTAAGGGTGGTAAGAAAAATAGAATGAACGCTGGTATGGAAAATCAGTTTTTAAAATCACATACAAAAGATAATTCTAAAAACCCAACAAAAGTTAGAAAAGTTAAAGTCGCTAAAAAAAGTGATGACATTATGAATAATAGAGCTATTTATGAAGATATAGCAAGAATAAAAAAATTAATAAAATAATATTATGGCGGATTTCAATCAAACAAAACCTGGTGAAGGTCTAACGAGTTCTTCTGATAAGTATAGAGCTCAGATGTTAACTAAAAATACTTATTCAAAAGGTAAAGAAGGGTATAGTGCGAACCATTCCAACGCTTTGGGTGATGGTGATGATAAGGGTAAGGGTAACGGTAAGTACCTAGACGTATTCTCAAACGACATAGGTAGTAAAACTGACATCATGGGTAACGGTGAAGGTAATACTGGTAGAAATAATAATCTTAAAGTTAATGAATACGGTAAGGATAATATGTATGGAGCTAACAACACTCACGATACAGCTCCAGACGAACCTGGTTCTAAATTAGATATTATGGGTAATGGTGAAGCTAATACTGGTAGAAATAATAACATGAAGGTTAATCTTTATGGTAAGAGTAATGAATATAGCTCTGGTAATATAGATTCTGGAGAGGGTTACGCACCACAACAATAAAATGAACTTATTCGATTCTTTAACAATCCTAATTACAGAAGGTGTTGCTAATAGTACCATTAAGGATGCTATTACAAACAAACACGTTTGTCATTTAAGATATATGAACGATGATAAATTACCTAGAGGTTCCGAACATAGGGTTGTTCACCCAGTAGCATACGGAATGTCAAACGGTAAAAAACCAAATCCAGTAGTTAGAGCGTATCAAACTAGTGGACCCTCTTTAAAAGTTAACGAAAAAGGTGTACCTTTGCCTGATTGGAGGTTATTCCGTGTAGATAGAATGAATTCCTTTGCACCAGTTTCTGGTGAAGGTGACGAAATATTTAAAACGTTTAGTGAGCCACCAATGTATAATAAAGTAGGCGATAAGTCTATGAGTAGAATGGACTACAACTCAAAATTTTAATAAAATGGCAGATTTAACATCTTTACAACAATCGTTGATTAACGCGAAAAAAGTTATGAATAAAGTGGATAGTGGTAATATCCCTAAAGGTAATATATCATTACCACAAGGTAATATTAATGAAGCTCTTACTCAAGTACCACAAAATATACCACAATTACCAAATGTTGATGCTAACATGAGTTCAGCTAGAAAAGACTTGTCACCAAAAGCAAATATGACTGAAGATAGAATCAAGAATTCTAAATTACCAGAAGCAATTAAAAAGTTAATGATTGACAATCCAATTCCTGACGTGCCAATGGGTAGTTCTATGGGTTTAAGCGATGACTTTATAGGTGGTGTTAAGGAAGCTATGGAAAAACAAGATATACCAACATCATCGTATAAACTACAAGATACAATTACAGAATCTATTATACCAAGCTCTACAAAAAATAAGATGACTAAATCTAGTTTAAAATCTATTATTAAGGAGTCTGTTAAAGAACTTATAGATGACGTTGTAGATACTAAAATTAACGAATCCGTAAAGATGAAGACAGACACTAATGAGAATTTTTCATTCCGTGTAGGTGACAAAATATTCTACGGAAAAATCACATCAACCAAACAGGTTAAAAAATAACCAAACCCCTTTGACATATTAATCTTTTCGTGTTATCATTATAACATGGAAAAGAAAAAATTTAAAATCTGCGTTTTACCTTCGGACAGAACCGGAGTATCAAAATTTAGGTCAATCGACCCACACCTATACCTTCAAAAAATGTACCCCGAGGAGTTTTGGGTGGATATAATTTACGAACCACAATATGATAATGATGAATTCTGGAAAGGATATGATTTAATACACTATCACAGGCAAATAGGGCCAAACCATGAGATGTCTAAAATGGTTGCAAGAAAACTAACTAAATGGGGTATACCACACATTATGGATATTGATGATTATTGGTTGCCTGGTATGGAACACCCCGCTTACATGATGATTAAAAAGAATGGTATCGACAGGCAGATTGTTGAGAATTTAAAACTAGCTGGACACGTTACAACTACTACAGAAGAATTTGTTAACGAAATTAAGAAATTAAATCCAAACGTTTCAATTTATCCAAACGCTATTGACCATGAAGAAAAACAATATGTCCCAAACCCAACAAAATCCGATAAGGTTAGGGTTGGTTGGTTAGGTGGTTCGTCACATATTAAAGACCTTGAAATTCTTAATGGTGTGTTTGGTAGATTAAATAATGATAGGCGTGGTGAGTTTCAGACTGTTTTATGTGGTTATGATTTACGTGGTACTATGACTGAAATGGACCAGAAGACTGGTAAGGAGAAAAATAGACCTATACTACCACATGAATCTGTATGGTATAAGTACGAACAGATATTCACCGACAACTATAATACTGTGGACGGTGATTATAAGAAAGAGTTGCTTGACTTCAAAAAGAAAAAAATTAGTGGTGACTTGAACTCGTCCTATAGGAGAGTTTGGACAAAACCAATTACTACTTACGCTTCAAGTTATAATTTCTTTGATGTTAGTATTGCCCCACTTAAAGAACATACTTTTAATAGAGTTAAATCACAATTGAAGGTTATTGAAGCTGGATTTCATAAGAAAGCATTAATTGTACAAAATTTTGGTCCTTATACAATAGACTGTATAGATGCTTTTGAGAAGGGTGGTTCTATTAACCCGGAAGGTAATTGTCTAATGGTAGATACTGTTAAAAATCACAAACAATGGTATAAACATATAAAACGACTTATAGATAATCCGGAATTAGTTAAAGACTTGGGTCAAAAACTACATGATACAGTATACCCAAAATACGCTCTTAAGACGGTTACTGAAACTAGGGTTGAGTTTTATAGGCAGTTAATTAAAAAATCGTAGGAATGAGTAAACTACCAAAATGGTTTGATGGTGAAGTTTATGTGGAGGGTGATAAGGTTAGAAACCCTTTTTCTGGTGAGGAATATGAGTTAACTCCAGAAGAATTATCTATGTATGATTTTGTTATGGGTTCACAAATGATAATAGAAATGGGGATGAATAATGATAAAATTATAGCTGATTTCAGAAAGGGTAGAGATTGGTTTAGAAAAAATAATAAAGAGGCCTATATGGTCTTATTAGACTAAAAATTAAAAAATGACAGTAGAAATTAACATTATGGAAAATGGACCAATCTTGGTCAAAGGAAAAACTACCGTAACAAAAAACGGTGAAAAAGTAGTAGTTGGTGAAAATTATGCGTTGTGTAGATGTGGGGAATCCAAAAATCAACCAATGTGTGATGGAACACATAAATCATGTAATTTTAAAGGATAAAAAATATGTATTATCAAGCAGTAGTAGCATTCGAGACTGGTATATCCGATAATGAGGGTAAACCAAAAGTAAAAAAATATAAATATGTTGTGGAATCAGAATCAGTATTCGAAGCGACAACAAGATTATCACAATATCTAGGTGAGGACGCTAGAGATTCTGAAATTATTTCAGTAACGCAAGCTCCGTTCGAAGATTTATTACACCCAGAACTAACACCAAAATATTATACAAATTAATAAATGGGGATAGATAAAAAAGGTTCGACTTGGGCTAATATAAAAGATATGGTTTTTGACAGTGGCTCCAATATGTCTGATGAAATGGTTTTAAGTCAGTTAGGTGTTGATAGAAAGACGATGCAGGGGATAGAAGAAGCCGCTAAGCAACAAGCTATGGAAGATATTAAGGTTAAAGTGAAATTCGTAAACCACTCAAATAACGAGGACCCAAAACACAAACATCTAGATGATAGTGGTATGGACCTAAGAGCTAATTTACCTGATGGTGAAATTACTATTGGTGTTGGTAAGATAAAACTAGTACCTACTGGACTTCATTTTGAGTTACCGGAAAGCATGGAGATTCAAGTTAGACCGAGGTCAGGTTTAGCAGCAAAAAACGGAATAACAGTATTAAACACACCAGGAACTGTAGATAGAGGATACACAGGGGAAATTAAAATTATATTAATTAATCTTGGTGAAAAAGATTTTATAGTGAATCATGGTGATAGGGTAGCTCAAGCTGTTGTGTCCCCAGTAATATCAGGTAGATGGTCAAAAATAATAAAGGTAGACAATATAGGTAAAGCTGAACGAGGTGATGGTGGTTTCGGTAGTACTGGTATTAGTTAAATAATAAATCATGAGCTTAACAGTAGTATTCAGTAGTAAAAAAGTGGACCAAGATTTTGTTGAACTAATAAAAGCAACTTCTGGTGTTCATAAAATTGAGATTCTTCCTTATGAAAATCCTGGAAAATACTCTTTGAGTGAGGTATACAATATGGCCTTAAGGGACGCTACAAATGATGTTATAGTTTTTTGTCATGATGATATAAAATTTGATACTCGTAACTGGGGTAGAAAAGTTCTTAACTACCATAAAAAAAATTCTGATTATGGTATAATGGGTGTCGCTGGAACAAGGTTTATGCCTGATTCAGGTAGATGGTGGGAAGATTTTTCTAAAATGCATGGAGCTGTTTACCATGAAAATGAAGGTAAAAGATGGTTAAGTACATATTCTAAAACTACCGGTAATAGATTGCAGGATGTTATTTTGGTTGACGGGGTGTTTTTCTCTGTTAATAGAAAAAATCTTAAGCACACATTCGATGAGTCGTTCACCAATTTTCATTTCTATGATGTTGGTGTGTGTTTTCCTAACTACTTGGATGGTGTTAAAATTGGTGTATATTCGGACATACGGATAACACATCTTTCAATGGGAGCGACTAATGATGAGTGGGAAAAAGCTAGGGTATTATTTGTTGATAAGTATGGTGATGTATTACCAGTAAAAGCTAAAAGGGAGTTACTAAAAAATGAGAAATTAAAAATACTAATAGCCTGTTTAAATTTCAATGACTATACTGGTTCTGAATTATACGTATATGAGTTAGCTCGTGGCTTAGCTAAATCTGGACATGACGTACACATTTGTTCTAGTATAGGGGGTGATATATCTAGAAGAATAAAATCTTTTGGTGTTACTTTGTGGGACTTGCAGAACCCACCAGGATTTATGATGGGAGATGGTGAAAAACAATACCAAACACCTAACGGAACCGTAACAACTGAAAAAGGAAAAATGTATCCTGTTTCTGACCCTAAGTTTGATATTATCCATTTAAATCACACGCCAATAACAAATGCTTTTTTAAATATGTACGGAAACACATTTAATGTAAAAAATATAATTTGTACCATACATTCTGAAGTTATAGAATTAGAACACCCAGTTAAAGATGATAGGATAAAAAAATACATATGTATACGTCCAGAAATAAAAGAATTCATAGAAAATGATTTTGATATTGACCCTGAAAAAACTACTGTAATATATAACTCTTTTGATGAGGGTAGATTTAAAAATAGTCCGTTGCCGAAAAAGGGTAGAATATTATTCGTTGGTACGATAGATTATCTAAGGCAACTTACAATAGAAGATTTAATTAGAACTACAAAAGAGGAGAATAAAGAATTGTGGGTTGTTGGTAAGAAGAGAGCTGATTATTTGGACAACTTAAACGAACCACATGTTAAGTATTTCGAACCGACCTGGAATGTTGAGAAATATATACGTGAGTGTGATGAAACAGCTGGTATATTATTGGGTCGAACTACTATAGAGGGATGGCTTTCTAACCGTCCTGGATGGATATACGATGTAGACTCAAGTGGCAATATTCTAGGTAAGACGTATAATGAAGTACCTGAAGATGTGGATAAATTCCACTCTAAGAATGCTATTAATAAGATTGTAAAAAATTATGAAGAAATACTATGAGTTTTAATAAATACTTTAACGACATATTCTGTATAAATTTAGACCATCGCCCTAATAGATGGGATGATGCTCAGAAAGAATTTAATAAATTTAATTTAACTGGTGTAACTAGATTTTCTGCTGTAGATGGCAAAACACTACCAAAACCACACGCTTTATTGGACGGTGAATTAGGTGTGTTAGAAAGTAACTTAAAATTAGTTAAGTACGCTAATGAAAATAATTTACCTAATTTTCTTATGTTAGAGGATGACGTGGTGTTTAGTGATGAGGTAAATAACCTAGACAGATATATGTCAAATATTCCTGACGATTGGGATATGATTTACTTTGGTGGAAATCATAAGTACAGTCACCCACCAAAACAAATAAATGAGACTACCTTAAAATTACACTACACAGTTGCTATACATTGTGTAGCAATAAAATCCACAGTATATGATGTTATAGAAAGTATATTATCTAAAAAAGCAAAACAAGTGGATAACTATTACACACTAGTACAACAAAGTTTTAATGTCTATTGCACAAACCCATCCATAGCTTTTCAGAAGGAAGGATTTTCAGATATACAAAATAGAGTTGTTAATTATGATGGATACCTAAGATGAAGAACCAATTAATAATATTTTCTAAAAATAGAGCTTGCCAACTACACTTACTATTAGAATCAATAGAAAGAAATTCTAACTCATTATTTGATACTGTAAAAGTTGTGTATCTTTTCACTAACAAAGATTATGAAAATGGTTATAATAAACTAATTGGTGTCTTTAAAAATGTAGAATTTATTATCGAGACTAATTTCTATAAAAATATACTACATTCTATAGATTCTAATTTACCTTACACAACTTTTATGGTTGACGACAACGTACTATATAATACAATACCAAACACACAAAAAGAAATATTAGATAAGATAACTGATGATGTGTGTTGTTTTTCTTTACGGCTTGGGGTAAATTGCACTTACTCTCACCCAGCAAATTTACACTATAATATAAATCAACCAGAAATAGATAATGATTTTGTTACTGTAGATTTTAGTAAACAACGTGGTGATTTTGGTTATCCTCTTTCTGTAGATGGACACATATTCAAAACAAAACTTATAAAAAACATTCTAACTAATATGGGTAATTTTATGAACCCTAACTTTTTGGAGGGTGGTCTACAAAGATTTTTAGGTAATATACCTAAAAAAATGATATTCTTTAAAACATCTTATTTGGTTGGCATACCAGCAAATATAGTTAACGAAACCCACCCAAATAGAAAAGGTGTGGTATTCCCTTTCTCTGTAGAAGAATTAAATTCTAAATACATTGATAATAAGTTAATTGACTTTAGTTCTATGGATTTTAATGGTATTAATGGACCACATAAAGAAATAAAATATATAATTAAATAATGAATAAAGTACTGATAAGAGATGTTTGTTTTGCACATGGTGAGTCTTCTTGTCATGAAAGAAAACCCCAGAATTTTATTTGGACTCGTGAAGACTTTGGTTCTGATGTATGTTTCTATACAGATTATGTTTTATCAAGAGTAGTGAACAGTACATATAAAAAAAATATAGGTTGGTTAATAGAACCACCGTCTATAAACCCAAACGGATATAGGCAAGCTGTAGAATTAAAAGATAAGTTTGACTTAATTTTCACCTATTCACAAGAACTAATTAGTACTGACCCAGAAAAATTTAAATGGTACCCTCATAGTGGTTGTTGGATTAATGATTCGGATATTAAAGTACATGATAAGAATAATTTATTATCTATAATAGCTTCTAATAAAACCATGACTTCAGGGCATAAACTGCGTCATGATGTTATTAAACAGTTTGGTTCTTCTATGGATATATTTGGTAGGGGTATAAAAGATTTACCTTATAAACTAGACGGTTTATCACCATATATGTTTTCTATAGTAATAGAAAATATAAAGTACGATGATTATTTTACAGAAAAAATTATAGATTGTTTTGCTAGTGGGACAATACCAATATACTGGGGTACCGATTCAGTTAAAAACTTTTTTAATGGAGATGGTATAATATTTTTTAATACTCTTGAGGAACTTGGTGATGTTTTGTATAATTTAAAAGAGGATGATTATTTTAGTAGAATGGACGCTATAAAATATAATTTAAATAAATCAAAAGAATTCATTCTTGCTGAAGACTGGATTTTTAAGAACTACCCTAATTGCTTTTAACTATGGATTTTACTTTCGGAATAATAACTAATGGTACTACAGACAACTTTGTCGAAACTGTAGTAAACTCTATTTTAGCTCAAAACATACCTAATTTTGAAATCATTATTGTTGGTAATAGTAATGTTAAAGCTGATAATACTAGGGTTATCCCTTTTGATGAGACTCAAAAGAGTATGTGGATTACTAGAAAAAAGAATATTATAACTGAAGAAGCTAAGTTTGAAAATGTTGTTTACCTTCATGATTATATTTTTTTATCTAATGATTGGTATTCTGGTTTTTTAAAATTTGGTGAAAACTTTGACGTATGTATGACTAAAATTTTAAATAGTGATGGTAGTAGGTATAGAGACTGGTCATTATGGGCTTTCGATGTTGAACCTTTGGGTGTAAAAAATAAAGAGTTTTTACTACCGTATGATTTTACAGAATTTACAAAATGGATGTACATATCTGGAGCTTACTGGGTTTGTAAAAAGCATATAATGGAAGAATTTCCATTAGATGAGAATAGAATTTGGGGACAATCTGAGGATGTGATTTGGTCTAAACAAGTTAGAGAAAAATA
>Ga0066849_10001243_pt1 | contig 10473 bp, 10 predicted proteins | sample ETNtaG_9_FD_65492 | JGI IMG/M metagenome (GOLD analysis project Ga0066849, IMG submission 65492) | Marine microbial and viral communities from oxygen minimum zone, Eastern Pacific Ocean - ETNP201406SV69 | ecosystem: Environmental > Aquatic > Marine > Oceanic | place: Pacific Ocean: Eastern... | reverse complement strand
ATTGAGAAATACCCTCGAAAGAAGTTTGGAAATACCGGCTGAGATTCACTCATTAAATGCCCATGAAGATCAAACAAAGAAGCATTGTCCTCCACTGAATTCGAAAAGGTATTCTGGAGAATCTTATTCTTGCTCAATAAATGAGGTTTATAATCTGGATGTTTTCGATTGAGAACTGTCAGATAACTTTCTAGATTGGCCTCATTGGTGCAAAAGCCAGATCCATCTGAAAATGAGAGAACAAAGTGTTCTCGATGCTCAATGCAAGCATTGTCCGCAATGGAATGAAGCAAGAAATGTTCGGGTATGATCCTTGCATCTGAAGCACACTGATTCAATAAATCATTAATGGGACGAATGACATCTGTTGCAGCAAGAGCAACGAGCTCCATCTCATCGGAGTAGGCAAATGAATTACTGGAGACATCATCGATTAACTCGTGCTCATGCTCCATTAAAAATCGTGCTTTAAATACTTCCTCGGTTTCTGATTCATTCTTTTTTCCGTTCAAAACAATGCATCGGTCAGAGGGCAATAAGTAATTCACTATGGAATTGGGCTCAATGGCCTGAAGCAACTGATCAGAATCAATCTCTGAAGTGTCTAATAATTGACCATTGAGATACTCATATACCTCAATATTTTCATTGCTCTTACAAGAATGTATAAAGTAAGTCTTCATCTATTTATCTGATTGTCACTCATCATTATAAAATCTATTCAATGTGATCGTTTCACTATTTTTAATCTGAAAAAGTGTTTTAGCACTCACGGATGATTTTTCATGAGCCACAATTGAATTTACCCAAATTAGATCCGTGTTTAAACGAATCGGTAAATAAGATTGATTAAATTCTATTCCTGGGAAAGCAAGATAAAGCTCGCTTGCTGTTCTAAAGCCATCGACTGGGATATTCAAGATCATTGACTCTGCCTCAGGGATATCTATATCCGGGAGAATGGATGCCAACAAAGGGGCGTCTTTAATTTTGAGGTGGTTGATGTTTACTCCACTGCTATCGATCAATGGGTGAGTGCAAAAATACTGTTTTATTTGACCCCAATTAAAGTGAATCATTGAAGGAAGGTTCATCAGTTCGCTTAAATGGTAAAACAATCTTTGAGAAGAATATTGTTTTACCTGACTGGCAGGTCCTGTATAGAAATAATCCTCCAAGCCATTGGCTCTAGATTCATTATCAAGATCAACCCAATCCAATATTTGATCGATCAATGAATCAACGTGATCTTCATTGTATTGAAGAAGCAAAAGTAATCTTTCCAATCCTGCGATGCTTCGCTCATTTGGGATAAATGTCTTGTTCTCATAAAGGAATAAACTGTTTATATTGAAACAATTCGAGGCGTCGGTTGCAGTTGCTGTAATCGTGCCATAATCAGACTGAATGGAGATTGGCTGACTAAAAAACGGCATGCTCAAAGAAGTATAGGATCTTTTCGGAGCAAATTGTTTTCTAATCTCTCTTTCAGATAAAACCTCTAAGGTTCTGATGTATTGAAAAGCATTGCTCTCAAAATTAATATAGCCCTCTCTTTTTAAAGCTAAGAAATACCCCTGACCAATCGATACACTGATCGCTGATAATATCAATACAATCATCAAAACTGAGATTAGAATTACCCCTTTAGTATTGGTAGGCATATTTATTCCTAGGGGCGATAAGCCATTCTATGTTTTGGTCATTGATGATCAGCTTTAGTTCAATCAGATGCGGCATCTTTTTGCTTGTCATCTCATCTTTGGGCCATTTTGAAAACCATTGATTGCCATCTGAAAACCTAAAAGAGAGGCTTTCAATATCCCTAATGAGATTTGCTTCAAAATAGTCCTCTTCTAGATAAGGGTTGACTGAATAGTACTGCCTTCTGATCAGCGTGTCTTTGATTACAAGGTATTCCACCCTTCTCAATTTTGTCGTCAGTGCATTTGAGTGATTGACCATTGTGGTAAAAATCAAACGATCGGATTGATCGGCAGAATAAAATGTTGCATTCATTGGGAGACCAAAGGTGTCCCTCATGGGAATATTCATTGCTTGCCTGAAATCCCTTCTCAAAGTATTGGATACTAAATTGAACTCTTTCACATCGTCCAATAGATTCAATGTCTGATTTCGAGAAGTGATCGATGATTCAAGAATATTTGTTGAAATGATCAAGATGAGACTCACAATGACAATGGATATCATTACTTCGATCAATGTAAAACCATCATTGGCCTTCTTTAAGCTATCTTCTTTCAAAATAGCCCTCTCTGATAAAAATGACTTGCCCAGATTCTTTCTGAGAAATACTGATGGAAAACTTATTTAGATACTTAGAAGTGCTCATCGTTTCTTCTTTCCAAAGCCATTCTTGACCAGCCATTTTTATGGTTCCAATACGAGTACCCAGAGCAATTGGGTAATCAATGGTTTCTAGTGCTGCGTATCGATTATTGGCGATCTCTCTTGCGATAACCATTTCTTTCATAGACTGTGAAGAGACTTGCGCTGAAACAATGAGTTGATAAATTGTAACGACGCTTATGCTGAATATCAGTAATGCAACCGCTACTTCTAATAGGCTAAACCCGTCGTATCTTCTATTCTTCAACACGATCGACCTCGCCATTGGTTCTCACTAAAACCCTGTATGTTCCATTGGGATGATTTACTGCAATAATTGCACCCGATGTTTCCCCAGAAGGATAAAATGAGATCATGGGAATCGGAGTCAGATCCTGATTTATCCGATATTCTGTGCCATTCCCTGTCTTAATGGTTACCTCAGAATTAAATGGGATAATTTCTAAGAAATTGAGATCATCGGAATGAAGCATGGAAGCTTCAGTGAAAAAATCATCCAAATAAATGCGCTCCTCTTCATTGGATAGAAACCAATGCAAAGTCCGGCCTCTTAAGATGCTTTCATTGGTCATTCTTTCAAAGTAATCTTCTGCTGTATCACTGGAAGACTCGAATGAACCGATCAGATCGGTGTTGAGCATGATATAGCTTGAGCTGACACCAATCAAAATCAGTACAAGCAATAGCTCGATTAATGTGAAGCCAGAATTATTCTTGCCAATTCCCGATGTCGGCATCTTCTCCTTCTCCTCCAGGGGTTCCATCTGCTCCAAGTGAGTAAACGTCATACTTAGTGTACTGACCAGGAAATAAATATAGGTACTCGTTGCCCCACGGATCTTGAGGGAGATTAGAGAGGTAACCGTCGGAGGGATACAAATTTTTATTTCTAAGCCCATCAGGAGGAGTTATCAGTGACTCTAAACCTTGATTGGTTGAAGGATAGCCATAATGTTGAAAGCGATACACTTCAAGAGCTTTTTCAATCTGAGCGATGTCCGCTCTCGCTTTCTCAAAATTGGCTCGATTAAGAAATGGAGAGACATTGATTGCAACTATGGTCGTCAAAATTCCAAGTATGACAATCACAGCCATCAGTTCAATGAGAGTAAAGCCTTTTTGATGGTTGGACATGGCTAACTTAAAGAAATTGTATTCATTTGCATTATGGGTATTAGTATCGCTAAAACAATGAGCAAAATAAATGCTCCCATGAAAATAATTACCATCGGTTCGAGCAAAGAAAGCAAAATGCTTCGCCTGGTTTCAATCTCTGATTTCATGAATATTGAAACCTTTTGAAACATATCGGATAAGTTTCCAGCGATGAATCCGCTTGATATTAGCTGAAGAAATATCTCAGGAAAGACAGATTCCTTTTGCAAGGACGCCATGAAATCTTTGCCTTCTTTTAAGTCCTGATTTGACTGATGCATGAGGCTCTCCAAATACTTATTCGAAAAAACTTTTGATGCTTCTTGCATGGCTAAGTCCAGGTTAATGCCAGAGCTGAGTAACAAATGCATGGTGCTTGAGAACCTTTCTAACTCTGAATTCAGAATGAATTGCCCAATCAGTGGAAATGACAAAATTCGCTTATGCCATGCAATCATTTTTTGCGGATGAGAGGAGGCATTCTTATAAACAAAATATAGGGCAAAGCCCAAAGCGGAAATAGCAAAACCGATCAATGGCAACTGTTTTGAGAAGCCAAGCAGAATTCTAGTCAGAATTGGAAGCTCCATTCCAGCTCGAATGAATTGGTCAACCACTTGTGGCATCACAAAAAGAAGCAAGGCAGCAATCACCATAAGAGAAAAAAGAATCAATATGAGTGGGTAGGCTAGTGCAGAGGTAACTTTTTGTTTAATCGATTCAGCTTCCTCGAGATAGTCTGATAGTTTTGAAAACATGGCATCAAGATTGCCCGAAGTATCGCCGGCAGAAATCATCGAGAGATAGGTATTGTCAAAAATATCAGGATGCTTGCTTATTGCATCGCCGAGTCTTTGCCCTTGAATGAGATCTTCTCGAATCGAAAAAAATACATTTGATAAATGCTTATCATCGCTATTGCCTGCGATAATTCGCAAAGAGTCATCCAGTGTTATCGACGATCCCAGCAGAGTTGCCATTTGTCTTGTCGCAAGCACCAGTGACTTTTTTTTAACACGAAGAATGCCGCTTTTGATAGAAAATGATACCGAAACATCCAAGGGAATCAGGTTAAGATCCTTAATGAGTCGTCTGGCATCTCTTTCTGAGATAGCACTCACATTACCAGAGAGTTTTTTTCCTTCTGCATCAAATGCGGTGTAACTATATGCTGGCATCTTCGGCCTGATTATTGAGCCTGATGATTTCATTCACGGATGTCATTCCTGTTCTGATGAGGTCTGCTCCGATTTCATGAATGGAATCTCTGTTTTTAAAAGCATATTCTTGAAGTTGCTGCTCAGAGGCTTCTCCGTGAATAAGATTTCTCATCTCTGTATCTACTGCAAGAGACTCAGCGATGGCGATTCGTCCTTGATACCCATTTCCGTCACATACTGAGCACCCATTGGGAAGAAAAACCATTTCTGAAGCCTCTAAACCAAGGAGGCTGGTATCGGTTTCAGATATTTTTCCAGATACTTTGCAGCTCTCACATAATCGCCTCACCAATCTCTGTGCGATTATGGTCTTAATACTGGATGCCAGTAAGTATGATTCAATGCCCATGTCTCTGAGTCGAGTGATTGCACCCACTGCACTGTTGGTATGGACAGTTGAAAGCACTAAATGACCAGTTAAACTTGCTTGAATGGCAATCCTTGCAGTCTCTTCGTCGCGAATCTCGCCCAACATAACGATGTCTGGATCTTGTCTTAAAATTGATCTTAAGCCTGTTGAAAAATCATAGCCCGATTTGGAATTGACCTGAGTTTGACCAATGCCCTTGAGTGTATATTCAATTGGGTCCTCAACGGTCAAAATATTTTGTGATTGATCATTGATGTGACGGATGCTTGCATAAAGCGTGGTGGTTTTACCGGAACCCGTTGGTCCTGTAACCAATATCATTCCCTCAGTTGCTTGCAATGTCTTTTTTAGATCTGAGAGTGTGGATTGATTCAAGCCTAACTCATCAATATTGATTTGGGAGGACTGTTTATCTAATAGCCTTAAAACTATCCTTTCACCATAAGATGAGGGCAAAGTCGAGACCCTTACATCCACATTCTTTTTACCCAAAGACAGAGAAACCCTTCCATCTTGTGGCAATCTTCTCTCGGAGATATCTAGTCTGGACAGTATCTTGATTCGAGAGATTACAATGGGTGCAATTCTGGCGTCCTGAGACAAAACTATTTTAAGTATGCCATCGATACGAAATCTGATGATGAACGAGTCCTCATATGGTTCAAAGTGAATGTCAGATGCCCTCTGTTTGATGGCCTGACTTATGATGCCATTGATCAATTTAATAATTGGAGCATCATTGCTCCCGCTCAAAAGATCCTCGGTTGGCGCAATTGAATTTGCGAAAGACTTAAGGTCGAATGCATCTCCTAACTCTTCAGACAAAATGCTCGACTCATTCTCTCCCGAAAATACTTGGGTAATCAGTTGATCAAAAGTTTCAGGATCGCAATCTTCCAATTTCAGATCTTGACCGATGTATCTTGATAATTCGTGATAGGTATTGAGATTGATAGGAGACGTGCTTAGGACCAAACAATGTCCATTTTCTTGAAATGCAATGATTTGTCTTGATTTGACAAATTCATACGGAAGCAAGCTTTCCTTGATCTCACTTTTGCTTGCATCACTCATAATGAGCCACTCTTATTCTTGGTTTTGAGGTGTGAGATCGATGATTCTTTCTCGATCTTCATTCAATAACCCTTCTGCTTTGATGAAATTATACTTTTCTAGAGAAACCTGATTGATGCTCTGAGAATCGGCAAGAATTTTTGGTCTCAGGAAAACGGTTAAATTTCTTCGCACCACTGAATTGGAAGAACTCCTAAACAATCTACCTAAAAGAGGGATTTTTCCCAATAAGGGGACACTGCTAACTGTTTCCTCTATGTCATCATCTATAAGTCCGCCGAGAACTATCACCTGATTATTGTCTACCAGCACAGTTGTTTCGATCATTCTTTTATTGGTGATTACGTCTGTGCCAGCAGTCAGTACTCCCGCGACTCCTGAAACCTCTTGTTGAATCTCTAGAATGACAGAATTGCCTTCGTTGATTTGCGGCTTAATCGAAAGCTTTATACCCACTTCCTGCCTAGATGTTGTTCTAAATGGATTGGCATTATTTGCCCCGAGGCTTTCACCGATCGTAATGGGAATTTCTTGGCCAATCACGAGACTTGCTGTTTCATTGTCCATAGCAATGATCGAGGGAGTGGACAAAATATTGGAATTCTGATCTTTTGCAATCGCATTGATTATCCCAACAAAACTGTCTCCGGATTCATTAATGTTTCCAAAACCGGCAATCAACCCCTGTGTGTTTAAAAGTGAATTGGTAGCCGTTGCACTGAGAGCGGCGCTCCCTCCTCCTTCAATTGCATTTCCAGTTATGGCCAACAAGTCAGGTGTCTCACTACTGGGAAATCGAGTGATGCCTATGGGCAGATCGGAATCTTTAAATATTGTCTCGATTCCGAGGTTTGATGCTGCAGTCTCAGATAACTCTACAATGATTGCTTCCACTAAAACTTGTGCTCTTCTGATATCAATTTTTGCAACAAGGTTTCTAATCAAATCTAGATTTGAGTCCTCGGAAGACACAATAAGAGAATTTGTCTTTTGATGAAAAGTAATAACCGGTTTTTGTGTATCAGAATCTGATGCAAATCGTGATGAAACGGTGCTGATAATTGATGCAACTTCCTCGGCTTTAGCATATTTCAAATAAATCACAGCAACTGTTCCATCGTTTTGTACGTCCTCGTCCAATGTTTGAAGCGTTTTCTCTACATTCTTGGTTACAGCTTTGTTTGCAGATAGGATGACGCTGTTGGATTGAGTGAATGGTATGGCGGTGAAATTATTAATTGTTGGATTGCTCTGAGCCTTCAATTTATCGAGTATTCTGACTGCCTCAACCGATGAAAGGTTTTCTAACTTGATGATGCTAATTTTTGAGGAATCATTCATATCAAGTTCATTTATCAATAACTGAATGCGATCAACATTGCTCTTTCTATCAACCAATATGATCGAATTAATAGAAGGTATGCTCGATAAGTGTGCCTGTCTCCCAGTAATTGGTTTTAACATGGGTAATAGCTCCGCAGCTGTGCGGTTCTCGAGAAGAAATATTTTCGTTACAAAATCGCCGCCTTGGTTGCTTAGGTTGCTGTCGCGAGTGGCTTCATTCTCAGGAACGATTCGCACAATACTTCCCTCGTTAATTGTGCTGAAACCATTGACTTGAGCAGTTCTAAGATAGACCTGCCAAACCTGCTCTTCATCTAAAAGCGTATCAGAGAAAATTGTGACTTTGCCTTTGACTCTAGGATCCAAAATGATGGTCTTCTTTGCAAACCTTGCAATGTCTTGTGTCACTTTCCTGATGTCAACATCGTCATAATTAAGCAAGTAACTTTCCTGACTGATCAGTGTTTGTGCAAAAAATATGGCTAAAAATAATGGGGAAAATATTACTTGTTTAATGCTGCTCATCGCTCACCTACTGTGTTCTTAATCTCAAACACTCTTCCCGATGAAGTAAAGGTGATTTTATCTTTATTTACTGTTTTCAAAGTATATTGATTATCGAGAATTTCACCTTCTTGCACAACATACTCTTTGTTGTTTTTCTTTACTATGACTGAGGATCTGTTTCCACTTGATGCCCTGTAACCGATGATTTCATATTCAAAATCTTCGTCTGTTTGCATTTGAGCAGATCGATTGCTCTCCAATGTCTGATTGATGATTAAATTCTGATTCTTTGGAAACTTAAGATCATTTAATTTTGGTCTGTTGTCCCAGACGCCATAACTGATAAATAAATTAACGGCTAAGAGGCCTATCAGGACTGAAATAATCGTTTGTTTTATGTGTATGATTTTCATGAAAAAAATGAGCCTCATTTTTTTGGCTCAAAGAAATTAATACGTACTATTATTACATAAATGTTTCGGTATTAGACAACTGATATTTTTATCAAAATGATCAACAAAGCAGACAATGCCAGGCCGCTCCCAAATGGAACTCTGTCTTCATAATTGGATCTTTTCAATAGGTATATCAAGAGACTAAAAAGAGAGCCTAGCAGAACAACAAAGCTCAGCATTTGGTATCCCAATAGAGCACCTATTGATGCAAGTAAAATAAAGTCGCCTCCGCCAATGCCCTCTTTCTTCCTGAAGTAATAAAATACTTTATTAATGAGAAATAAAGAGAGATACCCTGCCATGAACCCGAGGACGGCAGATTGTATGTCTGTAAAGAATCCTGAGTAGCTTATGATCAATCCGAGAATGAGGATTTTTATGCTTAAATAAACAGACAAAGATAAGTGTTTTAAATCGAGAATAAACTGAGCATAAAGCGATGAAACCACCAAAAAGAGGGTTAGCAATTCTATGAGTGATGAAAATAAACCTGCCCAAAGCATCAATGTCATTAACATCAGATGCAACATCTCATTGATGAAATAAAAGGTCCCAATTGATTTTCTGCAATATGAGCACTTGCCCTGTTGCACCAAGTAGCTTATGAGTGGAATCAGCATATGGACTTTAAGCGTTTTCCCGCATGATTCACATTTCGACCTAGGAGTAGACATTGTAATACCCGATTCAGGGTCAATTATTCTGGGAAAGCGAACGATATAACTGCCAACAAAGCTTCCGTAGCAAAGCCCAAGGAAGCAAAGAAGCAAATTCAGTGTGAACATCCAGTCGTGTTAATACTGATATTAGTCTTCAATATTTGGCAGCTTGTAATCTTTAAATTGTTGACGTAACTCAAACTTTTGAATTTTTCCAGTCGCCGTATGTGGCAAGGAATCAACAAAAACCACATCATCGGGGATCCACCATTTGGCAACTTTTCCATCAAACCAAGCGAGGATCTCCTCTTTTGCAACAGTCTCTCCTTCTTTGGTTTGAACCAAAAGCAATGGTCTTTCTGACCACTGTGGATGATAAACTCCAATCACAGCAGATTCTGCAACTTTTGGATGATCAGTGGCTGTATTTTCGAGATCAATTGAACTGATCCACTCACCACCAGATTTAATGACATCTTTTGTACGGTCAGTGATTGCCATGAATCCATTTGGATCAATGGTTGCCACATCCCCGGTTTCAAACCAGCCATCTTCTTCCAATGTTGTTCCGGGTTCTGCTTTGAAATAATCACTGAGGATCCATGCCCCTCTCACTTTTAAACTGCCAAATGCAACCCCATCCCACGGAAGTTCATTGTTGTCATCGTCTGTGATTTTCATTTCAGCCCCATAAACACCTCGTCCTGCTTTTAGTTTCATTTCGAGCAATTCATCGCCTTCGAGATCATCCATTCCATCTTTGAATGTATTGTATGTTCCCAATGGGCTCATCTCGGTCATGCCCCATGCAATATGAACATACACTCCATGTTTCTCTTGCATATCTGTCATGATTGAAGCTGGGCATGCGGCTCCACCAACAACCACTCTCTTTAGTGTGGGCACCGATTTCCCAGACTCTTCTAAATACTGTAATAGATTCAACCAAACCGTGGGCACGCCCATTGAAATTGTCACGTTCTCTGCTTCAATTAATTGTTGCAGTGTCTCGCCATCACCCATTTTCGGTCCTGGGAGAACAATCTTACTCCCGACCATTGGGCCGACATAAATGGATCCCCATGAATTGACATGAAACATTGGAACAATCGGTAAAATGATGTCTTTTGCTGATACTCCAAATACATCGGGCAGTCCAGCAGCATAGGCATGAAGCACAGTGGCACGATGATTATAAAGCACGCCTTTTGGATCACCGGTTGTCCCTGATGTATAACACATTCCACTCGCAGTGGTCTCATCAAACTCGGGCCATTCTATTTCATTTGATTGTTCTGCCAGAATTGATTCGTAACACA
>Ga0066849_10001242_pt1 | contig 10479 bp, 7 predicted proteins | sample ETNtaG_9_FD_65492 | JGI IMG/M metagenome (GOLD analysis project Ga0066849, IMG submission 65492) | Marine microbial and viral communities from oxygen minimum zone, Eastern Pacific Ocean - ETNP201406SV69 | ecosystem: Environmental > Aquatic > Marine > Oceanic | place: Pacific Ocean: Eastern... | reverse complement strand
TCATTCCGCGCCAAAAATTCGTGAAAAGCAGTTGGAGATTTGATTTTACCCTACAAATCCCCCCGTAGGGGGGAATAAACACAAAACTTCTTGAAGCCTACAACGGTGACCAGTATTTTGAGCGACCATGTTACAACGTGTACTTGCTAGTTTAACCAATGTAGAAGGGGTTGAACAAGCAATGCTTCTTGATGACAGAGGAAATCTACTGGCTTGTGTTGGCAACGAGGGTATAGTACCTCCAGTTGATGCAGCATTAGATGTTACTAATCTGGCACTTGAGTTGTGTTCAACCCTTGACCTTGGAACTCTGTATGAGATCTGGTGCGAAGGGGATGAAAGAATGATGATAGATATATCAGGACCTGGAAGAATTGCCGTACTTAGTGGAAAAGGCGGACGTCTTGCAGGGTGGCGACATGCGCTTGATAGGAACCGTAGGATATTAGCGACTACTCCACAGATGTGATGATTATGTTTGATTTACCAAAAGGAATTGCAGTTGAAGAAGAGATTGAAGTAGCAGATGGTGTGATTCAACCATTTGCTCACGGAGTGATAAGTACATGGATCGGCAAGAGAAAAACTCCAGTTGGGCACAGAATCGTTAGAGCCGGAAGAATTGTTGGCTGGTTGGCTGAGAGTGAGAAAGCTTCCATCCTACTTGGAGGTTTGAAGGCAAAATCTCGCTTAGAAGAGGTTGAAGCAGAAGGTATGTGTCGATTTGAAGCTCAAAGTTATTCCATGAATGGTTTGGGTTCTGTTGCAGAAATCGTGCCCGAGGCATTTGAACATCCAGCAGATGCCCAAGGACTTCTCCCTAGAGGTGATTCTGTAGAGAGATTACTTTCAAGAGATTTATCAGTAGTTTTGGCGAAAGTAGTTGAAAATGTCGCTGTTAGAGGAGCGATTGCTGTTGACGCTGGAATGTTGATCGACTCTGCGGGAGACCTTCCTACAGATGCTGAACAATTGGCAAAGGAAGTTGGTGAGACCATTATTGGTAGGGAAAAGTTAGCCCATGGTTTGGGATTCTCAGATAGTGGGCATTGGACATTACACACTGGTGATGGTGCTTTACTTCTAGCCCACACAGGGGAAATAGCAATTGCAGTTTGGACCGAGTCTAATGCTGACCACACAAGAATTGTCAATGCTGCTGCTGCTGCCTTAGAAGGTGAAATGCCGACCACTGGTGGTTTTGGACAACCTCTACCAGATGGATTTATTCTTCGAGAAGGAAAAGGTGGTTCTGATGCCATTCTTTCAATGCTTAAAGATGCGATTGAAGAGGGAGTCACAGGTCATATTCAAGCAGGAAAATCATCTAAAGCAGTGAGTCTTGTACTTTCAAAAGGAATTCCTGTAGGGATTTATGCACCTTCTGCTGAATCATTTGAGGAATCGATGTTAGGACTGACTGAGGCAAAGAGGGTAATAAGATTACATAGATTACCAGCAGGTACCATTTTGACAAAAGAATCAGGAACTGTACACGATTTCAATCTATCTTATTTCAAAGATCTTCTCGTAACAGTTAGGACACGTTCTGAGAGCCGAAGGGCGAATCTTTTGAATAGGTTGAATATACTTCTCGGTTTTGAAATTGGAATGGAGAATCTCCGAATCTCTAGGTCTAAGGCAAAATTCACCCAGACAAAAGATTCAGTAAGCAAAGGTCTTGACAAGGTTGAGATTACCCCTGCCCCTGGAATAGATGCAGGATTGCGCAGACGCCTTGAGTCTGCTGAACTTAGAATTGATGAATTGTTAAAGGAGAAGGCATTACTAAACACTAAATTTTCTGAAGCAGATGCCTCTAGAAAGGCTGCTGATATTAAGGCTAGGGAGGCAATTGAAACACGTAATGTGCAGGTGGAAAACGTTGAGAATGTTAATTCTGAAATTAATTCAATGCAGGTACAATTGGCAGAGGCTAGAAATCGATGCGAAGATGCAGAATCAAGGGCTGAAAAATTAGTCAAACGAGTCAATGAATTAGAACATCAAGTTAGTGTTAGAGCAACAGAGTTGGCAAAAGCCCTTGGAGAGACTGAGTCCAGTGAGGAATTGCGTCAATCAATAGAGGAAATGTCATTGAAAGAGGCTGGACTCAATACAGAATTAGCAACTGCAAGCGAGAAATTATCGACAATTCGACAACAGACTGAAGATGATGAAAGAAGGTTACGTGTACTTCAGGAACAGGTTTCTGCAACTAGAGAGCGACATGCTCGTTCTCAAGGAGAGGCTATGAAAGAGGAAGAGAGGGTCAAGAAGAGTAAATCCGAACTTGAGATACTCGAATCTGAGGCTAAGGTTGCAAGGAGGCGGGCTGAAGATGAAAGAATCAGACTCAGCACAGATGAAGCTAGATTTGCTCAAGTACAGTCAGAGATGCGTGAACTTATGGGTGAACGCAGAAATTTGCTCAGGGAACTTGGTGATTTGGGTGCTAAGAGAGGTCATGCTGAAGGCGAACTCACAATTTTGATTGAGAAGGCAGAGCAACTTTCCCAAGCACATGAAGAGGCACTTGCAGATATTAACGAGGCTGATAGAATTAGAGCCCGACTTGCAGAAGAGCCACTTGCTCAGGCTTTGCTCGATGATGCTTCGACCTTTGAAGGCCTTGCACCAGTTCTTGATAGACTTGAGAGATCGAGAAGTCTTGGCTATTCAGTAATACTGCTTGACCGTGCAGTGGAGAGGGCGCTCCAAGTCATTCAGAAAACAGTAGATCATGTTGCTGCAACTCCAAGATATTTACTTTCAAGTGAGGTTATGGAATTACTTGAACGTCAGGTTCCACAGACTGCTGGTGCAGTTAGAGGATTATCACGATGGTCAGTACAGCAGAGATTAGAACATCAATTAGGAGAGACTGTAGGTCACCTTGTTGTTGATTTAGAGCGTCTTCTAGAAGATTATGATCAGTCAATAACTATGCTCAGAAGGTTGAGAAATGTTCTCGAGCAACTTGTAAGGCTTGGCGCTCCTCCACATGAAGTGGAGACTTTGATGTCAAATTGTAACCGCCCCGAATCATTACCATATATTGCACAGTCAACTAGAAAACTCATACAGAATGCACTTGATGACATATATCTTGAGTCAGACCAAAGAGATGCTGGAGAGGCAATTGCCTTGGAGGAAACCGCTAGAGTGCTTGAGGAATTGATTACTCAAATAGATGCTTCTGGACTTGCTGGTGGAATTCCAACAGGCTTGTTATGGGATTTCCAGCGTGATGGTTTGCTGCCTTATGAAAGAGAGGTGATTGACCCAGCACAGAAAACCCCAGTTGATGAAGAAATGGTTAAGCATATGGAAACCAATATTTCTGGAGACATAGTATTAGAAGAAGAAGTAGTGGTTGCTGAAGTAGATGAGCAAGGATGGGAAACTTTAGAATTACCAGTAGATTCGAACGAAGAAGATTCAGAAGAGGTTGAATTTGTTGAATTACAACCACTTAGTGACGACGATGAAAGAGCGCTTTTAGAGGATGAACTTGCTCGAATAGACGCATCTTGGAAGCATAGAAGTGAACCTAATAATGGCTCGGCAGATTCTGCTTTAGATGAATTGGAATCAAAACTTTCTGACATTGACTTTTAGGTGATTTTGTGTCTCAGAACAATTCGATGACACTCGCGGGTCGCGAAGAATCAACAGGAAGAAAATCCCTTCAGATAATTGAGAGGTTAGTTTTACTAGTGGCAGTAGTTATTTTTGTAGTAAGTTATTCCGATATTTTTGAAAGAGCAGGTGGAGGTATTGTTGCATATGTTATCACATGGTGTATATTCCCATTTGTTCTACTAGCTTCAGTCGAAATATTCGGCCGATTGATTCAAGCAATTAATAGAGATTAAAGCTGGAATTCTATGAATTCCTTTTCAGTTTTTTCAGGGTTTGAATTCAATTCTTTATCCACTCTTAATGAGTATGCGAAGCCCCAAATTCTCTGCCATGGAATTAAGAATCTGAAAAGAGCCATTATTGAGAGGAACATTACTGCTGAGATTACTAGCCCATATGTTAGAGAAAGCTCGATGGATTCAGAAACTTGTCCAGCCCATTGGCTACCAGTAGTATCACTCACTAGATTCAGCAATACACTGTGGAATCCAAGAGCAATCATTGTTGCAATACCTGTTAATCCCAAGAAACCAAAGGTATGGACTAAGTGAGTGTTCAACATATTGTCCATTTGATTAACATATTCAGGGTCTCTTTTGCAAGATTCAGGTAGTTTAAAGGCGTACTCTAGGTACTTGATAACACCAAAAGCAGACTCCTGGAATACAAGAATTAGAACTGCAATAAGGATTAGATCAAATTGTTCACTAGTTACCAATTTGATTCCAAATAAACCAATAGTTGGATTGGAAATTTGCGACTCAAGCGTTGCCAAGGTACCACCATAATCTCCAAGTTGGGATTTGATTAGTGGGAATGTCAGAATAGCATGTATTCCTAGGAAGAGCAAAGTAAAACCAATGGCCCAGGCAATAGATTTTTTGGAAAGACCCCATATGCCTCGTGAACCCATAATAATTGGAAGTAAATAGACGAACATAATCAATAGAGACATAATCATCAGCAAAGGCCATTCAAGAGTTTTTAGTTCACTGTCATCAGGTAGTCTGAGATCAAATGAGAACAGCATGCCTGTAAACCAACCAAGTAATAATCTTCCAATCAATAGTGTGATGAGTGTAATGATGAAACCTAGTTTTATTCTCTGCTGGATTAATGGAGTTTGATATGCTATGAATGCCATTACGCTACCAGTGATGAGTCCGATGATCAATGGGACAAAGAATCTAGAAATACCAGTTCTACCTTCTCCCGTGAACCAATCGCCTATAGGTAAATCATCTCCAATTAGAGCTTCAATTGAGGCGAATAGAATTGTATGATCAATTGAACCAACTACATATGTAGAAACGACCTCTAAATACATTCCAACAAGTGCAGCAGTAGCGATAATCTGCAAAGTGATTATTTGCCATTGTTTTCTCAAGGTCTTTAGATGCAAAGTTCTTGCTTTTGCACTTCCAGTGATTGTTACATCGCCTTGTAATTGAACATCATCTGCCATTTCAGTACCCCCTTACCTGCATCAATGCTTGAGATAGATCCATATCTGGCATCCAATCGATAACCTGTGCCCCAGAACCTGCTAAAGTAGTGAGTCTATTTTGCCTCTCGAGTTTCAATACCTCGTAAGACATTCGTGGAATTCTACTAACAAGTCGCTCAAAGTCAATACTTGAAGGAGACAGAACTGTAACTTCGTGCCCTCTACCTACAAGATCTCTGACTGCAGCAGGAACAGTCCCATCACCTTCGCATGAGGAGATAATGAATACTGGGCTTCCTCTACTGAATCTTCCACTGAGTGAGTTTGTCACAGCTTGAAGAGGCATCTCTCCTTTGGCTGTAACTCCTGCTAGAGCGCTTAGAATCTTGAAGTATTGCTTGTCACCTGTATCTGGAGGGAGATAGGATAACTTTTCTCCATATATTCCTAATGAAACAGAATCTCTCCGCTTGAGGAAGAAAGCTGCTAAACTTGCTGCAGATACTGTGCTCATTTCGAGTGGATTTTTTAGAACAGTCCCAATTCTTGAGATGTCTCTTGAGTCAATAAGTAGGTAGAGGTCCGTCACAGCATCACGGCATTTTTCGTTAACCATCAATTCGCCAGTTCGAGCATATGCTTTCCAATTGATATTTTTGAATGGGTCTCCAGATACATATTCTCTAAGTGAATAGAATTCTGAACCCTGTCCTGGAGTTCTAAGTGTAGTTGCACCGGTGTACATCTTTGGAGTACGTGACCTTAGGAAAGCCTCCTCTATTTCTTTTATCTGTGGGAAAATAACAATGTCGCTATGATGGTCAACGAACATTTCCTCCACGCCTAGATTAAATGTATTTCTCGATCTCAGAGAAACAGGACCAATCGAGTAATGTCCTCGGAGAGGACATCTTAGTACATAGCGAATTCTTGCACTTTCACCAGGACTCAGATTTAATCTCATTTGGTTTAGTCCACTACGTAGTTTCATCTCATGCGGTATATTGTCGTATATTTCCAACAACTGAGTCTTTCTGTTAGAGCGATTTGTGATTAGAAGTTCAACATATAGGTCATCTCCTTTGTAGAGGTTATCAGCAGATAGAGTTCTTTGTATCTCTACATCTCCATGGCCGGAAATCCAAGAATTCACAACAATGAATGCAATTAGAGCAAGACCAAGAATCATCATTTGATTGTTAGCAATCATCATTCCAATTAGAATCAAAGCGATTCCACCAGTGAAGGTAAAGGCTGCTTTTCTTGTCCACATCTTATCACCTCCGACCCCATGCTTTGACTCGTTTCACAATTGATACGGTTTGTTCTAGAGAGTATTTTCCTGGTTCAATAGCAAATTTAGCCAATGAAGGGTCACTTATCAGTGCGACTAATTCACGAGCCGACATAGCGTGAAATTCTTCTCTAGTTAGTCCATTTTGATTTCTTACTTTGGATAGGAAAACTTGTCTTATTTTTTCTACTTTGGAATAATACGGATATCGATTTGCATCTCCAAATCCGTAATAGATTATTGAGAATACGTGTCGCCAATTGTCTGGATCTTTCTTTCTAATAAGAACTGCTTCAAAGGAGATGAATAGTATCAAAAACAGGACCAGCATTGCTAATCCTTCACCAGTGAAGTATACTAAGAGGAAGTAGATTGTATTGTATGAATCCGCAAGTACAGCATTTTGTGGATGTCTTGATTCATCAAAGATGACCATTGCATTCTCGGAAGGCTCTAAGCCTTCATCCTCAAGGCTAGTCATCATTGCTTCTGCGATAATATCTAATGCCCATTTCCTGTTGTCATTCTGTGGAATTTCTGTATCAGTAGTTCCATATTCTCCTGCAGCGAATCCAGAGTAGTCGTATATTGCATTGATTAGAGGAGAACCATCTGCGACAAAGAAAACCCTCCCCCCGTCATCAGGGTTGCATGTGCTTTTTGCACAGGCTTCAATACTGAGGTTGAACTTACCATAAAGATCTGGAGTTTCCTCATTCTGCTCTCCACTAACCCATATTTCGCCATCACCATTTACATCAACACTTGCCTCATTACTTGTTACAGCTCTTATCGATATTTCCGGTAATGGATTATCCGAGTTAGGTATTAATTCAAGTGCAGTTATATTGTTGAGAAGTACTCTATAAGTTCCATTGTAAGAGATCTCTCCATCAGCCCAATGATGTGCACATAGGCCAGATTCTTCTCGTGTCATGTTTTGACCATCTGCTAGAGCACATGGATGAGCACCGAGTGCCATTGATGTGTCTGCCCATCTTTCATGAGTAGAAAGAGTATCAACATCTATTTGGCTTCCATTCATACTGCATGGAGTTGATTGAACGCACATCCAGATGTAATCATAGTTCAATTCAGTAGCATATGTGGTGTCAAATAACTGATATCCACTGTATTTTACTCCAAAAGCCTCGGCAATCGTGCCAGCAAAACCATAATCCTCTAGAATAATTGCAGTTCCACCATTTTCAACAAACTCAACAATTGCATCAATCTCAGAAGGTGAATATCCATCATCTGATGCTATAGTTATGAAACCATCATCATCAAATTGAGGCAGTGACAGAGTGTCTCTTTCTACTCCAGCGACAATATAGGTGGTATTCCTTGGATCTTCGATATCTGAAAGTAGCAAGGGGCTACTGACCAAGGAACGAGTTTCTATGCCCATATCTTTGATGTCTTGTCGAAATGCAGACATATCATTCCAGTCATCATCGTATGCGGATAATTGATTTGTGTTTGAGGTGTTGACAAAGTTACTCAAAATCATCAGTAAAAGTATGAACATAACTGCCCAAAAAGCGGCTTGCAGGCCTATTCTTCGGTAGTTTATGTCTTGCCATTCGACCATGATTGCACCAACTAGAGCGTAATTCCGACACTACACGCTCGCCCTTTGGTTTAGAATGTTGTCCATTATTGAGACTAAAATGCTCACCAATGAATCATTTTTTGAGATGTATTCTTGCTGAAATTCTAGACACATCATCAATAGGAATTGAAACTCTGCCATTTTCACAATCCCATGGTAGAAGGTTTGGGTCAAGATTTTCTTCTAATATCACGACGATTTGGGTCACTGACCCTGATAATTTATCGATAATAAAATCGGCTAGCTTACCAAGTTTCTCATTATGGGAATCAACGACTTCCTTTCCAATGACCTCCTTTGCAAATATGGCCATATTATTCAATCCCCTTGATTTCGATGTGTGTTGTTTACTCCTTCAATGCGTCGGTGGTATATGGTTGATTCACATTGTTTCAATGCCATGACTGAAATCCTTGGAGCGTTTAATATTAGACATTCCAGACGTAAGTCTAGCTTCCATCTTTTGATAATAGTCAAGCATTTCTGGTGTCACAGTAGGCCTGACTCTATTGATTGCTTCTTCGAAATGAGTTTTAGTTACCTTTTTCTTATTAGCACGCATACAGATTAAGGCTGCTTCTCTACAAACAGATTCTATGTCGGCACCAGTAAATCCGTCAAGCCCTTTCAAAATGTCCTTGAGTGAGAATTTAGATAATGGCATGTTTTTACAATGTATATTGAAAATCGTTTCTCTAGCACCGGTATCTGGTGGCGGTACATGGAGGACTCTTTCGAATCGCCCGCTTCTTAGAAGTGCAGGATCAATCATCTCAGGTCTGTTAGTCGCTGCAACAACGATTACTCCATCAATCGATTCCACACCATCCATGCTGGCAAGTAACTGATTCACCACCCGGTTGGAAACATCACTTCCTTCATTTGAACCCGAAGAGCGCATATTGGCAATTGATTCGAATTCATCTAGGAATATAATTGACGGAGAGGATTGTTTTGCCTTTTTGAAAATCTCCCTAACCGCTCTTTCAGATTCACCAACCCATTTTGAAATCATTTCTGGACCCTTAATACTGATAAAGTTCGCCTGAGCTTCATTAGCAATCGCCTTGGCCAATAGTGTCTTTCCAGTACCTGGTGCGCCAAACAGGACAATGCCTCTAGGAGGTTTGATTCCAAAGTGTTCGAATAATTCTGGTTTGGTAAGTGGCCATTCAACAGACTCCTTTAGTCTACTCTTGACATCTTCTAAACCGCCAATTTCGTCCCATGTGACCTCTGGGACTTCAACATAAATCTCTCTCAGAGCAGATGGCTCAATATCCTTTATTGCATGATGGAAATCTCCCATACATACTTCCATTTTCTCTAAAACCTCAGGAGGAATAGTATCCTCTTCAAGATCTATTTCAGGTAGATATCTACGTAATGCCCTCATTGCTGCTTCTCTTACAAGTGCTGCTAAATCTGCTCCGACAAATCCGTATGTATTGTCAAGAATCCAAGTAATGTCAAAATCTTCTGATATTGGCATTTGTCGAGTATGGACGTCCATTATCTCGCTACGACCATCTCTATCAGGAACTCCAATCTCAATTTCTCTATCAAATCTACCTGGTCTTCTCAAAGCAGGGTCAAGTGCATCTCTACGATTTGTTGCCCCGATTACTACGACGTTATCTCTACCTTGCATACCGTCCATAAGAGTGAGCATTTGGGCAACCACTCTACGCTCAACTTCACCGCTTACATCTTCTCTTTTTGGACAGATTGAGTCTATTTCATCGACAAAGATGATTGCTGGTGCATTATCACTTGCATCATCAAAAATTTCTCTGAGTTGTTTTTCAGATTCACCATAGTATTTACTTATTATCTCTGGTCCATTGATACTCTTGAAATGAGCATTTGTCTCAGTTGCAACGGCCTTAGCAATCATCGTTTTTCCAGTCCCAGGTGGCCCATGTAACAGGACTCCTTTGGGTGGATCAATACCAAGACGTCTAAACAGTTCAGGATGTTTCAAAGGTAGTTCTATCATCTCCCGAACCTTTTGTAATTGTTGTCCTATGCCACCAACATCTTCGTAGGTAATCCCTTCTGATTGGCCAATGTCATCATCGTCAATTGCTTCATCTTTGATGATGATATCAGTTTCATTTGTTACTTTGACCACTCCTTTGGGAGTGGTTTGAATAACTGCAAAGGGAAGTGCTTCAGCGAATAATGTCATTCCAGGAATAAAGATTCGATCCCCTTGTACCACCGGTCTGTTTTGCAGCCCACGCCTTGCAAAGCCCTCTATTCCAGGTCCGAATTTCACCTTTTGCTTATTCGCCATAACAGGGGATATGATTAGTTTCTTGCATTCATCTGCTTCGACTTTTGAAACAGTTACTTTATCTCTCAGGCTGACTCCAGCATTTTTCCTAATGATTCCGTCAATTCTAATAATTGACATCTTGTTATCTTCGGGTCTGCTTCGCCAATAAATGGCTGCTGTTGAACGATTTTCACCTT
>Ga0066849_10001240_pt1 | contig 10490 bp, 4 predicted proteins | sample ETNtaG_9_FD_65492 | JGI IMG/M metagenome (GOLD analysis project Ga0066849, IMG submission 65492) | Marine microbial and viral communities from oxygen minimum zone, Eastern Pacific Ocean - ETNP201406SV69 | ecosystem: Environmental > Aquatic > Marine > Oceanic | place: Pacific Ocean: Eastern... | reverse complement strand
CGGGCCGCTAGTTCGTGGTTGGCAATCGCCGATTCGAGGGCATCGACACCCCCGGCCGTATCCCGATTCAGTTTCTGGGCCAGGCGACGCTTGATCTCCTGGGCTCGTTCGGATTTCTCGTTCGGTTTTACATTGGCCAGCGGGGTACCGATAACGTTCAACAGGTTGCCGCGGTGGGTCGCAGGCAGAAAGCCATTGGAAAAATTATCCAGACCACCGGCGGGTATGTGGCCGCCGTTGAGTACAAGGTAGCCGGGAAGATTTTCGTTCTCGCTGCCCAGCCCGTAGGTCGCCCATGCGCCCATGCTCGGCCGGCCCTGCAGGCCTAATCCGCTGTGCATGTAGTAACAGGCGGTGGCGTGTTCTGGGAAATTGGAGGTCATCGACCGAATGATTGCCAACTCGTCGGCCAGTTCGGCCGTGTGGGGAAACAGGTCGCTGATCCAGGCCTTGCATTGTCCGCGTTGCTTGAATGCCCAGGGGGACTTCATCACCTTCCCTACATTGCCAAACTGAGTGGCCTCAATCTTGCCGATGACCTTGCGTGGATCCTTCCCGTGGTGCTTGGCCAGCATCGGTTTGTAATCAAAGGAGTCAATCTGGGAAACTCCCCCCTCCATGAATAGGAAGATTACATTCTTTGCGCGCGGTCGGTAATGGGGAACCACCGGCGCCCCATACAAGCCGGCTAGGGCCAGGCTGCCGAAGCCGAGCGAGCTCTTCTGCAGGAAATCGCGGCGGGTGATGAAGGGATGATTCATTTCAGATAAATGAAATCGTTCATGCTGTAAAAAGAATGGCAGAGATCACGCCATGCCTCATGACTATTGGAATCGCCCCTATATAATTCAGTAAAAGCAGTGAGGGACTCAAGGCAGGAGGCCAATTCGCCATCGCTGGGCAGACGGGCAAAAGCCTCGGCGTACATCTGCCGGATGCGTTCGGGCGCAGAAGCCTGTTCCTTTATGATTCGCCCCGCCCAGAGGCTACTCTGTTCATATAAAAATCGGTCATTCATCAAGGCCAGTCCCTGGCCGGCAACGTTGGTGACATCCCGTTTGCCCACGGTGGTGAAGGGCGCAGGGAAGTCGAAGGTCAGCATGAGAGTCGGTATGAAATTGCGCCGCAGCGCAGTATAGATGGATCGTCGACCGGCACCGTCCAAGGGTCCACTCTTTTTGGGGCCGCCGCGGCCGACGACAAATTCGGTCAGGTGAACCAAGACCGGTTTGCCTCCTACCGTTCGGTCCAGCCGGCCCGAAATAGCAAGTGCCGAGTCGCGAATCGCTTCCGCTTCGAGCCGCCGTAACGGCATACGGTGCAACCATCGATTGTCTGAATCTTTTTCTGCGCAGACCGGGTCGGTCGCGGTGCTCGACATCCCGAAAGTTTTGGTCAGCACGATTCGTTCGATCAATGACTTGATCGAGTGCGAGTGGGTCTCCGCGAACTCGACGGCCAGGTAATCGAGCAGGTCAGGATGACTTGGCCGCTGGCCCAGCCAGCCGAAGTTGTCCGGTGTGGACACTATCCCGCGACCGAAGAGCTGATGCCAGATCCTGTTAACCATGACGCGGGAGGTCAAAGGATGATCCTTTTTTGTGAGCTGCCGGGCGAGTTCCAGACGTCCGGGGCTCCGGTTTTGCAACGGAGCCATGGCGAGTAGTTCAGGTAGGTTTCGGCCGATGCGTTCCCCGGGTGATTGGGGGCTTCCTCTCTCGAGGATGTGTTCGTCCACCCCGGTGCCTCCCCACCAGCTGACCGCCAGCCGTGATTCCCATCTTGCTTCTTTAGCCAGGTCATCGAGGGCTGACTGCCAGGACTTTAACAATTCGTCGGGGAGCTTCACTTTTCCATCTTTGAGCAACCAGGCTATATGGGGTATGTGCCGGGCTTCCAGCTTGCCATCTATCAGGTCATCGAGGGCCTGGTGCAATTCCTTTCGGGTCACTGACTTTTTCTTTTTCATCGAGGACTTTGTGTCTTCGGGTAAAAATTGAACCGCATCGGCAACCACCGATCCATCGCTGCCCACAGCGGAAATCTCAACTGCATCCCATTGTCCGGCTTGAAACTCAAAGAAACCCAGCGATTGAAAATAGCCCTCTACTGCTGGTTCCTTTTTCTGATTGATGCGAAAGGATTTTTCTCCGTGATTGTGGCGTATCGTGACGAGTGTTTTGGTGGAACGGTTTGGGTGATGTGCAAATGATATACGCACCTCATATTTACCACCCTTGGCAAATTTTACGGGATACACCACCTTGCTACTTGGATTTCTGGTATGAAGGTACTCAGAACCCAAATGGTTTTTTACCCCGTCGGATTTATCCCATAGACCGGACACTTTAGCATCGGGATTATCAATGACGATACCGTCAAAATCATCGGGTTTTTTAGTCTTCTCTCCAAGCTCCTGCTTCGGGGTTCCACCATCGATGACTTGAAGGAGCTCAAAAGGGGCATCACCGACCGGAGAAATTTCGAAGTGAACACGTTGGCCCACATAGCGCTTTAGATTGTGCCCGATCCATTGCGGTGCGTCGCCTTTTGCCTCCACCGTTTTGGCCAGGGTTCCGTGCAGGGGGCCGGCAAAAAGGTTTTGACTGACCGCGGCATACACCGTCGCCTTTCCTCTAATCAGATAGTAAATTTGGCCCGAGGTTAGGGTAACAGTTGGGGTACGAATTGTTTTACCCGCTCGAGATAAGCTACTCAATAATCCACCGGGATCGTTTTCACTATCGACGTTTTTGAGCCTGTTCCAGAAGGCATCACGGATCGCGCCTCCGTTGCGGGACAGTGCGAGTGGTTGATCGCCTGTGACCAGCATTAACTGGCCCGGCAGAGCCGGAGACCGTCCAAAGGTTGGCCCGTCCACCAGCCAGGGTGTATGTCCCTGGGTATAGTCGGCTACCATTTGATGCTTCCCTTCCACCGGATAAATGGCCGACGCCACAAGCTCGGGCCTGACAAGGGCGGCCTGTTCATTGAGTGTCTTCAGGTTCGACCCCGGGGAAAAATGCCAGGCATTGGCGAGGGAAATGGTTTCCTTCCCCAACTGCAGACTGAGTTGCTCCGGCTTGCCTGCGATGCCTCCGGGCCAGCCATGGTCCATGACACGGACGGCAATCGTGTTCTTGCCCGCTTTCAATAGACCCGTGGGAACGGGATACTTTCGTACTGTGTAATGGTGCCCGGGATTCTCGTAGCCTCCTACTCTCGAGCCATTGACCCAGGTGACGTCCATGTCATCGATTTGACCGAGGTTCAGGACTGCCTTGGCCTTGGCCTGCCCAGCAGACAATTCGATGGTTTTTCGAAACCACACCACGCCATCGTAGCCGGGCAATCCGGCGTTTTCAAAATGACCGGGCAGTTTCATGGTTTTCCACTTGGCGTGATCAAAGGAAAGCTTGGCCCAAGCTTCGCCTTGGGAACCCGGATCCACTGCCATGATTAGTCTCGTCCAACGGGGCAACGGTGTAGAGATCGGCTCGACGGGCACATCGTAGTTCAGCGCATCGACCACGGGCCTCGCGGCAGCGGCAAAGGCTTTCGCGATTTTCGGCAAATGGTCCTGTCGCAATCCTTCCAGCTTCTTCGCAACCGATTTATTCTGTTCCATCGATTCAAACCGTGCCTGGCGGTAACTGGAACTGAGGATGAAACCTGCCATGGCATAGTAGTCACTCTGGCTTATGGCATCGAACTTGTGGTCGTGGCAGCGGGCACAGGCTACGGTCAATCCAAGGAAAGTCTTGCTCATTACATCGACTTTGTTGTCGAGGCGATCGCATTGGTCCTGACGGAGATTCACTGGGGCGTGTAGCATCTCTCCAAAGAAAGGCCAACCGGTTGCAAGGATGGATTCATTGGTTCCCGTTTCAGGATGCAGTCGCGGGTTTCCCAACAGGTCGCCTGCGAGGTGTTCGATCACAAGGGTATCGTAGGGCAAATCCGTATTAAACGCACGTATCAGGTAGTCGCGATACCGGTAGGCATTGGGCAAAATGGAATCCTCCTCATGACCTCGTGATTCCGCATAGCGCACAAGGTCCATCCAGTGGCGTGCCCAACGCTCTCCGTAGTGGGGAGAATCCAACAAGGCGCGTACAAGGTTGCGCTTGCGGTTCTTGGAAGTGTCATTGAGGAAAGTCTGGATATCCTCCGGCTTCGGCGGTAAACCGGTGATAGCGAAGTATACGCGCCGTATCCACACTCGGTCGTTGGCCGGCCCAGCGGGTTTCAGCTTCTCAACTTCCAGCTTTCGGAGCACAAAGTGGTCGATCACATCCGTCGGCCAGGCCGTGTATTTTACCTTGGGCGGCTCAACCTGCCGGGGGGGTTGCCAAATCCAGGGCAAGCGATCGCGGAACTGTTTAAAGTCGGGCTTCTGACCTGCGAAGGTTGCACTCGCCGTGATGCAGTAGATGAGGATGTGAAGAAGACGACTCATCGATACCGATTTATAGGGCTTTGATTATGAGTTGTCGATCGTTTGATTTAGGTTCGAGATTCCGGTGAACATTCATCCGCCCGACCATTCCTGATAAATCATTAATCATGGGGAGACCCAAGTCTGCCGCGAAGATCACACAACTCTCGAAATAGAGTAACCCGTCCTGTTGCGGTTAATTCTAGGGACTTCCTTAAACAAGGATGATGGTTTAGGGTTCTCGGTAGAAATAAAAGTACTGATTTCAATTTTGATAGGACTAAACAATTAAATGAAGGCATACGATGTCAGGCGGAATCGTTAAGATGAACCATTTCATTCTTTTGCTGTTATTTATCGGGACCGCTACCATGACTCAAGGGCAGGAGCCTGCGGTTACCGGAAAGAAACCTGCGCCCATGTTTCATAATGAGGAAACCCCTACGGTTTCCGCCTTCTTTAAGGCACACTGCACGAAGTGTCACAATGCGGATAAGAAAAAGGGAGGAATCAACCTGTTGAAGTTTACGGATTTTCGGCAGGAGAACGCCAAGCATTGGCAGGAGGTTTTGGATAATCTGCAGCGCGGCGATATGCCGCCTGAAAAATCCATCCAGCCTAATATCAAGAACCGCAAGCGTTTCGTGGCGCAGGTGCTTGCCCAGCTTGATGAGGTGTTTACCGATTCAGATGAACGGGACTTTCGGTTTACTCGCTTAAGCAACAGTCAAATTGCATGGAGTTTGCGCGACTTGCTCAAGATCGACAGGGATTTTAGTGACAGCCTTATCGAGGATCCCGTTGGTAAACATGGAGAGTCCCTGCAATCGGAATTGGAACTGACCGCCGGCCATATGGAGGTGTACCTGAGTGCCCTGCAGAAGGCCGTTGAGTTGGCTGTGCCTGACTTGAACAACCCGCCGAAACCATACGTCTTGAAAGGAAACGACTGGGAAAAGCAACATTACCTCAACCGCAACGACCTGGCTCATGGCAACCGGCGCAAACATCGCCGTTACCGGGGGCCGCAATGGCTAGGGGATGACTTCGAGGTGCCTGTGCCGCCCAATCATTTTTTCAGGATTTACGTTGATGACAATCGTCCGGAAGGCAGGTTTCGCATTCGCATTCGTATGCGAAATGAACCGCCTCAAGTTGGAGGCACCCTTGCTAAGCACGAATTTTCTGTCTTCTTCGACAGAGGATTCAAATCACCTCAGCACACCATCGGCAGTTTTACCGTGGAAGCGAAGCCCGGTCCCCAGGAGTTTGAAGTTTTTGGCAACGTCTTCGACTTCCCCGGAGTGGATCCTGCGCCAGTGTCCGAGGAGGATCCCTATGGCATTATGGCCCATTTTCACTATCGCTTTCTGACAGTTCAGAATTCCTCTCCACTCACCTCGCCCGCGGACAAACCCGTGACCAACAAGAACTGGGTGACCTTTGGGGACGCCCACTTCATCCGGGCTGATGATAGATGGACCGACGCATGGGGGCAGGATTTCGCGAAGAGAAACTGGCTAAAACCATCGCATGGCGGTAGCGGCCAGCTCACGCGAGGCAAACCGGCAGTCTACAAGGAAGTCATGAAGGACACGAGTTATGCCGTGATCGAACGGATCGAGTTTGATTTGCCTTGGCAGTGGCCGCCGGCCAGCGTCCAGCCGTTCCTGAAAAACGGAAAGCTGGATAATGATGCCATCACTCAGGGGATAAAGGCTCTTGCCAGACGCGCCTGGCGCCGTCCATTGACTGACTCTGAATCCAAGCAGTTGGATGTCCTGATTAGTGGAAAATTAAAAAACTCTGAATCGAAGGCCGATACCCTCAAGGATTTGCTCCTAGCGGTGTTCGCCGATACCCGTTTTTTGTTTCACTCGGATGTTGAGCCAACTCAAAGAATGCAAAACCACGAACTCGTCGGCCGTCTGTCCGCATTCCTCTGGCGTAGTGCTCCTGATCAACGACTTTTTGAGCTGGCCTCTCGGAAAGATCTCATCACGGATGCTAAATTGAGTACTGAAGTGCAGCGAATGTTGGCTGATCCGCGGTCTGATCGTTTTATTGCCGACTTCACTTCCAACTGGTTCGCCTTCTCAAAGCTTGATCAGATTGCCATCAACCCGAACTATTACCGGTGGTGGAACCCTAAGTTTAAGGACTATATGAAGCTTGAACCGGTTGCCTTCATGAAAACACTGCTGCAAGAGGACTTGAGTTGTCTTAATTGCCTGTCATCAGACTTCATGGTCGTGAATGACGTGATGGCAAAATATTACGGGGTTTCTCTTCCTGCCAGTGGCCATCGTTTTTCCCGTGTCCCCGCGCTTGAGGGGCGTGGAGGAGTGCTGACGCAGGCCGCTTTTCTTCTTGCTCACAGCGATGGAGAGGATGCGCACGCGGTCAATCGGGGAGTTTGGCTTCGCGGCCGTCTTTTGGGCGATCCGCCACGGGACCCTCCTTCAGAGGTGCCTGCCTTGAATGATTTGGACGAGCAGAACCCGGATGCGGTGAGCTTATCCACCAAGGAAAGGTTGTCGATCCATCGCAAAGGCATTTGCCTCGATTGCCATGCCGATATTGATTCTTGGGGGATTGCCATGGAATCCTTGGACGCAGCGGGCAAGTTCAGGGACAAAATCTTACGGTTGACCCCCGAGCAAAAGATCAAAAAACGAAGCCTGAGGGTTGTTGATGAGACGGAAGTGCGTGGCTCACCGGTTCAAGGTATGAACGAACTGCAGAATCTTCTTCGCCAAAAACATACGAAAGATTTTGCCAGAGGATTTAGTGCCTCCATGCTTTCCTTTGCCCTGGGGCGTCCGTTATCCTATGTGGAAGACAAGACGGTGACCCATTTGGCCAAACAATTTGCCGGCAGCGATTATCGGATGGCCAAATTAATAGATGAAATCGTTCGGCTAGCCGAATTCCGTCACCCAAACAAAAAGGTCCAATGAGCCAAATTAACCGAAGACAATTCCTTTACGGTGCCGGGGTCTCGATGGTCTTGCCGAGGCTCGAGTCTTTTGCGACGCCACAGATTGCGAAAGCTGTGTCCTCGCCGAAACGCTTCCTCGCCCTCTATGTCGGTCACGGCTTCGCAGTCACGCCCAACGACGAACATCCAAATTGCGACTTGAGCTGGTATCCACGGGTAATCGAAGACAAACTGAAGTTCGGTCATTCGATGAGTGCCATGCAACCCCTTGCGGACAAGGGAAAGGTATCTGTTTTTCGCGGACTGGATCACCCGCAGGTCTTAAGCATCAATGGGCACTCCTCGGCCGACTCCTTCCTCACCGGAAGTAATCCCGAAGGCACGACCGGCAGCCCATCCCTTGATCAGGTGGCAGCCATGGCTCATGGTAAGGCGACCCGCTTTCCCGGTTTGGTATTGGGCAATGAAGGCGGTCTTGGCGCCTCGGGTAGTTCTCTCACCCTGTCTTACAATCGTTCCGGCCGGGCTATTCCTTCAAACAACGACTTGCTTGGGCTGTACAACCGTCTCTTTAACTCCGATCCCGCCATCATTCGCAAAGAGAAGGCCCGCTATGCCCGCAATAACGCTTTGGTTGATCGTGTGCTGGAGTCAGCCAAGAGCATGCAGCGAAGAGTTAGCGCTGACGATAACCGGAAGATCGGTTCCTATTTGGAGAGCATACGGTCCGTTGAAAAGAACATCGAGCGCATGGAGGCCTGGTCCGATACGCCCAAACCTGAGGTGGACGCAAGTAACCTGTCGCTCAAGGCAACGGTGAATGAACCCGATCTGTTCATCGACACGATGTACGATCTCATCTATCTCGCCTTCAAGACGGACTCGACGCGCTACGCCACCTACATGTTGCAGAGCATGATCGATGGGCCCTGGAACGAAATGCCAAAGAATGCCCTGGGCCTTCCGGTTGGCCACCACCGGCTTGCTCACGGTGCCGCTGGCTCCGGTCTCAAGGCAATGGAAAATCTGGGTAAATACGACAAGTTTCAGGGCGACCGACTGGGACGCTTCCTCGGTAAAATGGCGGACACACCGGAAGGCGATGGCTCCATGCTGGACAACACCATCGTCTATTACGGCACCAGCAACAGCAAGACGCACGTCAACAGGAACTACCCGTTATTGATTGCCGGCGGAAGCAATCTTGGGATCAGGCATTGCGGCTATCACAACTTTCTGACTACGGGCAAACAGCCCCTCTGCAACCTGTACCTGACTTTTCTGCAGTCACTGGGTGTCTCCGCCAAGAGCTTTTCCGACAGCACCGGCATCATCAAGGAAATCCTCGCATGAAACTACTAGTTGCCCTCGGCTTGACCGTCCTCCTGACTTCAACCGCTCTTTCTGAAAAGATCATCTACCGCCAGCCCTTGGACGAAGCGGGCCAATCCGGTGTTTGCCTACAGGGCGACAAGCTCTTCCTGACCATGCACGCGAAACTGGAAGGTCGCATGAAGGGAGGATTCTTTTTCAACGGGAATATCGTCGGTCAGTGCCTCGACAAATTGACCGGCAAGTTGCTTTGGTCGGTCGAGCTGCCCGGTACATGGAAAGGACGTGTGCTCGAGTCATGGCACGATTCCACCAGCCTCCTCCCGGTGGCAACTGACAAGTACGTCATCTTTCATAATCTAAATGGCATGCTGGCCTGCTTCACCCATGAAGGTAAACCCGTTTGGGAACGTAAATGGCAGGCCCCGAACCCGGACATAAAGAACTGCCGGATGTACCTACACCAGGAAAGGCTTTTGGTCTCCCTGCCTTCGGAAAAGATTGCGGTGGAGGAAAATGCAAAGCACCCCGCCTTGCCTTTCTACCAAATTCATTCCATCGATCTGGTGACGGGAAAGGATGTCTGGGTCTCGCCTGTATTGCTTCATCACGCGACTCAATATTCTTTGGGCGAATGGAAAGGGGGAAACGTAATCGTTGCTTCCATGATCGATCTTTCCCACTGGAAATTCAAGCAGGGGAGGAAGGGTTACCTGCTTTCGCTTGCTGATGGCAAACCCATCCTCAGCTTTGATCTTCCCTCTGCGATCCCTCATCAGAAAAATCATCTTTTACAGGGTAAGTTTCTGGTCACTGCGAATGCGAGAAAAGAGACCAAGTTTCAACTGGTCGATCCTGAGGATTCCAAGATAACCGCAGAGTTTGCCTTCGAAAAACCCGATCGGTATTTCGCTTGGAACGGGAAGAAATATGCGGAAGCGGATTTTGTTCCCGAATACGTTGACCGAACACTTAAGGGTAAAGGCCAGCCTACGCCATCGACGGTTCATGTATTCGAAGACCGCATCTACTTCTGGCGCTACGACAGCGGTGACATTGGCTGCATCGACGTAAAGACCGGCAAGTCCGTATTGGTCGAGGCTCCGATTCAGGTATTGGCCGACAAGACCGTCTGGAACAAGGTCGACTTTCAGTTCACCAGAGGAATCTTGAACTCCCGTGACTTCAACGTGAACAAACGGGTGGGCTCGACGCGCGGTATACAACGCGGAGGGTTCGGCCACACCAACCCGGCCTGGCCGATTCGCCATGAGGACAAGCTCTATTGGCAGGGCGGAGCCGGCGTACTGTACGTCATCGATTTGACCAAACCATTTACTCCTGATGCATTCAGCTGGATAGCAACCGATCCCCAGGGCGCTTCCTGGACCTTTGGGGAACCGGCCATTGATGAATCGGGAATCTATGTCCGTTCCCAAAGAGACTTGGTCAGGATCACTCGCAAAGAAGCCTCTCACGCAAATAATTGAACCCTCAGATTCCAATTGGGATAGTGTGGAAAAGCGTGGATGTGTTTTGGGAATCGAACCCAACGAACATCGAATCCCCTGTTTTCTGTGGAAATACAGCTATCACACTCATCTCTCAGAAAACCCTATAGAGACCCAATTCTTCCCGGGATATCTCATTCCCTTTTGCTTTCCTTCTTCTTTTTGAGGACTTGAAAAACCTCCACTGACCCTACAGGCTGGCTGCTCCATGAAGCCACTCATCACGCTCTTTCTTGCGGCATTCCTGCATGCCCCGCTTTTTTCCGCC
>Ga0066849_10001239_pt1 | contig 10492 bp, 7 predicted proteins | sample ETNtaG_9_FD_65492 | JGI IMG/M metagenome (GOLD analysis project Ga0066849, IMG submission 65492) | Marine microbial and viral communities from oxygen minimum zone, Eastern Pacific Ocean - ETNP201406SV69 | ecosystem: Environmental > Aquatic > Marine > Oceanic | place: Pacific Ocean: Eastern... | reverse complement strand
ACAGAAGACTCAGGTATATTTTTTAACCAAGGTTCAAGCAATCATAGAATATTTTACTATGATGCAGACCAAACAGAATTTGTATTAGGATCAACAACACACGGATCAACAGTAAACACTATTTCAAACATTACACCAGGCCAACTTAAAATAGCAACAACTCCAGCACAAGGTGACCACGCCGCATCAAAAAGTTATGTGGACGCACAGGTATCAGGTGGTGGATTTAATATTGGATTCAGAGGTGATGACTCGGCGGTAGTAGCAGTTACTACTGGAAACTCAGTGCATATTGCAGGAGCAACAAACTTATCAACTGCGGCAACTGAACCAGACACAGTAACAATAAGTTTAAGCAGAGATTTAAATGGAATAGATTCTGTTAGTACTGACAGATCAAATCAGGATTTATTATTAACAGCAAATGGTACTGGATCTGTGGTAATTGATGACGTTTTATCGTTTTCAAACATGGCAACTGACCCAACAGCAACAGCACAAACAAAAGTATACAACAAAACAGCAGGCGGCGGTGGAACTGGACTGTATTTTAGGAACAGTGCAATTGGTTCTGGTGCGGTAGGAGAACTGATAAGTAAAAGTAAAGCAACGGCATTAGCCATTGCATTAGGATAAAAATATGGCGATAACAAATTTTCAAGTAGCGGCAACAACTGGCTCAGCGGCCTTTACTGCATCTGCGGACACGGCTGTTACAGTAATTTACATCACTAATAAAACTGACGGTGATGGAACTGTTGACATATATGTTACACCAAATGGTGCATCAGTAAGTGCAAATCATCTAGTATATTCACAATTATCAGTTAAAGCCAGAGACACTTACATTATCGATACAGAAAAAATGATTTTAGAAACAGGTGCAAAAATTTATATTGCATCACCAGATTCAGCGGCACAGTTTAACGCAACAATCTCAACTATAGGATTATAATACCATGGGTAGATGGGTAAAAAATCCAAGAAGCATTTCAGGAAGTTCAACAGGTGGCGGTAATCCTTTACCAGTAGGAACAACTGCACAAAGACCTGCAACTGCATCAGCAGGAACAATGAGATATAACTCAACTCTAAATATGTTAGAATTTCATAATGGTACAGAATACGTTCAAGTAAGAGGTGCTGTTAATGGGCAACATCCAGTTACAGTTGATAATTTTACACTAGATGGTTCAACAACTGTTTTTGCTTTAAGTGTAACTCCAAAACATGAAAGAAATATTTTAGTATTCATGGAAGGGGTATTTCAGAAACATAGCACATACTCAGTTTCATCAAACAATCTTACATTAACTCCATCATATCCAGCAGATGCAACAAAAGTTGTCACTGTTGTTCACAATTTAGATTACGTATAATTAGATTGGAGATACGTTTCCAACTTCGCACCAAGTTCCTGGTGCACCAGACTTAACACATACCCAGCCTAAAGATTTTCCAGGCTCAGGTTCTGAGTTCCAAACAATGTTTCCTTGTTCATGATTACCAGTTATTGGTATAGATTTCGCATAAGAATGAGTTTGTCCTTGATATCTAATTGCACCTGCTACTTCTAAATCTTCTTTGGGTGCTTTAATTTTTATTCCAATTTTACTATCATGAGAAACAAATAATGTTGGTTCTCTGTTTGTACCTATAGAAAACTTATCTGACGTATTTGTACCAATAAATGGTGTGTTTCCAACAACATCAAATACTATTTCTAACCCGTCCTTTGCAATACCTAACACACCTCCAGGGGTTTCAACGTTTATCCCAACCCTGCCGGCTTCAACAGTAAAAATGTCTGCAACATTTATTTGTTTTAAGATACCAACTTCAGTTAATTTTGAAGATTTTACTGAATTTCCTAGTTTATCTTTCCATAAAACTTCGTTACCACCTATCCTAACAGAATTAGATAAATCTAAATCAGTTGCCGCGGCACCGTTATAATATAATGTATCACAATTAATTTGCCCTTTAATATATACATCATTTTCAATAGTAATTTTATCATCAGCAATAGTAACTTTTTGTGCAGAAGCGTCGTCTTTTATACCAGTTGAAGAGAAAGTTGTTATTGTTCCCCCATCGATTTTATCACCTGATACCTCATTATCGAATAGGTCGTTGTTTCTAGTAGAAAGTTTTTCTAGTGCTTCGTTTAATTTTTTTTCAGTCCAGTCAAGGCGAGTTTGTAGACTATAATTATCACTAGACAACTTGTCAAACCTGGCTTTTACTGCCTTTTCTACGAGATCTTTAACTACCTCGTTAATACTATTCTCTATGGACATTAATGATATTTATAGTGTTGTTTTGAACGTCTAGAATAAAATAAATAATTGTTAGTTATGGCAATACAGCGAATACCAGGTGAATTATTACAGTCTAATCTGACACGTAGCGGTGTGGATCTAGCCTTTGAAACGAACTTACTCTACTTAGATGTGAGTAATGGACGTATCGGTATAGGTACGGACTCTCCTGGCGCATATAAATTAGATGTAAACGGCACAGCACGTTTTCAAAACAATGTAACAGTTAACGGTGACCTAACCGTAACTGGTGAAACAACAACTGTAGATTCTAAAAATTTATCAGTTGAAGACAATATTCTTACACTAAATTCAGGCTCAAGTACAGCCACTTCCGCAGGTATAATGATCAACAGAGGATCTGCAGGTAACCCGGCTGTTTTGTATTGGGATGAATCAAACGATAAGTTCAAACTTGTAACAACAACATCAGATGGGTCAACGACTTCTACCATAACTGACTCAGCATATGCCAAATTGGCAGGTGCAGATCCATCTGCCGCAGACGACTTTGTAACAAAAAGATATTTTGAAGCAAATAGCGCCGGCGGAACTCTTGTTGGAACAAACGTGACGGTCGGTACACCAGCCGACTCGAGTTTTGGTGATGGAGCATTAGTAACTCTAGGTACAGCAAGTTCTGTAACAGATGCACTAGATGATCTAAATGAAACAATGGAAAACATCAGAAACTCAACATATGTTAAATCTGTCAACTTTACTGCCGACGTCACAGCAGGCTCCGCCGGAATAACTGTAACACTTACCATAACAACAGTTGGAGGTGGAGCGGACAGATATAACATTAATTGGGGAACAGGTGAAACGGCAACAAATGCTACATCAGATAGTACGCCTTCTCACACTTATAGTTCAAATACAAATTCTCCGTTTACAATTACGGTTAGAGCATACAACAGTTCTGCAACTTCAGGATCAGCAGGATCGTTTGCAGAAAAAACAAGAACAAATTATATTACAATTTACACAGCACAACCAGTACCAAACTTCTTTATGTACGCGGCATCTTCGGGTGGTTCAGCAATTACAAAAGCCAACACAGGTGCAACAGTTTATTTAGAAAACACATCAACCAATACAGGAATGGCATCAGTAACTTATACTATAGATTGGGGCGACAGTTCAGAACAAACTATTGCAAGTGACGGAGCCGCTGGCGGAGTTGGTGGCGGAAGATTGGCACACACTTATACTAATAGTGCAGGTGATGACGGATCTACAATTGGTACAGGTACAGGTGATACAAGATACACACCTAAACTAGTTTTAAGAACACACACAACAGCAGACCCAAGTGCCATACCAGCAACTGCAACTAAAAACTTTGATGTATATTCTGCACACACGGCGGCCTACTCTGCGGCAGGTGGAGTTGTTAGAGGTATTAATGAAGAAAGCACATCTGGTTTTCCTGTTACATTTACTAACAACACAGCAACTAACCCAGGCGCTCAATCAACTTTCAGTAGTAACGTTTACACTTGGAACTTTGGAGAAGGTGGATCAAATACAAATGTTAATGTTGGTTCAAATGCAAGTGGAGACACAAGCAGAACTATTGCAAATACATTTAATTTGTCTACAGCACAACAAAATGCAAAAACAACTGTAACATTTAATACATCATTATCATTAGCAAACGGACACACAGGATCACCGTATGCGGCAAACTTAAACATTATTGTTGAACCTGATTTAAGAGCAAACATTGCCGGTACGGCAAATATTGTTTCATCTAAAAGTGGAGACAATCAATATGATTTATATGATGTAACAGACTTAGATGGTGCCAATAGAGCATTAACAACTTTTACAAATACTTCACAACACGCAGACAATTATTTTTATGATTTTAAAGATGATTCTTCAGACACATTAACAGTTGTAGAAAATGGCTCTAACGCAGGTAGCATAGGTGCAACATTAGGCAAAAACTGGGCAGGAGTAAGTGCAGGAAACTATAAAACAACATTTAGAGCATATGGTACACCAGATACAATATTCCAAGACGACGTAGAAGAAATGACTTGGACAATGAATTCAACTCCTAGTGCACCGGCAAACTTATCTTCAAAAAGTTTAACATTAAGTGATTCAGCACAAGGAAGTTCACCTAAACTATGTCATGGATTTGATGATAACTCTGGAGCATTTACATCTCAATCTCCGGGAGATTCATTAAACACTTCAACATCAAGACGTTATACAAATACAAGTGTAATTGACACAAATACAGTATCAAACTTTTTAACAAATAATTGTAATGGAACTGGATCAACAGTTAACCAAACACTTACAGCAAAAGTTAATAATGTTGCTGGAGGAAGTAGAACATTTACAACATCAGAAGGTGGCGGAAACAATATGACAGATGCTACTTTGGTTACAACAAATCATAGAGATGCAGACGAAATTGGTGCATATCCTCAAAGAATGTTTTTAGTTGCAACAGCAAAAATGGCTCTTGCAATAGGTGGTTATAGTGTTGGGTCTAGTGCTCAAAGATTAGAAAGTTCAGCAGGTGGAAACACAAACATAGTTCACGTTGTTAAAGATGACGTAACAGCATCACCAACAACAACAATAGGAACTATTACACAAAACGCGGCAGGAAGTTTAAGATATGTTTCAGGTGTTCCATATTACAATACAGGATCACCAAGTTTAACAGTAACAGGATCAACTATTGCAAACTTTACAGGACAAGCATACAAAGATACAAGTTCTCCAGTTGAAATAGATCCAGGTACTAATCAAGAAAGTACATCTGGAAACATTATCAGTAATTTAAACTTTACATATGCAAATGTTGATGGTTCAACTACAATGTTAAACAGCGGAACTCCAAAAGCAGACACAGGTGTAGGAAGTGCATACACATTAGGAGCAATTACTGTACCGCTTTTAAGTACTCAAAGACGTTCAATTCAGCAAATTAAAATGAGAGCAAGTAACTGTAATGGTACTAGTTCATATTCAGAAAGTTCAACAAAAATTCAGTTATACACAAATACGTTAACACCAATGGACAACGAGCAAGGGGGTATGACAGTTTCAGATTCATTAGGAGCAACATACGACGACGATGCTTTGCGTATCTATGATTTTGCAAGTGATACAACAGATACTCCATCTTATAACGGATCAACAAATTTCTATACAAACAATTTATTCACAGGAAATAAAACTGTGGCAGGTACAAGAGAAGCAATTTCAAGATTTGGAACAATTAAACATTTCACAACAAATTTAAGTAGTGGATATCTTCCAGTAGGACCAGATTTAAACACAGGAAGGTCCGGTGCACAGTACTTTACAATAGCATTTAGAAGATCAACAGTATCACAATTTTCAATGACACTATCAGGAAAAGTATCTGGTGTATGGATAGCACTACCAGGAGAAGGTACAGACACATCATCAGGAGCAAATGGTTGGTTGGATTGTTCAACACAGTACAACGGTGCTGGACTACCAGGATCAGGTTCAGGTGGTAACGGATCAGATGGTGTTGCAAAAACAGGTGGTGACAGAATTATTGATAACACAACATATTCATCACAAACATTTGATATGACATTAGGAACAGGAAGTATGTCTAACTCAACTGGTAATGTTTGTTTAGTAAGATTTAAATTAGAATCTGGTGATAGTATCACCGATTTCGATATAGGAACAGTATAATGGCAATAACAGACGCAAAGAAAATTGATTATCTTTGGAAAAAAGTTGGATTTGGTGCAACTAAAACTGATACCAATGCGGCCAAGGCTGGTCCTAACGAAGCCATTGCATCTCCATTATTATTAAGAGGTGACAAAACTTGGAACGAAGCAAATTCTATTCCTGGTACAATGCCAGGATCAAGTTCAGGTGTTGTAACTGTGTACGGAACAGGTGCACCTGATGAAACAACTGCTGACGGAACAGCAACAGCAAATAGAACATGGAAGACAGGTTTAACTGATTGGGTACCACCAGAGTTTGGTGCAACATACGGTGTTAAAGTTTATATTCATACATCGGGTGATGCCGGTAATGCCGCGGCAAGTGGCACAAGAGTATTCCCAGGCGGATCTGGTAACAACGATGAATTCTTTTTTGATTATCAATCTGGTGTATTACACTTTATTGGTACAAACTTACCTAACGGTGTAAACTTTTCAGGCAAAGCAGTTTACGTTTCAGGAGCAAGGTACTCAGGAACTTTAGGTTTACATAATCTATCAACAGGAGGATCTATTGGTGACTTAACAATATCAGGTTCAACAATATCTGCTCCGTCAAATGCTGACATAACATTTGATAATGCAGGAACTGGTGGATATGTGTTTGAAGGTACATCTTCAATAACAATTCCAAAAGGTACAACTGCACAAAGACCTTCTGCCGCAGAAGGTGTAATGAGATTTAACACAACAACAGGAAAATTTGAAGTATCTGAAGATGGTTCAACTTTTAGTGAACTAAGAACAGAACATACATCACAAGAAGTTTCTAAAGATGTGTTTACAGGAGACGGATCATCAACTGTGTTTACATCTCCACACGTTGCTACACAACCTGAAAACTTAATTGTTTATATAGACGGAGTTATGCAGGAACCGGTTGAATGTTATACAACAGACGGATCAACATCTTCAATAACAATAAGTGAGGCTCCACACTTGGGAGCAAGAATTGTTATTATGTCTGGCTTCTCTGAAGCACAAATTTAAACTACTGAAAATCCTGTAGGTTGATAAACTAAATCAAAACTTTTATATTCTCCATTTAAAGAATTTATAGTTCCAATTTTTGGAAGAATTTCCCATTCGAATTCTGGTTGCCTTACAATAAATTCATATAAATCTTGTCCGGAAGAAAAATGTACCTTTACTCCTGCAACGTTGTGTTTAAAGTCGATCTTATAAGATTTTTTTAAGATTAATTTTGTAACGTTTTCAATTTTTTGCATGAAGTGATTCATTTCTTGCATTATATCAGGCCTTTCTTGTAATGTTTCAACTGACCTATTACGAGCAAGTTGTGGCCATTGTAATGTAACCGTGTACTTGTAAAAAACTTCTTTATCTTTTTTGCTTTGCATAAGCAGTATATTCCTTATAATCCATTACGTTTAAATTTTTAATACCATCAAAAATTTTAATTTTGTTAATATTAGGTTTTCTTACATAATAAAACTTTGTGGTTGGGTTATTTTCTGCAACTTTTATGAATAACTCTCTTTCCTTGAGATTTTCAATGTCATATCCAAAACAGTAAACTGCAGGATATTCACACCAACAAGCAAGTAACAATGATAATAACTGTGCTGAACATTTGTCTACGTCTATATCTATCGTTGCATTATCAGAAAAACTTGGTACATATTCAATATTATCAAAAAACATATACTTCTTGTACAATGCTACACTGGTAACTAATGGTATATTCCTTAAATTAGGGGAATTTAGCATATTTTGAAGTTCTAACTCATTATTTGTTACAGCATATCTACAACCAGTGGATTTATTGGTTAGTCCAGATATTATTAACTCGCCGGTCTTTAAGCAGTTTCTAGTGTCAAAATCAACTGTTAAATTTCCTGTTATAGATATATGCGTATATTTCATGCCTTAATGGTATTTAAGCATACAAATTTGGGTGGTTACAATAAATATGTTACATATTATATAATATAACTTTCGAAAGTTTAAGGAGAAACATACAATGGCAATAGGAAGAATATCAGGACAGATGTTAAAAGCCAATCTTGAGAGATCAGGAACGGATTTAGCATTTGAAACGAATCTTTTAGCATTGGACGTGACAAACTCGCGAGTAGGTGTTGGAACAGCAAGTCCGGCCACTACATTTCACGTTTCTGCAACAGATTCTATAAGAGTACCATCAGGTACAACAGCACAAAGACCAGGTTCGCCAGCACACGGTGATATCAGATACAACTCAACAATTTCAAAAATTGAAGGATATAGCAATAGTGCTTGGACTTCAATGGTTGGCTCAGGTATTAGTAACGTAGTTGAAGACACAACACCTCAACTAGGTGGATCTCTAGATGTAAACGGTAACGCAATCGTTTCAGCATCTAACGCCAACATCGCAATTACACCAAACGGTTCAGGAGAAGTTGACATATCAAAAGTTGACATCGACGGTGGTGCAATCGACGGAACAACAATTGGTGGATCAACACCAGGGGCAGGTACGTTTACAACTTTAGCATCAACAGGTAATACTACACTAGGTGATGCTTCAGGTGATACAACTACTTTCAACTCTGCGGCAGTAACACTAGCAAACGCAACTACTGTAACAGGTACTTGGGCAAACTTAGGTACTGTAACAACAGCAGACATTAACGGTGGTTCAATCGACGGTGCAGTAATTGGAGCGGCTTCGGCGGCGGCAGGTACTTTTACAAACTTAACAGCAAGTGGTACAACTATCTCAATCACTGATTCAAATGGATCAGGTGTTATGGATGGTATTAACATTGGTGCCAACAGTGCAGGTACTGGAGCATTTACAAACGTAACTACTTCAGGTACATTGACAGTTGGTGGTAACTTAACAGTTAACGGTACTACTACAACAATCGATTCAGCAACATTAACAGTTGAAGATCCGATGATTCAATTAGCGAAGAATAACTCAGGTGGAGCGGCGAATGCCTTTGACCAAGGTTTATTCTTTAACAGAGGATCATTAGATAACGTTTCATTCCTTTGGGATGAATCAGCAGACGAGTTTGTTGCGGCAGTAACAGCATCGGAAGATGGAACAACTGCAGGTAACGTAACTTTAGATAGTTACGCTGGCTTAAGAGTTGGTGTTTTAAAAGGATCAGAACTACAAACTGGTACAATTAAAGCGGCTGACGGAACAGCAAGTTCAACAATAGCAAACTCAACAGGTGTACACACAATAGCATCAGCGGTTTTAACAACTGCAGATATTAACGGTGGAACACTTGATGCGGCAACTATTGGTGGAACTACTCCGGGTGCAATCACAGGTACAACAATTACTTCAACAGGTAACGTTGTTTTTGGTGACGCAACTGGTGACTCTGTAACAATTACAGGTAACTCTGTTGTATTATCAAATACACCAACAGTAACAGGTACTTGGGCAAACTTAGGTACAGTAACAACTGCAGACATTAATGGCGGTACAATTGACGGAACAGCAATAGGTGGATCATCTGCTTCAACAGGTGCATTTACAACTATTGATTCTTCTCAAGGTATAGACATAGCGGCTGACTCTCAATCATTGAGAATTGGTGCAGGTAATGACTTTACAGTAACGCACGATGGTTCAAACACAGCGATTACAAACGCAACTGGTAACTTAACAATTACTACTGCGGCAAGTTCAAGTGTTGTTATTAACGAAGGTTCAGCAGATGTAGACTTTAGAGTAGAATCAAATGGTGCTACTCATGGTTTATTTGTTGACGCAGGTAACGACAGAGTAGGTGTTATGACATCTTCTCCAAGTTATGCTTTAGATGTATCAGGTTCAACTGATGCAATTAAATTACCTTCAGGTACAACAGCACAAAGACCTTCTGCAACAGCAGGTATCATCAGATATAACTCTCAAACTTCTAAGTATGAGGCTTGTAATGATGGATCTACTTACGTTGAATTAGCGGTAGCAGGTGATACACCTTCTATTTCTAAAGTAAGTGCAACTGGAGATGGATCATCTACAGTATTTGGTTCATTCTTTGGATCAGCACCAGAAACAGTAAACAACGTATTAGTGTTTATTGACAACGTTATGCAGGAACCGACTGAGAACTACACAGTATCAGGAACAACAGTTACATTTACTTCTGCTCCACACAGTGGTGCAAGAATATTTGCTTTAACTGGTTTTGATAATACTGCGTTAGCAACAAGCGGTGTAGCAAGAACACAAACATCATCAGTATCATTTGAATCATCAGCGACTACAATCGCGTCATTCAACGCATCTTCTTACAGAGCGATGGAATGTATGATTACAATTACTGATTCAGCAAACACTGAATACTCTACACAGAAAGCACTTGTTATCCATAATGGAACAACTGCATTTGGAACAGTATACGGTGTAACAAATACTGGATCTACTGATTTAGCAACTATTAGTTT
>Ga0066849_10001238_pt1 | contig 10496 bp, 9 predicted proteins | sample ETNtaG_9_FD_65492 | JGI IMG/M metagenome (GOLD analysis project Ga0066849, IMG submission 65492) | Marine microbial and viral communities from oxygen minimum zone, Eastern Pacific Ocean - ETNP201406SV69 | ecosystem: Environmental > Aquatic > Marine > Oceanic | place: Pacific Ocean: Eastern... | reverse complement strand
AACGCTACCATTGTTAAGTTTCATGTAGGCTACAAGTGTACTTAGGAGCCGACCAGCACGGGCTCCATGCTCTGTTAGATTGTAGGTGACTTTGACAGGAGGACCATCAACAACAATTCTGTCAATAAATCCAGATTCTCTCAGCGAAGTGAGTTTATCAGATAGGGTACGACTAGAGATGCCAACTAAGAGACGGCGAAGTTCATTGAAGCGCCTTTCACCAGCAATGTATAGAGTAGCAAGGATCTCAATAGTCCAACGCGATGCAAATACATCTAGGGCTTCTACAGCAGCCTCAACTTCCCAAGAAATATCATGAACTCTACTACCAGATGTAAATAAGACTTCATTAGAATTTTCACGGAACAATTCGCGAACACGATTCCCTAAACTTTCGGTCTTAGATATTGCATCTTGAATTTCTTTGAATTGGTCCTTTTCTAGAATCATTGGTGGCTCAGGCATCACTATCCCTCGGTGTTACTAAACTCATGTGGTGTAGCCATTGCACTTAGGTATATCCCATTTCACTTCTCTATTGATATAATACGGAGTACAACCATATATTACCCGAGATGGTAACAATAAGGAGGCATAAATATGGATGAATGGTTAGAAGAGTGGTTGGATTTTCATAGCGAGAGATTACGAGATAGCGAGGATAAGAAGATCCGTTTGAAGCGTGCTTACAGGAATTTCTTAGTGCCTTTTTGGCATGGTAATAATTGAAAAGCAGAGGGCGGCTAGCAATGCGTGGTTTTTCTAAAATCTAATGCTTGAGTATTAAACTGCAAGATATCGCTATTTGCAATATTGATTGTTGTTTAAATTTGAATCAGTATCCTTCTGAAGCTATTGCCCCTGCACCTAATAATACGAACAAAACTACATAGAACAAAACGGCTGCTATTGTAAGGCCTACAACAATCCATCCAATTACCATTGCAGCTTTTGCTGAACCAGCATCAGGATGATTTGGATATTGTTTGGTAATTGCAAGTGCTCCATTTGCCATTATTAATCCAGGGAGAGCAGTACATATTCCGCATCCTACTAAACCAAGGATTGAAAGAACCAAAGCAACAGTAGCCTGAGTTGTAGGAAAACCCATTCCCATTGGCACACCCATACCAACGGTTGGTTGTCCGACAAGAACAGCAGGTTGACCAATCACTTGTTGTTGAGGGGGTTGCCCATATACTGGTTGAACTGGTTGACCCCACTGATCTTTATCTGGTTGCATATTTTTCACCCTTACATTCCAATTAGTGCTACACCAAATATGAGGATTAAGATTAATCCAATAAGTAATAACCCAACTTGCAACCAATTCAAAATTAGTCCTATCATGGCTTCACCACCCCCCACTCCAGTAGTCTTTGAATTACCGTAACCAACATGCCCCAATGCAACTCCAATTATTGCCAATGGCATCGAGCAGCATTGTGCCCCCCATAAAATAAATCCACTTAGAAACATGAGAAATGAAATAATCCCCATAATCATGCTAGCAGTGGCGGCACCATTGCTTTGATTCATCATTACATTAGTGACTTGAATTGGTGCATGTCCCATTGTGGGCTGGCCTGTAAGAACCGCCGGCTGTCCAATAATCTGTGGTTGTGGTGGTTGACCAATCACTTGTTGTTGAGGGGGTTGCCCATATACTGGTTGAACTGGTTGACCCCACTGATCTGTATTAGGTTGCATAAACTTCCTATGCTACCCTACTTCAAAGCCTTTTCATTCAATTATTCGTGTATTGAGGACGTCTGCCTTCAATCAGTGCTGATAGCCCTTCTAGTGCATCAGAAGTGCCAAAGATAGCTGATAGTCGGTCCAGTTCGAGTGCTAACCCAGAATCAAGGTCATCAGTATTGATAGCATCATCAAGCAATCCACTAGCCATGGAGAGCGCTATTGGTGCTGTGCGAGATAGTGAGCGTAGTTGTCTGCCCACCTGCTTGTCTTCAGCATCAAATCCTTCTGGACAGGAACCTGAAAGAAGAGTTACCATGCTTTCATTTGAATAGAATGTATTACTGAATTGAGCAACAGGATGTTCTTCATCCATTGGTTTTCCAGGATATTTGTTATCAGGCTTACCTGTAGATGCAATTTGTGTAACTGTAGTAGATACCTCGCTAGGCTCAACGAGGTGTGTCAATAGTCCAAGTGCAGCAGCAGTATTGTGATCCATGAAATTGCCAGCAAGAACAGCCCAGCGAGCCGCTTCAACTCCACATATACGCGGTGTTCTCTGTGTTCCGCCCAATCCGGGGTAAATGCCGATGCTTGTCTCAGGGAACCGGAATTGAGTCTTGCGAGTACCTATGCGGTAGTCACATGAAAGCGCCAATTCAAGACCCCCTCCTAGGGCTAGTCCTGTGGTTAGGGCAATTGTGGTTTTTGGTGAACTTTCCAACTTGTTCAGCACCTCATGTCCAAAGGCGGTGAAATCGTAAATATCCACAAAGCAGTCAGCTCGTAATTTATCTACAAAGAATTTTACATCTGCTCCAGCAACAAATGCTTTTCCAGCCCCTTCTAGAACAATAGTGTTCACCGAGTCGTTAGAGTTCAAATTGTCCAATGTTAATCCGAGTTGATTGACAACATCTACATTCAAGGCATTCATCGCTTCAGGACGATTAATCTGTATTGTTGCAACGTCTCCATCTTGTGTGACATCAAGGTAGGAAAATGTGAATCCTTCACCTTTACTTGCCTGCTGAGATAAAAGTGAAGGCATTTCAAAACCGGCTAATTGAGAATACTCCTCTGCCATATTTGCAGCCTTCTCTACACCTATTCTGTTGGCCAATTCGAAAGGCCCTCTTGCCCATCTCAATCCGACTTTGGCGCCTCTGTCGACATCTTCCATAGAGCAAATTTCCTCCTCAACAATTTGAGCAGCGACTGCAAATACTTGTCCCAAGAGCCGTGTTGAGATGATTTCTGCCGCATCATCATCAACATCTGAATCATCACCAATTTCCCACATGTCGCCAGCTGCAACCATATCTCGTAGATTTTGGGCACCAGTATATCTAGGAGTATTGAGTTGTTCTGCTAGGTAATCAGTAGAATGTAGTGCAATTGGTGGCCCTGTTAGATTCATCAGAGCAAATGGACCCATGCCTATTCTGAATGCTTTGCAAGCCGCAGCATCGATTTGTGCAGTTGTTCCTACACCTTCCTCAAGAAGGAGGCACGCTTCATTTAGCCATGGTACGAAGAAGCGATTGACTACGAACCCAGGTTTATCTTTGCATACAATGACTACTTTTCCTAGGGTTTTACAATATTGTACAGTGCGTTCAATTGTTTCTTGGCTTGTTGTTTTGGCCGGAATCACCTCAATTAATCTGTTTTTAGCAGGGTGGTAGAAGAAATGGAGACCGACGAACCGATCTGGTCGACCAGTTGCTTGTGCTAGTTCATTGACAGAAAGTGAGGAGGTATTGGATGCTAGAATCGTCTTCTCATCACATACCTCATCTAGAGTAGTAAAGACTGCAGTTTTGATGTCAAAGTCTTCGAAAACAGCTTCAATCACTAAGTCAGTATCAGGTGCTACATTTTCTGTTCCAACCACTCCCGATATCCGGCTTTCAATCGCTTCAACTTGTTGAGGGGAAAAGATACGTCGCTCGACAGCCTCTGCAAGGAAGTCAGAAATTATGCCCTCTCCTCTTTGCACCCACTGTGCTTCACGGTCAACCATTTGCACATCAAATTCCTCTTGTGCGGTCTTCTGAGCAATTCCACTTCCCATATTGCCAGCGCCGATGATGGCGACACTCTGAACAGGTTCCATGATGCGGCGGGTGGTGACCCAAACATGAATTAAACGGGTCACTCTTCTTCTGCAAATCCAAAGATTTCCGAGAGTTTTGTTGCTTGATTAGATGGCGTAAGGCCCATTTTCTCTATATTATCACGCCCCGCCAAGGCCCACTTCTTTCGAATATCTGGGTTATCGGCTTGTTCCAATGCTTGATGCCATTTATTCCAGTCGCCTCTTGGCAAAAGTCTCCCGCTTACGCCATCTTCAACTGTGTATCTAAACCCGCCTTCATCAACCATCAATGCTGGAGTGCCAGCCGCTTGTGCTTCAATCGGTGTGAGGCCAAATGGCTCTTTGTAGGCAAGGCTGACAACAGCCCTTGCACCTTTGACAAGAGTGACTAAATCGTCTTGATTGAGTCTAGGCATTATGTCTAATGTAACTCCCAATTTATTGGCATGAGATTGCAATTGTTCTAGATCTTCCTTACAGCCACTACCAACAAGTGAAAGCGTCAATCCAGTACCTGCCAACATATCTACAGTATCCCAAGTTCCTTTGACATGGGATGCTCTGCCGATGGTGACTACATAATCGCCTGAATTTCCATCTCCTTCAATCCAAGCGGAAATATCTACAGTCGGTAGTAAAAGTTGAGAATCAACACCATAAACTGTTGCAATCCGCTTTTGAATCCAAGCAGAGTTACCAGAAATATGGAAATTATTTCGCTTATCTAGGCTAGCAACAAATTTTCGATCTCGGCGTTTTTGTTTTCCCAACAAAAAATGAGTGATTGAAAGGTTGCGTTTAGGAGTTCCATCGATATTCCGATGTAGGACATTTTCATACAAACCTCGGTGTGGTTCTAGGCAGTAATAGTGGAGTGGTATGTGTCGCGGGGTTAGTACGGTGAACTCTAGAGAACCAACTCCACTTGTGACATGAATAGCATCAACATTGGCAATTACCTCTCTCAAACCAGTAATCTGTTCAGTCAAATCCAGCATTGATAGCCAAGCCCTTCCTGCTTGACGACTGCCCAAAGCCCTAGCCTCTGCCCAAATTCCTGACGGTGCTTTCCACTCTTTTACAGGGGTTAAGTAGGGGATATTTTCCTCATCTAACCTCGCTCTTGCCTCTTTTGGAAGGTTCAATGATGCCAAAGTGACATCAAAACGCTCTTTCCATGCTGGCAAATTGTTGAGCAGGTCACGTTCTGCGCCGCCAAATTGCTCGAAACTCCCTTTCACCACCAACAGTCGAGGTAGGGGCGCGGATGCGGCGCACATGCGCCCTCGTCTGCTCGCCCGTTTAATATCGGCATGGGTTCGCGGGAGTGATGGCGAGGCGAGTTTTGCTTGCAAGAGGCGGGGCGTTGCCCCGTCAAAGCGGTCTTGGCCGCGCCCATCATGAGTTAGTTGACCGGCTTGAATCTGGACAGATTCCTAACTACGAATTAGCTGATGTAGTTGAGCACCCGCTTGGGGGTAATCCCTTGCTCCGATATTGGCGAAGAAGAAAAGGCCAACAAAAAGCGGTTGCAAAGGCCATCGCATCTTCAAATTGTGAATTATTACACATTACAGACCAAGAGCAAGCACATCTTGTGCCTCTCAAGTCGCCAGTTCCAGTTAGCGTCATTGTGCATGACTTATTTCACTTGAAACCGAGAAGAGTGTTGGACATAGAGGTTGGAGATCATAATCCAAATAATACACGTGCTAAGGATATCGAGTATCTTCACGAAGGTTTGGGTAGGGCAGATCTGTTAATTTGTATCTCGGAAGCGACTGCTGCTGAATGCAGAGAGTTATGGCCAGACAAGAAGGTGTGCGTAGCTCCACACGCGATTGATTCAGAACCATATCGTGTAGCGGGTGAGATTAGCTTGAGAAATTTCGTTTTACTTACAGTTGGAAGTAATGAGCCACGCAAGCGTCTTGATTTTCTAGATGAAGTAATTGCAAGTTTGCCGGAAGAAATCCGTGAAGATTTGAATATGGTAAAAGTCGGCTCTCATCTTCCACTTTCTGATGATGAATTGATTGCGGCCTATCAAAGAGCTGAAGCCCTTCTTTTCCCTTCTGCAGGCGAAGGTTTCGGCCTTCCTGTCCTTGAGGCAATGGCTGCGGGTTGCCCGGTTCTAGCTAGTGACCTGCCCGCTCACAACGAAGTTGCTGCCCCCTCCATGCTTCTATCTGCTACCGATAAGGATGCCTGGGTTGAAGCGATTACAGAATTGCATTTATCTTGGCTAGCAAGGGATAAGAGCCAGCGAGAACCAGATGCTACAGCCCTCGCTCATTCACAACACTTCAACATCAAAGATTGGGGTCAAAATATAGCCTCAATATGGGACTCAATTATGGGTGATTGAGGTGGGCTGGAAAGGAATATGGATTTATCCACTGACTGCTGGAATCATCGGTTTCCTATTTGGGTCATCATCAATTTGGTGGGGACTTCTCAAGGGCCAAACGCTCTACGGCGCTCTGTTTTATTTTGCTTATGCCAGCATTGATTTTGCTTTTGCTGCCCGCTCATTGGTAGGTTGGATTGCGTTATTTGCAATATTATTAGTAGGTATAACTGGATGGACAGGATTTCGCCTTAAAGAGAGAGAAGAGGCCCGTTGGTTTCGCTGGTTCACTGCCTTCATTATCGGTTGGTCACTTGCCCGTGCGTTCATTTTCCTCTTGCTAGACATGCAGTTTTTCCTCGGAGCCATCGTTACGATGCCATTTGTTCTAGGTACCTTCATGCTTGCTGCAACATTAGGACATATTACATCCCACAGAACCATTTCACTCGGTTTTGAGGGCGTCAAGAAGGCACCGATCTCATCTCTTTCACTGCTTTCCGTGTTGCTCATGTCCTTGCTTCTTACCTTGCCAAATCTTACGGCCATGGCAGGAATCCTACCTTCTCCACCGGAAAGACCTGAGAATGGATACGGTAGTACAGATATGCCCTACGAAGTGAATGAGTACATTTACGCAACAGATTATCCTGAAAGTATAACACAATGGTGGGATGATAGATCTCAAGAGTATGAATGGAACATACATGTCTTTGTTCCTGAGGGTATAGAAAAGGAGTCGATAGGGGTTGCTATCATGCTACATGGCCATGAAGGTGAAGCAGTGGAATTCTATCGAGATACTATGGAATCTCTGGCAGGGCAGGGGCTAGTAACTATCTTTCCACAGTATGTTTCTGATGTTGATTTATCATCAGTTCCGAGTGACTTTGAGTTGACATATCTATTCGGGGGTTCAGATCACCCTCAGCATGAGCCACGATTCACAATGGCAATGCATGGTGTTGATGCAGCATTTGATTTCATTGCCAATGATACAGCCTTACAGTCTGATATTGGCGGCGCCACAATCGATACTAATCATCTTTGGATTAGTGGACATAGTATGGGGGCAGGGTCACTATTCTATGTCTTGGGTATAGGATTGGAGCGCGGTTGGGGTTCAGAATCTTTAGTTCTAAATCTCGAAGCCCCTTGGGTTCACGCCACGCAACAAGCTTTGAATGGAAATATGTCTTTATTGCCCAATCACACTTTAGTTCACATTGTGGAATATGAAGATGATATGGTTGTCAAAAAGTGCCTAGGTCGCTGGCAATACGACCGAATTAGCAATCGTGACGGAGCAGAGCCACTTCCCCCTGAGCAGGTTCTTTTCCTCTTGGTTCCTTCAGATTATCGGGGATTTCCACGCCTAATAGCTTCACACTATCTTCCTGCTGCTGTGGTTAGGGAATCACTCTCTGATCAATCTTACTACCCCCGAATCGAGGCACAGGCTGATTACATCTCATCGTTAGCATGGGGTGATAATGACTCGGCCGATTCTGCTATGAAGTGGTTCATGGAACCAGGTGAGATGACCGATTTGGGGGAATGGGATGATGGTGAACTCGTGAATCCTATGCAAATTATAGAATCGCCATTTGATTTACCTCAAGATGATTCTGATTCTTGCCCTACTTGACTATGCCATAGGTAACTTGTAGTTCTGGGGTTTAGCGATTCCAAGATTCTCAGGATACTCCCTAGTTTGGGTGGGAAGAGTAATTGGTATAATTTCTCTACCAATCAAGGCAACTCTGCTCTCTCGTCTATCCGCTAATACATCGCGACCAACTAGAGGGGCGAGTTTATGTGAAAATGCCATTATCTCATCATGAGATGGCATATTTTCTATAGTATGATTAGCCTGTGAATGCCCCACATAGACATATCCTTTCGCCTCAATCCAGTCAGGGTCAGCAATGTTATCCAGTCGTGCATAATCTTCGTGATGGCCCAGAGATTCGCCTTTGATGAGGGTGTGGCGACAGACTGTTCGTGTGTCTAGTGAGGGGAGAATTGCAAGGGTTTCCTCAAGTTTTTCCCACGCACTAGCATTAAATTTCGGGCGGCATAGGCGATTGAATAATTCCTTGTTAGGTGCATCCACACTGATGTAGAGTTGAGTGGGCAGCGGGTCAAGTTTTTCCAATACTTTGGGCAAACTCCCGTTTGTTACCAAGAAGGTCGATACTCCGTGCTGGTGGCAGACCTCCAAGAACTCTCCAAGTCGAGAGTAGAGAGTTGGTTCACCATTCAGAGAAATTGCAACATGCTTAGGATTTTGGGACGCCTCCCATTTTTCGAAAGGTACATCTTTGTGTCCCTTGAATCCAGTAAGCAGACGACGTTGTGCTCGTATACTTTCATAGAATAGTTGTAACGGGTCATCATCAATTTTTGTCAAAGTGTCAGAATGTGGTTCTCTCCAACAGTAGGAACAAGAGAGATTACATGTATCAACATTTGGAGCCATTTGCATACAATTCCCAGCTTCAATCCCATAGAATGTTCCCTTGTAGCATGCTCGATCACTGCGCAAATCCTCTTTGGTCCAATGGCAGATTTTCACTCCACCGTGGTCTCCTACTAGATGGTAGGATTGCTTTGCTAATGTTGCAGCGATTGGCAATTCTATCTTGGTAGCAGAATCTTGGTTTTCCATAGCACTCATGCATCGCACCTCCGACAACACATTCCACAGCGGGGCGGTGTCAGATAATTGTGGGACAGGCTATACTAATTTCAAAACTGCTATGATTAATTAGCTATCAACTGCGGATTGAAAGTCCCAAAAATTGTAATTCTTCACCAATAGTTATTGCATGAATAAAGATGATAATTATCAAACAAATTGTGGTCCAAAAGTGGGTTCTAACCCACGCCTTATGACTCCATTTTTTCCAGAACCAGTTGCGAAAATAGCCGTGTAGTGCAAGAAATAACATCATGCAAGCTGCAAGTGTTCCAAGATTATACATGATGGCAAGATTCTCTCCAAGCGGCATCCAAAGTGGAAATGATGAAACTAGGCTATTCCAGTGTCCGAATGCAAGTAGCATAGAATGAAGTATGGCGACAAGTAAAATTGTGGCCGAAGTAATCCCGTGCAATTTGTTAGCATAGACGCGTGATGCAAGCCATTCCTTCATGGTATCCTTTCGTAATCGGAAAATTTCCATCATAGTGAAATCAATTATTAGTAGCAGGAAAACAATAATTCCAGTCCATCTACCAATTAGATATACAGGTGATTCCAATAGCAATTTTCCATCCACCTTTCATTATCAATATCTATTCCTCAAAGGTCTTCTAATCCCTCATCGCCTAATTGAGATAGTAGTTCATCTGTATTGATATCTAAATTATGATTATCACCAGAATCTAAACTCCATATTTCAGTATTAGATTCTAATTCAGTGGTCCGTATCTTTTCATTTTCATCAAATTCTCTGATGCTTCTTTCTACCTTTCTTTTTTCCTTTAGGTGGACAGTATCACGAGCTTCAACAAATGTATGAATACCCCAACCAATTCCACCCATAATTAGAAATGAATTCAGTAAGATTAGCCACCAAGCCCACGAAATAAAAGATGCTTTTGACTTTAATTCATCAACGGATATCATATTTGGTTGAACAGTAGGACCACTTAGCATATCAGTTTCTGGATATGTAACTTGATCTTCAGAATCATTTACTACGAATCGGTGTAAGTGTTCCCCTTCTGATATTTTCAAAGTAATTCCGAATACTGTTCCATTAAGGTAATCAGTACCATTGATGGGGAGAAGATAGTGGATTTTCCCATCTAATTCAAGCCACACAGTTGGTGTTCTATTATCTACCCAATCAGGGTCTACAATCTCAATTAGATATGTGTAATTATCTTCAACAGAACCAGCAAATGGCTCTAGAGTCATTCTTCCATCAGTTGGTGGCACAATTGTTGGTGGGACATTAGGGGGTGGCGGTGCTTCAACATCTGGTAAAGGAATGAGATGGTTATCTAAGTGTGGAAATTTGATACTAACTCCCGGTACTATTTCACTTACTGAATAATTAGAAACTGCAGTAAAATACACAGAATGATTTGTGCCAACTGCTAAGTTTGGAATTAGATAAAACCACTCTTGACCTATTGATGTACTGTTTGCATCCGATAATTGCATAATATGGGGGGTGCCATCAATCCAAGCAAGCACTGATTTTTCTTTTGCTTCATCACCTTCAGCATCGAAGTATGTTACTTTAATTTCTATTTCCGTTCCAGACAATATCACAGGGCGAGAAATATTTTCAATTTCATCTATTGCTGAGATTGACGAGTGATTGAAAA
>Ga0066849_10001233_pt1 | contig 10501 bp, 20 predicted proteins | sample ETNtaG_9_FD_65492 | JGI IMG/M metagenome (GOLD analysis project Ga0066849, IMG submission 65492) | Marine microbial and viral communities from oxygen minimum zone, Eastern Pacific Ocean - ETNP201406SV69 | ecosystem: Environmental > Aquatic > Marine > Oceanic | place: Pacific Ocean: Eastern... | reverse complement strand
TCATTAGAAAAATTTCGTTCTGCCTTTTCAAAAATTTTTCTTAAATCATTTACGCCACTAAAGACTGCTGATAATTCAAAAGACACTATATTTAACTCTTTAGATATAACTCTTGCTAGCGTTGTCTTCCCACAACCTGGTGGTCCCCAGAGGATAAATGAAGTTAATGGTTTTTTTAATAAAATTCTTGCTATTGAACCATTTTGTGAAAGCAATTTTCCTTGACCAATAACATCATTTAAAATTTGTGGTCTTAATATTTCTGGTAAGGGTGTAATTTTATTAGGCATCATGATTATGATGCACTATATAAAAAAAGTTGTATACAGGTTAAAAAGTAATTTTATTTATATTATGCTGCAGTTTCTTCAGTCTCTGTTTGCTTTGGTTCATTAAGTTCACCTACACCTTTTGCACTTTCATCCCTATCCACTAATTCTATAACTGCCATAGGAGCTGAATCCCCATATCTAAAACCAGCTTTTAAAACTCTAGTATAACCACCCCTCCTATCCGCATATCTAGTGGCAATTTTATCAAATAGCTTAGCAACTATTTCCTTATCTCTGAGTTGATTAAAAGCTAACCTTCTACAATGCATACTTCCATTCTTACCTAAAGTAATCAACTTTTCAACTACACTTTTAAGCTCTTTAGCCTTTGGCAAAGTAGTGATAATCTGTTCGTGCTTTATTAAAGCCTGTGACATATTCGTAAAAAGTGATTTTCTATGAGAAGATGTTCTATTAAGTTTTCTCCCAGCCTGACGATGACGCATTTTTTCTTCCTCAATACTTTTAAAATTTGTTTTGTTTAATATGGCTCTTCATGTCTTTTAGCCAAATCTTCAATATTTTCTGGAGGCCAACCCTCTACTTCCATCCCTAACTCTAAAGACATCATTTTTAAAACTTCCTTAATTTCATTTAAAGACTTACGTCCAAAATTAGGCGTTCTTAACATTTCTGGTTCAGTTTTTTGAACTAGATCACCAATATATACTATATTATCATTTTTTAAACAATTAGCAGAACGCACACTGAGTTCTAATTCATCAACTTTCTTTAACAGACTTCTATTAAACGGCAGCACACTTTCAGAATCTTCTTCAATTTCTGGCTCTGGTTCATCAAAATTAATAAACGGCTTCAACTGTTCTGTAAAAATTCTAGCAGCAAAAGCGATGGAGTCCTCAGGAGTAACCGTTCCGTCTGTTTCTATATCAAATAATAGTTTGTCATAATCTGTTTGTTGCCCAACTCTTGTGTTTTCTACTCTATATGCCACCTGTTTTATTGGACTAAATAAAGCATCTATCGGAATTAATCCTATTGGCATTTCTTCTTGTTTGCTTGAACTGGCTGGAACATAACCTTTACCAGTTTCAACAATAAATTCAACATTTAAACTTGCTCCTTTATCAAGAGTGCAAATATGATGTTCAGGATTCATTATTTCTATCCCGGTTGTCAGTTCTATCATTTCAGCAGTAACTTTAGTTGGACCTGTAGCATTTAATCTTAATCTTTTAGGACCCTCAACTTCCATTTTTAAAGAAATACCTTTTACATTCAAAACAATATCGGTAACATCCTCAATTACTCCTGGCACAGTTGAAAATTCGTGTAACACACCTTGTAATTGCATTCCTGTAATTGCTGCCCCCTGAAGAGACGATAATAGTACTCTTCTCAAACAATTTCCAATCGTTACCCCAAAACCTCTCTCCAATGGTTCAACATTTACTGTTGCGGAAAATGGATTGTTATTATGATTTTTTATTTCAATAGTTTCTGTGTTTATTAAATTTTTCCAGTTTTTTTCAATCACTGCCTTTAACTCCGTTGTTTGGTGCTTTAACTTTAATTTTATATAAAATAGTCTTTAAACTCTGCGTCTTTTTGGTGGTCTACATCCATTATGAGGAATGGGTGTCACATCTCTAATTGATGTAATCGAAAAGCCTATTGATTGTAGTGCCCTCAGAGCAGACTCTCTTCCTGAACCGGGTCCAGAAACCTCGACATCAACATTTTTTAAACCATGTTCTGAAGCTTTTTTTCCTGCATCTTCAGCTGCAAGTTGAGCAGCATATGGTGTTGATTTTCTAGATCCCTTGAACCCCATTAAACCAGATGAAGACCAAGCAATTGTATTCCCTTGAACGTCAGTAATCGTCACCATAGTATTGTTGAATGATGAATTCACATGAACGACACCATTGGTTATATTTTTTTTCTCTCTTTTTTTTACTCTTGATGTTTGAACTTGTTTAGCCATATTTATTACCTATTTTTTCTTTCCTGCAATTGCTTTTGATTTACCTTTACGGGTTCTAGCGTTTGTGTGTGTTCTTTGACCTCTGACTGGAAGTCCTTTTCTGTGTCGCAATCCCCTTAAACAACCCAAATCCATATATCGCTTAATATTCATAGATGATTGTCTTCTCAAGTCACCTTCAACGATGTAATCACGGTCGATTATTTCTCTCACCCTTGTTACTTCACCATCAGACATATCAGCTACTCTTTTATCGTCAGTTAGGTTTGCTTCTTTACAGATCTGTTTAGATGCTGTCTCTCCAATTCCATAAATGTATGTCAAGGCAATTAATACACGTTTTTTAGTTGGAATATTTACTCCTGCTATTCGAGCCACTAAATTTTCTCCTTATTAATTATTAAATTTTAACTTTTTAATATTTTTTCAATTTCAATGGAAATATCATTTATCGATGCCGTTCCATCAACTTCATAATGCAAACCAGATTTTTTATAATATGGTATTAAAGGCTTGGTTTGCTCCTCATAAATTTTTAATCTATTTTCCAAAATATCTACTCTATCATCTGCTCTTGCTTCACTCGTTTCTATTGCTCTGTTTTCTATTCTTTTATACAAGTTTAAATTGCCAACTTTTAACTCTATTACAAAATTAATTTTTTTATTTTCCTTTTCTAAAATTTCATCAAACCTAGAAGCCTGATTAATATTCCTTGGAAATCCATCTAAAATAAAACCTTTACTACAATCATTATGAGTTATTCGTTCTCTTACCATACTCAAAATTACCTCATCACCGACAAACTCACCAGAATCTACAATTTTCTGTACCTTTAATCCTAATTCAGTTTTCCCCTCAATATTAGCTCTAATCATTTCTCCTGTAGATAATTGAACCAGTCCCCATTTTTTGTTTAAAATTATTGATTGTGTTCCCTTGCCTGATCCAGGAGCACCTAATAATATTATATTCACCTAGACCTACCCCTTAATCGTGATTTTTTTATTAAACCTTCATATTGGTGCGCTATTAGATGACTTTGCACTTGAGAAACAGTGTCCAAGGTAACAGATACAACAATCAATAATGAAGTTCCTCCAAAATAAAATGGTACAGAGTATTGACTGATAAGTAATTCTGGTAAAATACAAACGGCAGCAAGATAGGCTGAACCAAGAACTGTTAATCTTGTTAAGATAAAGTCTAAATAATTTGCAGTTGGCTCACCAGGCCTGATTCCAGGAACATAGCCTCCATTTTTTCTTAAGTTTTCTGCAGTTTCCTCTGGATTAAAAACGATAGCTGTGTAAAAAAAGGCAAAAAACACAATCAAAGATACTAAAATCAATAAATATAAAGGTTGCCCTCGTCCCAGCAATGAATTAATTGTAACCAACCAATCAGAAGTCCCCCCTGAAAAACTTGCAGCTGTTAAAGGAAGAGCCATTAAAGATGAAGCAAAAATTGGCGGTATAACCCCTGGAACATTAATTTTTAGAGGGAGATGCGAATTCTCTCCCCCCATCATTCTATTTCCCATTTGTCTCTTTGGATACTGTATTTGAATCCTTCTTTGAGACCTTTCAATAAACACAATAAATGCAATAACAGCTATTGCCATAATTAAAAGAGCTACAATTAAAATAGCTGAAATTGCTCCTGTCCTTCCTAATTCAAGTGTTCCAGCTAAAGCACGTGGGAGCTCAGCAACTATACCAGTAAAAATTATTAAAGATATCCCATTTCCAATCCCTCTTGATGTAACTTGCTCACCCAACCACATCAAAAACATAACCCCACCTAGTAAAGTAAAAACCGTAGTGACCCTAAAAAAAATTCCTGGCTCGGTGACAGCGCCAGCACTTTCTAATCCCACAGAAAAACCATAGCCTTGAACTATTGCAAGTATGACAGTAAGGTATCTTGTGTATTGGTTTATTTTTTTTCTTCCTGATTCTCCTTCTTTTTTCAGGGCTTCAAGTTGGGGAGAAACAGCTGTTAACAACTGTGTTATTATTGATGCGGTTATATAAGGGAATACTGACAAAGCAAAAATGGTCATTCTACCTAATGCACCACCAGCCATCATATTAAACATACCTAGTAAGCCACCACTATTATTACTAAATAAATCTGATAGGGCATTAGGATCAATACCTGGAACTGGAATATATGTGCCTAGTCTATAAACTATTAGCGCTCCCAATGTGAACCATAAGCGCTGCTGAAGTTCAGTTGCCTTTGCAAATGCTGAACCCGATATTGCTGGTGCAGATCCTATTGGGTTTCTTGCCATTAGTTAAACACCGTTCTAATTATCTTTATTTTTACTAATAAGATTAACATTCCCACCAGCTTTTTTAACATTTTCTATAGCTGCTGTCGAAGCACCTGTAACTTGTATTTCAACCTTACTCGTAATTTTACCTCTAGCTAAAAGTCTTATGCCATCATTTTGTGTAGATACCAAACCCGACGCAAGAATTGCAGAAGTATCTATTGGTTTTGAAGCATCAATCTTGCCAATGTCTATTGATTTTTGTAAATCACCTAAGTTTATAATTTTATATATTTTTCTATTATACTTTTTAAACCCTCTTTTAGGTAAACGACGATGGATTGGCATTTGCCCACCCTCAAAACCGTTAATAGTAGATCCTGACCTGGATTTTTGACCTTTGTGACCTCTCCCAGAAGTTTTTCCTAAACCAGATCCAGTGCCTCTACCTAAGCGTTTTCTTGGACTTACGGCGCCAACATTATCATTTAAATTATTTAGTTTCATATTAATGTTTATCCTAAAATCTAATTGTTATTGACTTCTACAAGATGTTTTACTTTTTCTATCATACCCCGCACAGATGGTGTGTCCTCTAGGGTTCTTTCTCTATTAATTTTGTTCAATCCAAGACCAATTAAATTTCTTCTTTGATAGTCTTTACGTCCTATTGCACTTTTTATTTGTTTTACTTTTATTTTCTCATTCTTAGACATTTTGTATCCCTATTATTTAAATAATTAAGCAAAACTTCTATTAAACTTTTTCATTTTTATTTCCAAATACATCTGCTACTCTAATACCTCTTTTAGAAGCAATTAATCTAGGTGATTGCATTTCTTTCAAGGCTTTCATAGTTGCTTTAACCATATTATGAGGGTTTGACGAGCCTATAGACTTCGCTACCACATCCTGTATTCCAAGAGTTTCAAAAACAGCCCTCATAGGACCACCCGCAATTATTCCTGTTCCCGAAGGAGCTGATCGCAAATTAACTTTGCCAGCTCCATATACCCCTATAGCGTCATGATGAAGGGTTCTTCCTTCTTTTAAAGGAACTTTAATTAATGTTGTTTTAGCTTTTTCTGTAGCTTTTCTAATTGCTTCAGGCACTTCTTTCGCCTTTCCACTTCCAATACCCACTCTACCTTTTCCGTCCCCAACAACAACTAATGCAGCAAACCCAAATCTTCTTCCACCTTTAACTACTTTGGCAACACGATTTATTCCAACCAACTTATCTATAAGCTCGTTTTCATCTCTATGACCACTCTCTTTAGCATTTTGCTCATTAGCCATACTTTATCTCCTTAAAATTTTAAACCGGCTGTTCTAGCTGCTTCAGCCAAAGCCTTTATTCGACCGTGGTATTTATATCCACCTCGATCAAATGTTACAGATGTTACGCCCTTTTTTAGCGCTCTTTCAGCAATCAATGATCCAATATTAGTTGCAGCCTCTATATTAGCTCCAGTTTGCTTATTTTTCTTTTGTGAAGCCTCAACTGTTGATGCTGATACAAGGGTTCTACCTTTTATATCATCTATTACCTGAGCATATATATTTTTAGATGATCTAAAAATAGACAACCTTGGATTAAGATTAGCACCAATATTTATACCATATCTATTCCTTTTTTTTCTTCTCTCAAATAAATCTCTAGCACTCATTACCACAATATCACCCTTTACTTTTTCTTTCCTTCTTTCCTAAAAATGAATTCATTCACATATTTGACACCTTTACCCTTAAAAGGTTCAGGAGGTCTTTTTGATCTGACGTTAGCTGCAAACTGACCTAAAAGCTGTCTATTTGCTCCAAAAAGCTTTAATTCTGTAGGTTTCTCTGATGTAACCTTGATACCTGGTGGAATTAGCATCTCTACTGGATGAGAATACCCTAAATTTAAAATTATTTTACTCCCTTGAACTTGAGCTCTATACCCTACTCCACTGAGTTCCAAATTTTTTTCAAAACCTTCACTAACACCCTTAATAATATTGGCTACATTCGCTCTTGTTGTACCCCATAACGCTTTAGCTTGTTTTGTTTCCTTTTTGGCAGAGATCACAACTATATTATTATCTATTTTTATATTAATAAATTCATGCGTTTTAACTGAAAGTTCACCATTTTTACCTTTTGCCGAAATACTATCAGCTTCTTGAGTAACGGTTACTCCATCAGGAATTTTAATATCACTCATTCCAATCCTAGACATAATTCCTCACTAAAATACTTGGCATAAAACTTCTCCACCAACATTCGCAGCCCTAGCCTCATTATCAGACATAACCCCTCTTGGCGTCGATAAAATTGAAATACCTAATCCATTGTAAACTTTTGGAAGTTTGTTAATGCTTGAATAAACTCGACACCCAGGTTTTGAAACTCTTTTGATTTCAGATATAACTGGAATTCCTTCTTGGTATTTTAACTCAATCTCCAAGTGTTTAATCCCTGATTTTAATTCAATAGAACTATAATTTCGAATATAACCTTCTCTTTTTAACACTTCCAATACATTAGTTCTAAACTTAGAGCATGGGGCTTCTACTACAGTTTTTTTTGCATGCAATCCATTTCTAATTCTTGTAAGCATATCACCAAGTGTATCACTCATTGACATAGTTATTCTCCTTGATTACCAACTTGATTTCAATATACCAGGAACCTGTCCTGTAGAAGCTAACTCTCTAAAAGCAATTCTAGACATTTTAAATTTCCTATAATTCCCTCTAGGTCTCCCTGTAATTAAACATCTATTCCGTACCCTTATATATGAACCGTCCCTGGGCATCTCATTAAGTTTAATTTGAGCTAAGAATCTTTCATCCAAAGGAAGATCACGGTTCATAATAATTTTTTTTAAGGAATTCCTTTTCTTCTCCATTAAAGAAACTTTTTTTATTCTGGTTTCGTTTTTCTTAATTGCACTTTTTTTGGCCATAATTACTACCTTATTTTTAATTACTAAAAGGAAAATCAAAGTTTTTTAAAAGTTCTTTTCCCTCTTCATCTGATTTTGCTGTTGTTACAACACTAATATCCATGCCTCTGATTGTATCGATATTATCATAATCAATTTCAGGAAAAACAATTTGCTCCTTGATGCCCATAGAGTAATTCCCATTCCCGTCAAAACTTTTGCCATTTAATCCTCGAAAATCCCTAACTCGCGGTAATGCCACATTTATTAGCCTATCAACGAATTCATACATATGTGACTTTCTTAAAGTAACCTTCACTCCTATTGGCATACCTTGCCTTAACTTAAAAGTGGCAATTGCATTTTTTGCGCGAGTTACAATCGGTTTTTGGCCTGTTATTGCCGTAATGTCCTTAATGGCTGAATCAATTTTTTTTGAATCTTTTACTGCTTCACCAACACCAATATTTATTACAACTTTAGACATCTTGGGTATTTGATGTTTATTTTTATAATTAAACTTTTCAACCATTACAGGATGAACAGATTTGAAATAATGTTCTTCTAGTCGAGTTTTCATATCAATACCTATTCATTAGCCTTTTATTTCTTCGCCTGATCGTGTGGAAATCCTAATCTTTCTATCTCCATCAATTTTATATTTAACTCTAGTAGCTTTATTACTTTTTGGATCAACATTAGAAACGTTTGACATATTTATGAATGCCTCAATTTGTTCAATGCCACCTGGTTGATCTTGTGTTGGTTTTCTATGTTTTTTTATAATGTTAACACCTCTGACTTTTAGTTTATTTGTTTGCCTATCAATTAGATAAACTTCACCAGACTTTCCTTTGTCTTTTCCAGAAATGACAATAACTTTATCTCCTTTTTTAATTTTTTTACTCATCAAATTACCTCCGGTGCCAAAGAAATTATTTTCATAAATTTTTTTGACCTTAATTCTCTAGTCACAGGACCAAATATTCTTGTTCCAATCGGCTCATTTTGATTTGTTATCAGAACAGCTGCATTAGAATCAAACTTTATAGAGGATCCATCATTTCTATGTATTTCTTTAGCTGTTCTTACTATTACCGCCCTATGAATATCACCCTTTTTAACTTTACCTCTTGGTATAGCCTCTTTAACAGAAACAACTATCACATCCCCAATGCTTGCTATTTTTCTTCCTGTTCCACCGAGAACTTTAATACATTGTACTCTTCTTGCTCCTGAATTATCAGCCACTCCAAGATTTGATTGCATTTGTATCATTTTATAGTCTCCAAAAAAATCTAATCAGTGTAAATAACTTCAAAATTCTTTGTTTTAGATTTAGGTGCACATTCCCGTATCTTAACATAGTCGCCAATTTTAAATTTATTATTCTCATCATGAGCTGAATATCTTTTATCTTTTTTAATAAATTTCTTATAAAGAGGGTGTTTAAAAGTTCTTTCTACTTTTACAATTATAGTCTTATCTGTTTTATTACTCACCACTTCTCCTTGAAGTATTCTCTTAGGCATAAATTATTCCTTATTTAATGTTATTTCATTCAAAATTGTTTTTACTTTTGCAATACCTTTTCTTACCTCTTTTACTCTGCCTGTATTACTAAGCTGTCCATTAGATGCTTGAAATCTAAGGTTGAAACTTTCTTTGCTCAAATCCTCTAACTGCTTTTTTAATTGGTCTTCATTTTTTGATCTCAAATCACTAGTTTTGATGCTTGGCATTTTTAAGAATTTCCTCCTAACCTTTCGACTACTTTAGTTTCCATTGGCAATTTTGCTGAAGCCAAGTTAAGAGCTTCTTCAGCGGAACTTTTTGTCACACCGTCAATTTCAAACATTATCCTTCCAGGTTTAACCTTAGCCACCCAAAACTCTGGGGTGCCTTTTCCCTTGCCCATCCTTACTTCAGCTGGTTTTGATGAAACAGGTGTATCAGGAAATATTCTAATCCATACACGACCAGCCCTTCTTAGATGCCTTGTAATTGCCCTCCTTGCTGCTTCAATTTGTCTCGCAGTTATCCTAGCTGGTTTGATCGCTTTAAGGCCGTAAGCACCAAAATTTAATTGTGAACCTCCTTTTGCAAGGCCATGTATCCTACCTTTATGTGCTTTTCTATATTTTGTTCTTTTTGGTGATAACATTCAGCAGTCCCTTTATCTTCTTGGTTGTCCAGGCATTTCATTTAACCTTTTCTCTTGAGCCATAGGATCATGTTCCATTATCTCACCTTTAAAGATCCAAACTTTTATCCCACATATGCCATAAGTAGTATTTGCTTCTGCTTCCCCGTAATCAACATCCGCTCTTAATGTATGAAGTGGAACCCTTCCTTCACGGTACCATTCAGTTCTTGCTATTTCTGCTCCCCCTAGCCTTCCTGCACAATTAATTCTAACTCCTGCAGCTCCTAATCTCATTGCTGACTGCACTGATCTTTTCATCGCTCTTCTGAAGGCCACTCTTCTTTCTAATTGTTGAGCAATGTTTTCAGCAACTAATTTTGCATCCACTTCAGGTTTTCTAATTTCTAATATATTTAAACTAACTTCCATATCTAATTTTTTGCTTAATTCGTTTCTTAGCTTTTCAATATCTTGACCTTTTTTCCCTATAATTAGTCCTGGTCTTCCAGAATATATCGTAACTCTTGCTCTCCCTGCGGGCCTTTCTATAACAACTTTACTTACAGCAGCAGCTTTTAACTTTTCCATTAAATATTTTCGAACATTAAGATCTTTATGAAGTAATTCTGAATAGTTTTTTTCAGCAAACCATCTGCTATCCCAAGTTCTATTAATGCCTAGCCTTAACCCTATTGGTTTAACTTTCTGACCCATCAACTACATCCTCTTTTTCGTGAACAATAATGGTTAAATGAGAAAACGGCTTTAAAATCCTAGCTGCTCTCCCTCTGGCTCTAGCTCTTAACCTTTTCATAACAATAGCCTTACCAACATAAGCCTCTTTAATATATAATTTATCAACGTC
>Ga0066849_10001224_pt1 | contig 10530 bp, 6 predicted proteins | sample ETNtaG_9_FD_65492 | JGI IMG/M metagenome (GOLD analysis project Ga0066849, IMG submission 65492) | Marine microbial and viral communities from oxygen minimum zone, Eastern Pacific Ocean - ETNP201406SV69 | ecosystem: Environmental > Aquatic > Marine > Oceanic | place: Pacific Ocean: Eastern... | reverse complement strand
TCTATGCACCCTCTCGGGAACCTTCCAAATACGGCCTTCTCTGGGACTACAACATGGACGCGCAGGGGATGGGTGTCGATGATTGGGATGAACTCCAGAGAAACCTATTGGCCACAATCCCCGTCTATGATAGAATCAATCGCTTCGCTACCTTGGGGCAGGTATCAAGATGGCGTCGAATGGTCAGGGGGATGCTTCCGGACGGGAAAATCCTGGAGGTTGGTTGCGGGCCCGGAAGCTTCGCAGAGGCCGTTATCGGAAGGGAACTTGTCTGCCTCGATCCAATCCCGGAAATGCTAGCGGTAGCAGAGGAAAGAGTGAACGCGTCTCGAAAGGAAAGAGGAGATTCCCCTGCGCTTTTTGTTAATGGGACTGCAGAGAACCTCCCTTTCGAAGACAACTCCTTCGACGCGGTGTGCGCTCTTTTCTCATTTCGAGATTGGTTCGACAAGAGGGCAGGCCTCTCTGAGGCACTCCGGGTCATGAAACCCGGAGCACCAATAATCATCGTTGACCCTGCAAAGATGAATCGTCTCCACGGGATCATGGGGATACTGTGGATGAAAGTGTGGGTCGGTACATATGCTCGAATAGTGTGTGGTAAGAAGGACCACCCGTGGAAGTGGCTTACCAAGACCTACGCCAGTTTCGGAACCACCAAGGAATACGTTAACTTGCTCGAGGAGGTAGGATTCTCGGAGGTAATGCCCAAGGTCCTATTTCCCATGGCTACCATCTGGAAAGCGGTTTCGCCGGAGTAGTTCACCGAATCAGTCCGAATGCCAAGATATCGTGTGAGGTCACAATGTGGAAACCATCCTCTAGAGTTCCTTGGCAGTCCTCCGGAAGCCTGTGAGAATATGTGTCCTCAGACCAAACGAATAGGACTCCATCAATTTGTCTCTGCAGAAGCATAGCGGCAGTCTCAACATCCTGCATTGGATCAACTTGGGGGAGCTTCGGACCCCAAAGTCCCAATTCCTCGAGCTCCGACCTATCGACTTCCTTTGGAAGAACCGAAACGCCTCTCCCTGCTACGATTCCCACTATCTTCTTCAACTCTAGAGAGCCGATGACCCTGTTGCCCTTTGAATTGAAGATAGGCTGGACGTCAAATTGGTTTTCCACCATCCCAGTAGCAATTTGATGCAGATCATCGCCTTCTCTGCATCCGATGATCCCGCTCCCATTAAGCGAGCATCTTTCTCCCCCCTCTCCCAGTTGTTCGCTTCTCCATTTCTGCGACTTGCAAAGAACGACCGAAATCGGAGTAAGTTCGGCTTTCATGACTTCCAATAGCCTCTCTAATAGCCAGAAGTTGACTTCTGGTTCAAACCCTACAATCCCAGGAGAATTACTGGGGATCCTGCCCTGGTAGTCAAGACCAACTCCGCCTCCTGAACCTTCGGTAATTTTTAGGTTTTCATCTAACCATTCCCACCGGTCTTCTAGGGCCTGCTTTCGAGCAGAGCGAACCACTGACACAAAGTCGCTAGCAGATTGGTGGGACTGCCTCCTAATCTTCGATGATGATGCATCTGAGCTAATTTCCAAGAGTCCAACTATTTTCTCTTGGAGATTGGTGTTTTCTCGAAAAAGCTCGTCGGTCAAATCCCCAAGCGAGTGCCAGTCGTCTCCCTTGTTTTTGAAATTAAATTCGTCCGCCCATTGAATGACAACCATTTCCCTGTACTGAGGAGATGCTGTTGGGTATAGGTCAGTTGCCTTATTCATTGCCTTTTCATGTGTGTCGAAGATCTCAGGATTATTGATCCCTCCAAGGATTAGGTCCTTCTTTCTCTTCTCGTCTCTTGAATTGACATCTGCATCTAGACCTTCCTTTTTCTCCTCAAACGTGTTCTCAGCTTCTTCTGTAACCAGAATAACGTATTCCCCCTTCCCTTTCTTTGACTTTGGTTTGAGCCTAGAGTCTCCCAGAGTCGTTGCCGGGAAAGATTTCACAAGCCTTTCAGCTAGTATCTTCGCGATTTCTTCGATTCCTTCTTCTCCAGTTGACTCCTTGGCCAGCAGAAACAACTCTTCTATTGGCGAAATCCCCCTCCCTTCATCCATTCCAGCCATACTATCACCTACATCAGGAAGTACCAATCTTCCGAATTCCCAGACTTAGTCACTTCATCAAGATCCAAGGTGCCAAAACCTTCACTGGCCACACGCTTGTCGAAGATGGACATTCCCTTGTTGATGATGTAGAGGAAGTCTAGATTGTTTCGGGCAGTAAGTCCAGGCTTAATTGCGTCAGATAGAAGCAATAGCGCCCCTAATGCCTCTGTTGCGTGTCTGTTGTATCTCACAAAGTCATCGCCATACTCTGAATTGAAAACTATTTTCCTTTCCTTGAGCCTCTCAATCTTCTCCTTTTTATTGCCAGTCTTGGACATCTTTCTTTCCTTCAGCAGTTTATTTAGGTCTTCTACATTCAATTCTTTCAATGACTCCGAACTCATTCCGGGAAAATCAACCATTCCAAATCCTATGTGTCCGGCCGTGTCACGCACCCTATCCAGAATCCCTTTTTCCGAAACAAAACCCGTACCGTCTTCTTTGGTCCGCAGCTCCTCTATTGATTTCGCATAGGCGGAACTATGGCCATTGCCATTTCTCTCGACCGAGTTTATCATCTCGTAATCCGCTATGATACTACTGCCCATGATCTCAATTTTCTCTGCTCCGGGATCTTCGTCCGCCACTCTCTGAGCCTCGTTTATCTCTATCTCCAGAGCCTTGAGAATGCTGGCAATTTCGTCCGCCCTCCGAACAACGTGCGATTCCTCTACAGGAATCCCTCCCCGGTAAACGTCTCCCAATCTCTTCGCAGCAGATTCTCTTAGTACTCCAAGGTGATTTGGATGGCAACCGAAGGCGTCGTGCACCATCCAAAACTGCACTGCCTCGTGTTTCATCTTCTGGTGGTTAGTGACATCCATGATTACTGATCTCATGTGTGCAGCATCGAGAGAGTGAACGAAGTTCGGTGCGCTCGCCGACTTCTCCTTATCTGGGGCCCTTTCCGGCTTGAAGGCTCTGATAGATAGAGTAGGGCCACTACCTTCTGTCACTCTTCGAGCAATGGTCTTGGACGTCCTATCTACCAGTTTAATATTCGTCAATTCGACTCCATCGGAGCTTATCTTCCATTTCAAAGGGGCGAATTTGGAGGCCATTCTTTTGATCAACGTCTTAGAGCGATTGTGATTTGGTAATACGACTGACATAGCCTCCATGTAGGCTGATGTTACATACTTTGCAATGTCCCAATGCAACTCCTCGCCAACATTGTTTTCCACTAGCACATCAAAGAGGATTGAGTTCCAATGAGCGCACCACCCAAATTGCGATTTTGTGATCCAATCATACAGGCTCTTGATTTCCACCACATGCTCGTTCGAGTGCCCATCCTTTTCACAGAGGCTGATCCAGAATTCATCCTTGATGCGCCCATAATTCACCACTCCAAGCGTCTCCTTGATCATCGATGAGGCTCCATTGCCCCATTCATCGATTCTATTCTTCACGAGTTTCTCGATCTTCTTGATTCTGCTGTCCTTCTTCCTGGTCTTGATTCCTCCTTCCTTCAGCATTTCATTAAGATCATGGGTGTCCATTTCGCGCAACGTCTCGAGATATTCGCTATATTCGCTAGGAAAACCTTCGAGAAGGGCTTCTTCAATGCTTGAGATTCCCAAGGGATTCTTCCTCATCGACTCGAGCAATTCTCTGAATGTTTGGAAGTAATCGTCGATCTCCCATCGGGTGAACCATCCGATCTTTCCCTTCCCTTTATCGTCACCTGGCTTCCCATTATGGGTCAAATAGCTACTTGAAATGGCGGGGTGACCAGCGTCGTACCCCCTAGGCAACACAGTTGGCTTCGCGAACTTCCTCTTGGAAACAGCACTGATTATCGAGGCCCCTACCTCCTCTTCCAGACCTAGTCCATAGGGCGGAGGGCTAATTAGGCGTTTGAGCAGCTTATCTCGAGTAGTGGTAGTTGTTGGCTTATTTCCCTCGAGGCCAGTGCTCACTCCTTCTACTACATCGCTCATTTCCTGGTAAACATCACTCGGATGAGATCGTTCGGTGACGTTGACCTTCGAGGCCATTTGTGCGTCTTCAATCATTATCGACATGTGTTGGAAGATGTTTGAAGAGGCATCTTGACGTGCGGGATATCCTGTAACTTCCCCAATTCCTCCAGAGTCTAGGAGCCTCACAAATTCGACTGAAGCAGCAAGCCTCTGGAATCCCTCAGATTTCGGACGCATCAGATCCTCCTTACCATCGGACCATACTTCGATTGTTCCTAGAGGGTCAGAAGCGACCTTTCGCAGAGTCTTTTCCAGTTCTGATCCGGATGTAACCGATTCTTCGAGTTCTTTGAAAGTTGAGCGTTTCTTTGCCCCTCCATAATCCTCGAATCCTTCCCATAACTTTGCTACCGAGATGCACATCCACTTCCATCCATCTTCGTCAAGCTTCATTCCTTCAGAGAATTCGATTAGTCCTCTGGAGAAGTCATCTCCTTGGGGGTCAAGTTGTGTGCTGATTGAGTACATCCTGCCTCTATGGTCAAATCTGCATGGGTGGTAGAATTCACCCTTGGATACCCCTCGGAGAACTCTCCTCGCGAAGGCGATCTCACCTATCCAACCTCTCAGTTGCTCAACGTCAGGCAGACAAATTTCCTTCCACGAATTATCTGCAGCGAACTCAACGACAAAACATTTTTTCGAATCCGCTGAACCAATCCCTTCGACGTCTACTGGACCTCTGACGACAATGTTCTTCTCCAGTGACTCATGAATAGTCGAGATCATTGCCTCTTCTTGGTAGTCGACCATTTTCGTGTTGACGGAAAAACTCGTAGATTGCACTCGGTTGAGAGCCTCTAGAGACTTCTCTGTGATGGTGATTCTACCTAAGTCCATTCTTTTGTGGGCAGACTCACGTGGAACAATGGGGAATCTATTGCGCATTTCATCTGTCATGAATCCGCCCTTGGCAATTTCCTCTTCGTCTAATTCCCAGGGCCGGGGTTCACATATCATCGGTGGTATTGTTTCCTTGTCGAAGTATCCGATGAGTAATCCATCCTCTTCCATTGAAAGTTTATCCAAGAAGAAGCTCATCTCTCTTGATAGTTCTAGGATTGTTCCATCATTGGCATTATTTTCTTCATGGGATTCTAACAATGAGAATAAACTGTCATTGCTATTATCAAGTGACATCAATATATGCCCTGCCATTAACACTGACCATTCTTCCAATTTCGTACTTCCGTCTTCATTTTTCTCATCTATTCCGGCTTCATCCTTCCTAAGGCCACTAATCTTCCTGGATAGAATGCTCATTGTTGAGTTTCCAAGATCGTAATACCTCCTGCAATCCTCATGACCACACTTTGAACACCTCAGAAGTCCACCTTTGGCTTCCATCCTGCCCAAGCACTTTGTGCCTCCTTTCGAGCACCTTCCCCCAATTTCATTAGATGAAATTTCAATCTTCTCGCCGTTCTCTGTAATTATCCGGATATGCTCAATTTCATCCCGTTCAATTGACTCATTAGCTGTCACGGCAACAAGAAGAGAGTCGACCAGCATCTTCGTCTGAATCGATGTTTTCCTGTGGTTTCGCATGTCCGAGAGTACCTCTTTCACCCCACTGGACGTCTGAACGTAGAGGGGGAAAATACCCTCATCAGTATGGACCTGAAAATTCCGGCCCACGGCTTTCCTCGATGAAATGGTGGATTCGAGTAGCGAGTCTACGATCATGTCTGCAACTCTGCCAAATTCTGCACCGCCCTTCTTGTTTGGAGAGACCTTCCCAATCTTATTATCAACTGAACCGCATTGCATACATACCGCAGACCTGTAATCGTCCAATGAGGAACTCTTCACTTTGTGCGCTGTCTTCTCTAGTCTCGCGTATCGATGAAGAATGGATGCATTAATTTCTCCACCGCATGTTTTGCATTCCACTTGGTAGTCTCTATCAACGAGAAGGTCGAACGTTGCATTGGTTTTGGTGGCCTTCCTTCCTTCTTTTGCCTCTTTGATCCGGGCTTCAACTAGTCCCTTCCTTATCTTACTACTGAATTCGCTTCTGAACTTGTCACGTAGTATGCGTACCTTCCTAGTTTGGGGCTTCTTTAGGTCTTGAGCACTCAGGTCCTCTGAAAGAAGAGGATCTAACTCGACTCCAGTCGCTCCCCCTGTTAGTGTCTCGCCCCTCTTAAGCCGATCAAGTAGTTCGTCCACCTCGGATTCCTTTTCGGTGATCTTGTCCAATGATACTTCTTCCCCTAGTAGCATTCCAAGAGCGGACAGCTCTGTGATTTCTTGGACCTTTTCGGCGTGAGTCCGCTCTTCCACGATACTTTCTGGTGCTCTAGCGTTATTGACCCCTTCCGTTTTTGAGGGCTTCAATTTAGTCACGCTGTTCATCTATGATACATGGTTTCGACTTTTCTCCTTTCGAATCTTCTACTAACCGGTTCAAACGAAAAAGGAGAAAAATCCCGTATCATTGATGGCAGCATATTCGTTCGATTGGTAATTGTTCATCACCATTGTTGGTTTTGGTTGGTATTTACAAAACATCATTGCGAATCTTCCAGAGAAGGGTATCTGGGCCATCCACAAAGCCCTCGTCAGGAGCGGTCCCCCGATTCCTACCCTGGCGAGGCAACAGTAGTCATATCGCGACTCGTCATAGTCAGCGAGACTGACCAACAACCAGCCGAAATTCAAATCGGTAAGTCCGTGTTTGAAAGAAACTAAATTCACTTTCTAAGACCTTAGATGACGTATAGTTCGAGTACTAATGTAATGGTCAAGGTATCAATCTTCTCGCTATTGCAATTGATCTTTTGTTCTGTAGGCATGATATTGATGTATTGAGTGCATCATGGGTCGACACCGCTCTCCTCGTCAAGCTTCCCCCTGATTCTGGAGATGACATCAGCGGGATCTCCCAGGGGGGGCGCTGGACCAATATTTTCTGACACGCCTGCTCCCTTTGCATCTGCAATGTTAGTTGCGACCATGAGTACCCTGTGCCTGACGATTTTCTCGTTGATTGGCCACCCCCTCCTGTCTACCAAGCGCAGCAGGAGGTCCTTCTCTGTCTCCCCCCAAGACCCGCCATGGCTTCGAAGAATGGTGCCAACCATCCTCTCCAGATCACCCACTCTGGCATGGATGGTAAGTAGGTCTCCCTGAACGTGATTGGGATAATTATCCAATCCAATCAGAATCGAGTCGCTGGCATCTTCTAGAAGGGCCCCTGTAGGGACGGCTTGGAACATATCTCCCGCACCCTCGGGAGGTGGCACCATCTCTGCCTTTTCATCTGGTTCGGGTTTTGGGAACAATGATGATTGGAGCCCATTTCTCTTCAAGCTCCTCTTTATCCTCCCCCAGCCATTCATCTGGCTAGTCAGAACTCCGGCCACTCGTCCCATCAGGACAGTCCTGTTTCCAGTTAGGTCCAGTTCGAGTTTCTTGCACATCTCATGCAAGTCACTCTTGGCCATCTCGGCAAGGTTCTCAATGGTCATTCTCCTTGAGTCGTAACTCAAATGCAACCACAATCGTTGCCTCCTCTCCTTATGAGATCCAGATGACTTGATGCCGAAAACCTTCAGGACTTCGCCCATCTCTTTGTGAGACATCGCTTGCACCCCCTCCCAAGAAAGATCCATGTCAGAGAGAATCAAACTGCTGATCAAGCGTGCTCTGAGAACCTCAACCGAGCCGGACTTAGATACTCCTGAAGCCTCGGCCCGCTGCCTCAAATTCTGAAGGCGCCCGGTGTACAACGAGCTGAGTAAATCCGAGTCTACCATCATGGTCACTATCGCTCTCGTGATGGCTCCTTAGTTATCGATTACCCCAAACTAGGGGTGGAAATGCATGTTTGAGGTGGTCCGAGGGGCAGCGGTGAGTTATCCGGGAATGAAAGGCGGAGCATCGTCGTCCGAGGGATGATCGGGGGGGATTTCCCTCGTGGATTCAAAGACCATAGTCCTCCAGTCCATCAATAGGGCAATCACGGCTCTCTCGTATTCGCTAATTGCAACTAGTCTCTCTAGTGACAGCGTCCTCCGTCCATCTCGAGATAGGGTTTCTATCCGTATTTCGACTCTGACCTCGTCATGGTATATCTCACCGTCTGGATCGTGACAGGATTGCTCCAAAACCAAGTCGCGAAAAGTCTCTGCCTGCCTTAGAATTGCCCCAACCTGTCGATGACGAACTTCGAGACCCACGATTTCATGCAACGAATGGTCCAAGTCCCCCATTATCCTACTCTGAACCCATAGCACGGTATTGCCCTCCGCTTCAGTGAGTCTTGCAGCTATACTTTTCGGAAAACCAGCCCGAGAAACCACGGCGATAAGGTCAGAAAAGGGAGGGGGGATGAAGTGAGGCGCCCCAATTTCATTCGGCAGTGACATTAGCGTATGCCTCCTCTCAGTCTGACCAGTCTCCTCGTATTCAGCCCTTGAAATCACGAATCCGTCGATTTCCCCACTCTCTAGCAGTTCCCCCAGTAATCCAGGCAGGTCAGTGGGGTTTGGGGGAAGCTGGAATCCGGAAACAAAATCCCCTAGCGAACCAGGAGGGATTGCCTGTAGGTCGGGCCTTGCTCTAAGCAACTGTCTTCGGACTAGTCCAGAACCTGAGACGATGATTGCAGACTTTGGCTGGTACATTAGCCGGTCTGACGAAACTAGAACCAGGCTCGGCCTCCTAGGAGTCATGGCTCCGATAACTTTGCACCCCTTTTCTGTAATCTCTTCCTCTCTTCCGAGAATCTCAATTGCTGGAATGGCCAAGAGATCAAATTTTCCCTCAGAGAGGGAGGTTATTCCCGACTCGAAATTTCCTACAGAAGTTACGCAGTGTTCCGTTGCTTCATGTTCCATAGACTCGAAGTGAACAGATACTTGTGATGATACTCGGCAGGATGGTGAATCCAGGGTCCCAACAACAATCCTGTTTTCCATCGCATCCACCTCAAGGGGGGAGCACGCCTCGTGCCCACTCTGAGCGGCGTGCGCACCTGTTGATATATGCGACCCCTAGTCATTGCCCCTATGGGGACGATGACTCTAGAGCCGTTGTCAATTGATTCGGTCAAGGATCTCATTGAGGATTCTATCGAAGAGATGGTCCTCGAAAAGATGCAGTCTCCAGTCGACCGTCCGGCCATGTCCTTGGTGAAGGAGATCTTGATGTCAGGGGGCAAGAGATACCGGCCCATGCTAGCCATCATCGGCTACCAAGCCGCAGGAGGGAGGGAGATTCAGAAAGCAATGGACATCGCCCTCTCGGCCGAACTCGTCCATACCGCGACTCTTGTCCACGATGATGTGTATGACCAGTCCAAGATGAGGAGGGGGAAACCTACCCTACACTCGACGCACGGCATCTCACATGCAATTATTGCAGGTGACTACCTGTTCTCACTGGGATTCGAACTAGGGGCCAAGTACAATGACAGGGTTGTTGAGAGGATTCGCGACTCCTGTGCAGGAATCGCCTCGGGGGAGATTCTTCAGTTCAGGCACATCAACGATCTGAGTACCAGCCCCGAGGACTACTATTCCATAATCGACGGGAAGACTGCGAGACCATTCGCCGCAGGAGGCGCTTGCGCAGCGATCATTGCCGAAGCAAGCAAGGAGTTCGAGAGTGCCCTCTGGGGATATGGTTTGGAGATGGGGAGGGCCTTCCAGTTGGTAGATGACATCCTAGACCTACAAGGGGGCGATAGTATTGGAAAACCTAGGGGGACGGACGTCCATGAGGGTAAGATGACCCTTCCAATAATCTACGCCCTCACTATGCTACATGGTTCGGACAGGGACCACCTGAGGGATGTGCTAACAAACTTCAGTGACGAAAGGATGCAAGAGCTGGGGGACCTTCTCGAGGTGTCTGGGGCTTTCGATTATGCGCGGACACTGGTGTCAAACCACGTCGAGAGATCTCTTTCGCACCTAAGCCCACTCCCCGATTCAGCGTCGAAGACCCTTCTAAGCGAGATAGTGATGCTCTCGGAGTCAAGAACTAGCTAATTGGGGTGTTTCCTTGAACGGAGAGGGAGACTGGGATGTAATAATTGTCGGCGGTGGACCTGCTGGCAGTACAGTAGCGAGGTACGCGGCAGAAGGGGGGCTGAGGACCCTTGTCGTCGATGCCAGGGAGGCTATCGGATCCCCCCTGCAATGTGGGGAATTGATACCCTCTAACGAGGAGATGGCCCGCCTCTGCCCAGACGTGCCAGAAATTGATGATCTGTTTAGGACGCCAGAGAGGGCGATATCAAGGCGAACCGACAAGATGAGAATCATCCCCCCGTGGGGCCGACCACTGGAGTACAACTTCGAGGGTTTGGTCCTCGACAGGGTTGCTCACGACGTGGCCCTCGTGGACTTGGCCCGCTCCGTGGGTGCAGAGTACCTTCTTGGGAAGAGGGTGGATTCGGTCGACGGGGACT
>Ga0066849_10001219_pt1 | contig 10558 bp, 10 predicted proteins | sample ETNtaG_9_FD_65492 | JGI IMG/M metagenome (GOLD analysis project Ga0066849, IMG submission 65492) | Marine microbial and viral communities from oxygen minimum zone, Eastern Pacific Ocean - ETNP201406SV69 | ecosystem: Environmental > Aquatic > Marine > Oceanic | place: Pacific Ocean: Eastern... | reverse complement strand
CATCTTCCCTCAAAGCACGCACGGCTTGACTTCCTGAGAAATCAAACTCAGCCGCTTGACCGATCTTGATAGGCCCGCTTCCTAGAACCAATATAGACTTGATATCATCTCTTCTTGGCACTTAGTTCACCCCATATGATCATCAACTATTTCTCTAAATCTCACAAATAGATTCTCTGCATCATGAGGACCTGGACATGCTTCAGGATGAAACTGGACTGTGAAACAAGGTTTGTCGACAACATCAAGACCTTCGACAGTCCTATCATTTGCATTGACATACCTAACCTGTACTAAATTTCCATGTAGGTTAGAAACTTCTGGTGATGTTGCACCCGAAGGATGGGCTGCGAGCATTCCTGAATTAGGATCTGCTACAGCAAAACCATGGTTTTGGCTTGTAATCAATACTTTCCCACTGACTAAATCAACAACTGGTTGATTTGCACCTCTATGTCCATATCGCATTTTGTAAGTCTTCAAACCGGAGGCAAGACCCATCAGTTGGTGTCCAAGACATATTCCCATCACTGGATAGCCATTAGAGACTGCAAGAGCAAGTGTTTGTTTGGCTGTTGATGCCTTACCTGGATGTGCAGGGTCGCCTGGTCCATTGGAGCAGAATAAGGCATCTATCTGGTACTGATTTACTAGTGTAGAGAAATCAATATTTGGCGGACACCATATCACTTCAAAATGTTGACAAAGACTTCTGAGGATGTTATATTTTATTCCACAATCAAGTGCTGCCAATCTCGGTTTAGCCCTACCATAATCATCCAATGAGTTAGGATTCAATAACACAGGATTGTCAATAGATACTTCATCAACTAAATCTTCTAATTCGGGAGAAGTTAATGATGACAATCTTTGCACAAGCAAATCCTCTTTATCAATTGGCCCAAAAACACATAGAACCGTTCCCAATTCTCTTACATTTCTTGTAATCTCTCTAGTATCAATGGCTTCAATCCCTGGCACATTATGGAGGCGGAGAAAATCATTTACTGTTGCAATTGAGTCTCTATGATCTGGTTCCTTCATGGCATGCCGAACAACCACTCCCCTAGGCCATACAGAAGATGATTCGGAACGATTTAGATGAATTCCATAATTGCCAATTAAAGGATAGGTAAAGGTCAAAACTTGTCCAGCGAATGAAGGGTCGGTCAATGATTCTTGATAACCCATCATTCCAGTGGTAAAGACAAGTTCGCCTTCACCGATGGAATCGGCTCCAAACAAATTACCCTCATATCGCCCTCCATCAGCTGTTAACAAGACTCCTTTTCCACTCGCTTGTGGACTCAAATCTAGATTACCATTGAGTCCATCAGCAGCATCTAGAAATGTTGGATAGTTAGGATTTGCTCGATTAGGAGAGCCGGGGCAAAAACTTCCACCCGCCTCCCTAGGTATCGACATCATTTATTCTCGAAAAAGGGGTCAAATAATAATTGGGATTGAATTACTACAAATATGCCCTTTTGATATACCAATTCACATCCCATAATTAATACAAAAAATAATAATGTAATTAATTGCTAACTTACGACACTAATCGACTTCTGTTATGTCTTTTCCAGTCTTTGAAGGGGAGATAATAAGCTTTGGATCGGCAAAGGTTCTGTCAAAACCTTCTCCTTCAGTCCAAGCATCTAGAAATAGAGCCAAAGCGGCTACTTCTGAATGTGGCTGATTTCCAACAGCAACATTATAGTTACTTATTTTGAAAATCTCCCCTGGGACTTTGGCACCCCCGACAATTACAATCACATTCTTATCTCTTGGAATCGAAGGTATTACTTCTTTGAATGGCTCACCATACATGGTAAGATGAACTATTGTTGAATGATTATTACTTTCCAAATCTGATGCTTCCCTCAGAAACTTCATTGGACTTTTCTCGTAACTGCATTCCAGTGCTTTACCAAACCTATCATTTACCGATTCTATGTTTTGGAATAACTTATCATCTTCATCTCCTGCTAAGATGAAGCGGTCAGCCCCCATCGCTCGACTTACCAAGGCCAAATGTGTAGTAATTCTTGGGTCTCGACCTAGCCTGTGGCCTAATCGGAGAACTTCTATCTCATATTCAGCCATATAATCACCAATAGGTTTCAATTATGGTCTTCAGTCAAGAGACTGCCTGATGAATCAGTTCTACTAACTAGTGGCACTATATCAAAACCTTTTGAATCGCAGTATTTCTTCAGCCATGCTAGAAGTGATGCATCGACTAGAAGATGTGCACAGTACGTCACTCCAATCCATAAAAGTGCTAATCTTATAGTTCTCCAAAATCCAGTTGTTGTACTAAATTCATCAGTAAGTATTCCCAATGCTAACGGTTCAAAAACGTATAAGCAGCATAAAATGATGAGTGCGCCTGATATTAATGCAGGTGCAAGTTGTCCAAGTTCTCGACTGAAATCTCTTAAAAGTGAAGATAATAGACCCAATCCAATAACTGTAAGAGCAACTTGTGAAAAATCAAGAGAAAAGAAGGTTGAGACTCCTGCATCTAAATTATCGCCCCCAGTATCTACTGTCAACCACCAAAATACTAGAATTATTGTCATCAGCCCTCCACTGAAGTAAGCCTTATTGGCAATCATTTTGAATATCGAAGAACGGTCATCAGGCTTCAACCTGGTGATTAATCGGGTAGCAATTTCCATACTTGCCTCAGACATAGAATCTAGGGATTCTCCAGACTCATCTTCAGAAATATTATCCTCTGAATTCATGGCATCCTCTTCCGACATTGGGAGACCTTGAAGGTCACAACTTATCAAATCTATCGCACTCGGAGCACCAATGAGGGAGAACTTGACACCCGCATTAAAACGCGGAGAGGTGGTTTCATCCAAACTTCACCGAAAACCAGAAGATTCATGCTTTTTGATGGGAATATTGAACATAACCCCTGATTCCTTTTATTCAAACAGCAGGGCAAATGGGGTAGAAAGTGCAATCAAAAAAGCATTAGACATGATTGAAAATGGGGCTACTTGGATAGACATAGGTGGAGAATCAACTCGCCCTGGCGCTTCACCTGTATCTGTTGAAGAAGAGATGAAAAGAGTAATCCCCATACTAAAGAAGTTGAGAGAAATTAAACCTGAATGTATGATATCTGTTGATACTCGACGGGTTGAAGTCGCTGAAATGGCAATAAAGCATGGGGCTGACATGATCAATGATATATCTGGACTAAGAGATCAAAAAATGCTGAATTTAATAGTTCAATCGGGTTGCTCTATATGCATAATGCACATGAATGGCAACCCTGGAAATATGCAGAACAATCCCAAATATGACGATGTTGTATCTGAAGTCTTAGATTACCTACACAATAAAGCAAAACAACTCATCGAGTTGGGGCACCCCAAAAATCTGATTGTTATTGACCCAGGAATAGGATTTGGTAAAAAATTAGAACATAATTTGGAATTGCTAAAATCTGTTGAGAAATTCAAGCAAGAAGGTTACTCGTTGCTTTGGGGAATCTCGCGCAAATCAATGATAGGACAGATTACTGGCAAAGAAAAATCCGAGGATAGGCTTGCAGGAACGATAGCAACTTCTGTATTTGCAAATGATAACGGAGTTGATATTCTAAGAGTTCACGATGTCGATGAACACAAGGATTTATTCAAGGTAATGGATGCTTTAAGAAGTTAAAGACCACTGATTAATCCAGCGGCTGCAAACCATGCTCCCAACATGCTTCCCAAATTCGTCAGTGCTGTCACAAGTAGAACTCTACCTGCCTTATTGGACCAAAAACTCCCGAAGGATTCGAGTTTGAGAAAATTTTGTAAATCCTCTGCTGTAGGTTCTGCTACCTTTAATTGCACATATCCAGCAAACCAACCGGCCGCCAAAGTAGGGTTTAACGAAGTGATAGGAGATGCAAGAGCCGCAGTTAAAACCGCTAAAATGTGACCCCTAGCAATAATACATCCAATTGCAGCCAAGACTGCATTTGCCAAAGTCCAAACGGTAAATAATTCAACTAAGTCAACCTCATTTCCATTGTATAGGAAAAATCCAAACATACCAAAGAATAGAATTGGTATTAGCCAAGGCATTAATTTTGAAAAAAGCGTCTTCTTTGGAACTGCTTCGAGTTCTTCAAGCGTATCTTTATTGTCATTATCAGCAAGATATTTCTCAATACCAGAAAGGTGACCTGCTCCAACAACTGCCAATGTTTTCTTGCCAGAATCAATTTGAGAGAGTTTCTGTGCAAGATAAGCATCTCTCTCATCAATTAGAACCGAACCCGCACCAGGTGAGAATTCCTTCAATTCCTGCATTAGATTTGAAAGAATATCTCTGTCTTCAAGTATTTCATCCAAATTAACCTCCTCCTCTTCTTCATCATCACCCAACATAGAATAGATAATTTTCACTTTTTCAATGAATTTCATTTTGCGCCATGCTCTTCTTAGAGTAGTTTGAATGTCCCTATCTATGAGTGAAACCTGTAATTCATGCTCTTCTGCCGTATTTACAGCAGCAAGAAGTTCAGCTCCTGGCTGTTCACCTTCATCAAGACCCATTTTCCTTTGTTCGGCTGCTAAAAGTGATTGTAATATTACCAACGGTGCTTTTCCTTCCTTTATTACTTTCAACAAACCCTCTTTGTCAAGTCTTCTATCGCTTACTAGAGAATCATATCTGGATTTACATAATTCAACAGCGACAACATCAGGTTTGAATTGTTCAATCTGCTCCCTAACTGCTGCAACACTTTTGCTAGAAACATGAGCAGTTCCAAGAAGCCTTAGATTAGGACTAATATCTATTATTGGTGATTCTGAAATACTAACGCCTCCAAATTATGAAAAGATCGTCTGCATTAGTTCTGCCACTCTTTGCATCACTAAAGACTCAGATTCCTCAACATCACCCTTAAAATCCTCAATTATAACATCGAATGGAATCTGTCCACCTCCAAGGGATTTATGCCCTCCTGCAAGTCCTTCAGGGAAATTGTTAGACAGAATCTTTCCAACATGTATCCCTTCTTTATTAGAACGGACGGAAAGAATCACTTTCCCTCTACGAACTCCAAAAGTTATCACAGTATCAACGCCTTCAGTTGGAAGAAGGAAATCTGAGATCTGTGCAAGTGTATCCCTGTTCTTCAAATTATTGACTGGTGCAATAATCGTACCCCCGTAATGAGTCTTATTTTTCAAGGCCTCGGAAAATGATTCTAATGAGTCCCTTGAACGAGGTGGTAATTCTATAGAACGTAGTATATCTTTGTCCACCCAAGCATTAATCCACATTAATGCCCTAATATCAACAGCATTAAATTCCCTAGTAAAGCCAAGAGTATCTGTCTTGATTCCAAAGGCCAATGCTGTTGCAACCCTTGGACTCATCTCAAAATTGCTATTCATCAAAAGCGCTGCAACCATTGAAGATGTTGATGAATATTCTGAACTCACCATAGCGATATCAGCTGTAACTGGTTCATCTACCGAGTGATGATCGATAATTATGTGAGGAACACTACCATTTGGAATTATGTTATTAGCACCGGGCCGATGGAAATCAACGGCAATTACAACATCAGATTCATTGATTACATCATTTATCTCCCAATCTAGAATCAATCTTCTAACTGGTATCTCAAGTTGTTTAACCATAGCTCTATTTTGATGATGCTCAATCATCCCCCCATGAACGATTTGGCTCTCATGGCCATGGAAATTGAATAATTCAAACATTGCCAAGGCTGATGCCAAGGCATCGGGGTCTGGGTTGTCATGACAGAAAATTGTAATTTTACTCCCTTCTGATAAATTTGAAATGTAATTCTCAAGTGTAGATGCACCCTCATTCCGCTCCCATCCACTGATTCTATCTTTCATAGCTGAAAACGAAATATCATCAATACTAATCAAATCGTACCCATCTCCTTCCAATGGTATTGTTGTTAAAATCGGTGATTTCGGCCACTTTTTCTTTAGCATTACAAGTGGTTCTTGGTCTAATAGAGATTTATCATCCAGATAAAGAATTGCAGTAGGCGAGTTGTTTTTTAGTGGTAGTTCAGACAATAGCATAGGACTTGGTAGAGCCATTATCTCGCAATTATCTAGTCCTTCACCAATAGGTAAATCACTAGCAATGCCAACGAGAGTGCAGTACCTCCTCTTTGAACACCACTTCGCAAGGCGAAGTCCTAAACCACTTGAGCCGAAAATGAGAAACATATCGAACATTAAAAGGTTTCAATTATTCAAGCAAACATTTTGGGAGCTTCTCTCTGGATACCTTGTACTTCGAAAAGATCTCTCCTCTGGCAACCTTTGATAGAAGCAACGAATGTCACTGGTATCATTTGTATTTGTTTGTTAAAGCTAGTAGCGGTTTGATTGTACATTTCCCTTCTATCAGCAACTTGATTTTCAATGGAAACCAATTCTTTCTGCAAATTAGCAAAATTAGTATTTGCTTTTAATTCGGGATAGGCTTCAGCAACCGCATTAATCCGTGGCATCATCGAACTCATCATCGATTCTGCTGCACTAACTCCTTTTACATCTCCATTTGCTAATGCACCTGATGCAGACTGTCTTGCTTTGGCAAATTCCATGAAGAGGTCTTTTTCATGGCTTGCATATTGCTTGACTATGCTTTCTAGATTTGGCAACATATCATATCTTTGCTTTAGTAATACGTCTATGTTTGCCCATGACTTATTCACATTTTCTTCTAGTGAAACAAGTCTATTCCAAGTTGAAAAGAACCACAGAATGAAAAAAAGAAATATTACACCACATATCAAAAGGCCAACTATTAAAGCATCCATGATTATACCAATCCAACACACTTTAAGAGCCTTTGCAATCAACAAAAACCTAGATAAAATAAATACATATCACATTTTGGCTTTATGTAAATAGAGGCTTTGAATTGATAATTGAAACACTTCTAATTATTGCTGGAGTGCTATTTATCTCATTCCTTTTTGCCCCTCTTGGACTTGGAGGTGGAATCTTATATGTACCTCTATTTCATTATGTAGGAGGATGGGAAATCGACCAAAAATTGATAATTGTTTCACTTCTTCTAAGTGCTGTAACAAGTTATGGAAGTGGGATCGAACACAGAAAGAAGTCATATGTTAATGATGAGTTGACTGGTATTGCTCTTTGGGGAGCAATTCCTGGTGCTCTTTTGGGAGTATTCTTTGTATTTTGGACTCAGTCTGAATTCAAGAGCATTTTTAAAATTCTAAGCATACTAATCGTTGGTTTTGTCATCTTTAAAATGCTGACATCAAACAAAAAAATGGAATCGAGCAATGGTGTTGATTACAATCCTAAACTTCCCCAAATGACTGCTTTGTCCAGCATTGGAGGTTTCCTTTCTAGTGTTATGGCAATTGGTGCTGGCATGATTTATGTACCTGCAATGAAATTCTTTGGTAGATTAAGCCCGAGAAATTCAATTGGTTCAAGTCTAAACATCATGATGGTAGTAGTTCCATTTGCGATTGTGGCCCATTTCATGATGCTTGAGAGTTATCAATATCAGTCATTAGTTGATGAATTATGGCTCTTGATTGTATTAGTTGCTTGCACATTCTTTGGATCAAAACTTGGAGCATTGATTGGTTTCAAAATGTTCGATGAAGAAATTCTAATGAAATTATTTGTGAGTGTATTATCTATAACATGGTTAAATTATGTCATAGATATTGTTTTGTGATTCGCTTTGACAAGATAAACAATGATTTATAATTGAAAACAAAAGTCTTACAGCAATGAATATAGGAAACATGGACAGAATTGTGCGTCTTATATCTGGCGTATCGCTATTGACATTTGATTATCTAGCAAGTTCAAATTGGGAGATTGTATTCTTAGGAATTGGACTTTGGAGCCTAATGTCTTCTGTCTTCGGATTCTGTCCATTCTACAATATAATGGGAATTAATACATGCCCTCATAAATTGCCTATTGAATAGATTCTATAACCATGGCAATACCTTGGCCTCCGCCAATACAAGCAGTTGCAACGCCATATCTGCCTCCGCATCTTTTCAACTCATGGGCTAAAGTCAGTACTAGCCTAGTACCTGTTGCAGCAAGTGGATGCCCAATTCCAACTGCACCGCCATTAACATTTACTTTAGAGATATCAAGTCCTAGATCTTTGACGCACGCAACGGCTTGACCTGCAAAGGCCTCATTTATTTCCCATCTATCGATGTCTTGAATTGTAAGGCCTGCTTTTTCTAATGCCTTCTTCGAAGAAGGAACTGGACCATATGCCATAATTGCAGGTTCAAGTCCTACAATACCCCATGAAACAATCTTCGCTAATGCTGCATCGCCATCTTGATTAGCCTTAGTTGCGGATTTGATTACTACTGCAGCAGCACCATCAACAACTCCAGAAGCATTACCAGCAGTAACTAAACTATCTGGGCCAAATGCAGTCCGCAATTCAGAGAGGGTTTCTTTAGTGCAATTTCTAACTACATGATCTTCATCTTTATGGCCGATTCCACCAACTTTGACAATTTCCTGCTCCCATATGTCATTTTCTATAGAATCCAGCACTCTTGAGTGAGATAAAGCAGCGAATTCATCTGTCTCTTCTCTTGTCACTCCTTTCCTCTTGCATATTTCATCGGAAGTTTGAGCCATAAAAGAACCACACATCCCATCTAATAAATTAGTAAAAAGATAGTCTTCCATATCTTTTTCAAGAACAGTTCCTTCTTTTGGAGGCCTAGCTAGTTTGTATGTATCTCTCATCCCTCTTAGCACATGAGGTGCTTGTGAAAGATTCTCCATCCCCCCTGCAACAATGGTTTCTGCCTCGCCTAACATAATCATTTGTGCACCAGTGACAATAGACTGCACTCCACTTCCACAGATTCTAGATAATGTTAGCATTGGCACTTCTTGAGGTATTCCTGCACCAAGACCTGCATGTCTTGCACCAAATATTGCCTGATCACAAGTCTGTAGTGCATATCCCATAATCACGTGATCAACATTCTCTGGGGATGTTGCAGTTTTTTCAAGAGCGCCTCTAATAGCAATCTCTCCAAGTTTTAGAGCACTGTAATCTTTCAATAGCCCACCAGGTTGGCCATCTCCTCTCTTACCACCCTGCCATTCACAGAATGGTGTCCTTGCACCTCCAACTATTACGACTTCTTCCATGACCTTGCTAAATGAAACAAGGCTTTGAACTTCATGCTAAAACAAGTAAAGAAATCGAACCTAAAAGTAAAATTAACGGAATCACTAACATCTCAACTGAAGAACGTGACTTACCAATATTTGTTAGTTCTGAACCTCTATTGAGGGTTACTTTAGTCCCAGGGGCATCTTCGCCACCCCAAACATCGACTATGCTATTTTGTAAAGTTCCATCTAATCCTTCTGCCTCTATCTCGTCACGCGGCCTAGATTTAACTTCACCAATCAAATAGACCGGATTTCCTAATTTCATCCCATACAAAGTCCATCTGTGGTCTACAACTCGCCAGCCTCCAACCATACCAGCAACCATTTGAGACATAAATTGTTTTCCAAGGCTCTTAGCAAAAGCACTATCCCAACGCTTGATGAAATTACCATAATTTGTACGCTTGAAAGATTGGGCATGTACCCTTATACCGCCAGTTCCATCATGAAGAATAAATGGGCAGCCTCCAGAATCTGTTCTTATTGTCACCCAACGTGTTTCTGTTCTGCTATTTCCTTCACTATCAGTCACAGTTCGTTTTTGCTGTTGTTCATATTCCCATTTATAGGCAACCATATTTTCCATGGACATCTCTTGATTACCGTCAACAACAACCCTTAGCACACCTTCTTGAGCAGGTCGAACTTGCCCTACCAGTTCATTAAATCCAACAGGAACAGACCTAACCAATGATGTAGGCATGTCAATCATCTGATTCAACATTCTAGATTTAAACCATCCTAAACCTGCTAAAACCAAACTGATAACTATCAGAATTATGACCATTATTGTTCCATTTCCACTTGCGTCTGAACTTTCACTGGAAAGAACCATTGCAACCCCTACAATTGTTAAGAGAGCTGCTAATGAACCATATAGTCCAAACATGCTGAATGTTGCGGGCACTGGAGTTCCAACTTTTGCCGGGTGTTCAGGCAATGGTTCTTCACCAGGATCTCCTTGATATCGATTCTCTTTATTCCATGATGCTGGACCTGGTGCTGGAAGAATCCAATCATTTGGGTCATTAGTAGGAACATAAGTTGTTTGGCGCAAAAACCAACTATCTACTGTCAAACCACTTTCTTTTGCTTTTGCTTCTAAAATTGCAGGATCAATAGCTTGTTGCCTTATTTCATACAAATCCTTCTCATGAGAACCTGGTGTGAGGACAGCAAGTCCTGTCAAACCCACAGCAAGTAAAAACATGCCACCAATCGTCACATCATCTTCAGAAGAAGAAAAACCGCTGATTGCCATAAAGGCTCCGGCAATAGAAATCAATGCCATCAAAACATATCCAAACCAACCCCAACCT
>Ga0066849_10001218_pt1 | contig 10559 bp, 10 predicted proteins | sample ETNtaG_9_FD_65492 | JGI IMG/M metagenome (GOLD analysis project Ga0066849, IMG submission 65492) | Marine microbial and viral communities from oxygen minimum zone, Eastern Pacific Ocean - ETNP201406SV69 | ecosystem: Environmental > Aquatic > Marine > Oceanic | place: Pacific Ocean: Eastern... | reverse complement strand
ATCCACCAAAAAGCATAGGTGGAAAATTTATAGCCACGTGTTGGATCAAACTTTTCTACTGCCCTTTCTAATCCAAGAGAACCTTCCTGAACTAAATCTAAAAGTTCTAGCCCCTTACCTTGATATTTCTTTGCAACACTAACTACAAGACGAAGATTTGCTTTCATCATCCGTTCTTTAGCTCTTCTACCAATCCGAATCAACCTACGTTCATGAGAAGTGAATTTCTTCGTTTTTTCGTCAACCATTCCATCTTCAGTCAAATTCATCATTATCTGTACTTGATTACCTAATTCAATTTCTTCTGCAGGAGTCAACAAAGGTACTCTTCCTATAGTTGCTAAATACCAACTAATGGGATCGGTGCTACGCCTTTTTTGTGATTCAGCTGCCTTTGGTGCTGATGAAACCATTTTCTATTTTTCCCAAAGTGCGGTTAGTTACTTTCCTACAGATTTTGGGAAAGAGGCCAATGCTTCAAAAACCCTACAGATTCTTGCTTTGAAACGTACACATTTCTTCAAAAAAGCATCAATAAACACGTCAATATGTATAAAAGTAAACTTTATTGGTGTTGAAGGTTTTTCAAAACCTTCCCTAATTTTTTAGCAATCAAGCTCGCATTTGAACCTTCTTCGCATTTTTTTGCAGCATGTGCATGGATTAAAACTGCAAGTGCGAACAAATCATACTTAAGTTTGTTTTTTGAACAGATCCCCTGCGCTCCAATCCCTGCAATAAAACCTGCCAACAAATCCCCTAAGCCCGTTCGAGCTACGACACTAGACGTGTTCACCAATTGCCAAACAGAACCAGTAGGAGAAGCAATAACACTATGGGCTCCTTTAATTAAGACTCCAACCCCACTTGCCTCAGCTGCTAAAGCTGCTGCTTTCAAAGGGCAAGAAGGATCTATATCTGGGAATAAACGAGAAAATTCATCAATATGAGGGGTTATCCATGTAAATCCTTTACGTTTCCTGAGCCATTTCCACCCTTCATTAGAGCTAGACAACCTATTTAACCCATCAGCATCAAGTACTAATAGCCCAGTAAATTCTTCAAGCGCTAAGGCAAATTGATCCCAGTTTTCATTAGCGAGACCTAACCCTGGTCCTATCAACAGAGAATCAATACGAGTTAAATTAATTATCTTGAGACATTTCTCAAGATAAATATCTTCATCTTGAGAATAAGAGTAATTGTGAAAAATCACTTCTGGAAGAATCCCAAATAAAGAGTTAGCTATATCTGGGGGCAAAACAGTTTGGATACTTCCAACACCACTTGCAATTGCACCTTGCAAGGCAAGTAAAGAGGCCCCTTTATATTTCTTAGACCCAGCAATAACAAATAATCTCCCTCTCTGATATTTACTTGAGTTAGGGGCAATTTCTGGAAGGTTAAAGGTCTCAATATCATTTGAAGATATTTTCAACGGTGTCTTATTAGGAAATGAATCAAGAAGAACTTTTGGTATTCCGATATCAAGCCTGAGCAAAGTGCCTACATTATGCAATGCGCGATCCTGTATCAAGCCTGCCTTTATAAGGCCTACAGTTAAGGTAAAGGCAGCTTTTGCAGCACCAGTTTCAAATATCCTCCCGTTTTCTGAGCATATTCCAGCAGGTACATCCAAACTAATCAAATTGCCTGGTCTGAGCTCTTCTCTTGTTTTCAAAAGTCTCCCAATCTCTTGAGGTATTGGCCTAGTTTGGGAAAGACCAAAAAGAGCCTCAATCCAAAGTGCCTTATCAGAAGCATCAGGCTCACTTTGCAATTGAGTTATACCAATAGAAATACAATAGGAATGATGTTTAGCCGTTAAAGGCTTTTTAATTTCAAGTGGGCACCATAAAGAAACTTCAACCCCTGCTAAATGAAGCTCCCTTGCTAGGACAAGTCCATCTCCACCGTTATGACCAGGTCCAATTAAAACAAGAACACCTTTCGTTAGAAATTTTCGATTCTCCATGAACCAACTTTTCATCTTCAAGCCAACTTTTTCCATCAATGCTTCTTCAGGCATTCCATACGAAAAAAGTTTTTCTTCTAATCCCCTCATCTGTGAAGATGAGACAATTAAATGATCAGCGTCAAATTCAGGCCAGCTCACAACTGTTCAACATTTACACCCACACTATTAAGAAATTAGTAGGGCAATGACTATTACTCCAAAAAAAACATCATGTTTATCTATCAGACAAAAAGCACTAACTACTCCTGAAGGACAAGAAGTCTTAGAAAGATTAAAAGAAGTTAGAGGTGATCACGAAATAGCGGTAGGGCTTTCTGGGGGAGTAGATAGTTCTTTAACTGCTGCTCTTCTTGTAGAAGCAGGGTGGAAAGTTGAAGGGATAACTCTTTGGTTAATGAGTGGTAAAGGCTCATGTTGTTCAGATGGACTTATTGATGCAGCAGGAATATGCAAACAACTTCAGATACCGCATCATATTATTGATGCGAGAGAAAACTTTAAAAAGGAGATTATTGAATCTGTCGTTAGCGGATATAAAGAAGGTATTACTCCTTTACCCTGTTCAAAATGCAATCGCTTTGTAAAATTTTCACCAATGCTCGAATGGAGCAAAAAAAAGCTCGGTTTAGATCGTATTGCAACAGGTCATTATGCTCGAATAAGATATGTTCAAGAAGATACAAGTAAAGAAAATAATCCAAAACAACTAATTACCCGTCATCAGCTTCTAAGAGGTCTTGATGAAACAAAAGACCAAAGCTATTTTCTTTACGACTTATCCCAAGAAGTTCTAGGAAAAGTGGTTTTTCCTCTTGGAGAAATAAGAAAATCAGATACAAGAAAAGAAGCAAGTCACTTGAACCTAAGAACTGCAACTAAACCGGAAAGCCAAGATTTATGCCTAGCGGAACACCATGGTTCAATGAAAGCATTCTTAGACAACTATCTACCAGATAAAGAAGGTGAGATCATTCTTGAAGATGGTCAGATTTTAGGTCATCATGATGGTATCGAGCACTTCACCATTGGTCAAAGAAAAGGACTAGGAATTGCCTGGGAAGAACCTCTTTATGTAATAGAGATAGAATCTTCAACTAATCGAGTAATAGTAGCTCCTAGATCAGAAGCAAGCAGGAAAGATTGTCTCGTTGGTGAAATCAACTGGGTATCAATTGAGCCTCCTAAAAAGGAAATCGAAGTAGAAGTCCAATTACGCTATAGAAGTAAACCTGTATTAGCCACTCTTGCTCCTTTAGAACCTTCATTAAAAGATATTGAGAACAAACGACCTTATCGATGCAATTTAACTTTTCAATTGGAGCAGTTTTCTATAACTCCAGGACAAGCAGCGGTTTTTTATGAAGGTGAAGTTCTACTTGGAGGAGGGATAATAGAAAAAAAATAATTTTAACTATACGATCAATTATCAATTGTTTTTTTTAGACGAGAAATTGCAAAAAGAGTAATTATTAAACTAGTTATCAATGGGAGTTCTTTCCAACGAGCATAACCACTTATTTTATTAGATAAATGAACATCTATAGAAGCAACATCATTCTTAAAAGGAGGGATTAATGATATGACTTCCCCTGAACTCAGGACTAAAGAAGTTGGGCCAGTATTTGCAACAGTAATTACATCTCTAGCTAATTCAATACTTCGCAATTGGGCCAAGGCAATGAACTGCTTTTGAAGAGACAATGGGTAGGGATCTAAATTGGCAATAGAGAGGATCCATTCAGCTCCTCTCATGGTTGCTTTAGCTAAGGCATTCCCATCACTGAGTTCATAACAAATAGCAACTCCCACAGGTGGTCCATTCCAACGAAGTAACCTTGATGCTTTCCCTGGCTCAAGACCACCTACAAAAGAAAGACCTTTAGGTGTAATCCCAGGCAGACTTGGTAGCCATTCTCCTAATGGCACTAAGCGATATTTATCAATCACTTCTTTAAACTTTGTTTCACCCTCTCTGAAAACAAGCAAAGCACTTCTTTGCTTACTATCAATCCAGCGAAATCCACCTGTGAGGAATGGAATAGGCGAAGGCGAGGCAAGTGTCTGACCTGCTTGCATTGTTCCTTCAGGGGCAACCAAAAAATCAGAATTCAGTTTTTCGGCCTGCTCTAATGCTTCTTGAATAGATTCAGGAAGTCTCTTTAATTGCAAAGTTGTGAACTTCTCTCTTGTCGGAATATTTGTTTGCCAAAGAGCTATTCGCTTAGTCGATGAAAACTGATCATTAGAAATTAGTTGCCAACCCAAAAAATGAATTAGCAGTACAGCGAAGGAACCCCAAGCCAATAAACGCAAAAAAAGATCCCCTCTCACCTTTGCAACTCCAAGCTGCCAAAGCCACCAACCCATTAACAATTGAACTGTAACGACTCCGCCTGCTCCAATCCACCTAGCTAAACCAACTAACCATCTATCTTGAGGCAAAAAACTTACACTTAGTCCAACCCAAAACATTGGGCTTTTTGTAAGACATACCTCTATCAAAGCCCAAATCAATGCCAAAGCAAAAGCAACTAAAAATTGCTGCTGAATTGAAGGTTGAGCAGTTTTATTAAAGAAAGACGTATTTCCCAAAAAACACCAACATCCAACAAGCAAAGCCCCGAACATGCCACAAGACAACCAAATCAATACTGCAATTGGCAGACTTAGCCACTCAGGAATACCTAACCAAGTCAAAGGGTGAAGAGCTAAAAGCCAACGATGACTGAACAAGGTGGCCCCACCGCCCCACAAACAACCTGCAGTTGGAAAACCTTTGGATGCCCAGAGAAAAGCTAATGCTAATAAAGTAAACAAAAAACCACCTTGAGATAGTCCAACCCCAGCAAGGAGTCCTCCAGATGTTCCGAAAAAGAATGCCCAATATTTTTTACGACTAATATTCATCTTTTAAGGGATCAAGAAAAACTATTTGATTTTTACTCTTTCCAAAAACAAAAAGACTTAAAGACAATTCTTCTGCAAGAATCAATTCATATGAATTATAAATTTCCGTGAAAGAAATCTTCATTAGTTTTTCAGTTTTCCTGGCTTGCATAATTGTGGCCGTTGCCAGTCAGGTCATTTCCCCAACAGTTGTTTCTGCAGAAAGCAACGTATCAACAGCTTTTAATTCTGAGATACAAACCCTAGAGAGTCAAACAACTATCAATAATCCACTGGAATTGGATCCAGACGACCCCAATCCTTCTCTTTTTACCATGGCAAACGATTCTTCATCAAATACAAGCCCTCTTGGAGGTTCCTTAAAGACAGAGACAACATCAACAGGTCTTAGAATTACTGAGCTTGTAATTGGAAATGGAGAACCAGCTCTAGAAGGCAAAACTGTCTCAGTTAACTACAAAGGAACTCTAGAAAACGGGAAAGAATTCGACAGTAGCTATGGCAGAGCTCCTTTCTCCTTTCCTCTTGGTGCCGGAAGAGTGATCAAAGGGTGGGACGAAGGGGTAGCAGGTATGAAAGTTGGTGGAAAGAGAGAACTAACTATTCCACCATCCTTAGGTTATGGAGAAAGAGGAGCAGGTGGGGTCATACCTCCAAATGCAACTTTGATTTTTGAAGTTGAATTATTAAGTGTTAAGTAGAAATCTTTCTACCATAAAAACAAAAAACACTCATTAATTCTCATAGCCAAGTAATGTGTTACTAGGTTTTAATTAATGCCAAATGCTTCGTTCGGCAATTTCATCGATTTTAAAAAGGCTTCCTGCAAAGAAAGCGCTTGCTCATTGTGATGGGCCTTGTGGTGTATACGATCCTGCATCAGCTCGTATTGCGGCTGAAGCAGTACTTTCTATGACTAAAAAGCTAATTGCCTTAGCTCCTCCTGAAGGAAGTGATGCAATTGCCTGGGCTACTTATAACAATACTTTCTCAAGATTTGTTGCTGTAAAAGAAGAACAAGCACAAGAAACAAAAGAAGAACTCTTGATTCTGTGGACAGATTATTTCAAGCCAGAGCATTTAGCCGCTTTCCCTGATCTGCATGACACTTTCTGGAAAGCAGCAAAGCTTTGCAGCGCTTGCAAGGTCAATATTGATCAAGGGAAAGCTGAGGAGTTAATGGCTGCTGTAGAAAAAATCCATAACATGTTCTGGACATCTAAAGGTCGTTCAGATTCTTGGACCACAGCCAGTTAAGAAATAATCTTTCTCGCAAGAGCATTCTCCGCTTTCTTGTTTCCTTATTAATGGGTTCTCTGAAGCACTGTCGTGTTTCAGGGGATTCCATGTATCCGACATTAAAAGAAGGTGATCTGATAATTTATAAGCCTTTTAAAAACTTTGACAATGAACTTTCAGAAGGACTGTTGGTAGTAGTGACACATCCTTTAAGAAAGAAAACCTTAATTGTTAAACGGATTTCAAAAATTTATTCTGAAACAATAGAAATTCTTGGAGATAATGAGTCAAGAAGTATTGATAGTCGTCAGTTTGGACAAATTCATACAAATCAACTACAAGGAATTGTAGAAACCATAATTCCGCTATAAACCTAATTTAGAAAATATAATCAGATGTTTTCTGAATCCAAAAAAGGCCTGTAAAAACTGAAAGTCCCCCTGTAAAAGCAAAAATAAGCGGAATAGCTTTTTGTCCTACTCGCAATGTTGCTAAAGACATTGCAGAAATAACTGCTCCCATGGCAAAGACAGAGCCTAAAAGGTAAAACAGCAAATATAGGAAAGCACCAAAAGGAGGCAAAGCTAAAGCAGGTATAACTGCCAACAAATGACTAGCTCCAGCAATTCCATGAAGCAAACCCAAGCTTGTTGAGGCATGAGAGTGACTAGTATGTTTTTTCCTTCCTCTTAAATGCAAATGAAGATGTTGGTGCTTTGATCCATTAGCATGATTGTGAGCATGCGTATGTATACGTAACCCGAAAGACGTTTTAATGGTCAGGGTACCCACAATCAAGAGGAATACTCCTACGCATAGCTCCGCAAAATTAGACATCCTTTCAATTTGCACAAAATCTTTCACTAGAATCGCAGCGATAGATAAAAGAAGGACACCAGCAGAATGGCCCAATCCCCATGCGAATCCACTCTTCAAGGCCAATTTTGGTTGCCGGAAGGCTGATGGTGCCATTGCAACCAAATGATCAGCGCCACTAACAACGTGCACAGCTCCAGCAGCAAAACCAGTTAAGATACTAAAAAGCATTTCATTCACACACTTCATTAAGTCTGCCTAATAAGCAGCCAATATGTATATTTTTCTTATAAAGAAAAAAGGTAATTAATGAGAAGTTTTTCAAGTTGTTCTACCCCATAATTGTCTTCAAGGCTTTTAAAACATCATTTTGCCTCATTAACGACTCGCCAACTAAAACGACTTGAGCACCAAAAGAAGAAACCTTGTCTAAATCCTGGCGAGTAAAAAGCCCAGACTCACTTACTACCAAAACATTCTGTTCTTTTAAAGTACTGGCGCATGCTTTAGATAACTTCTCAGTAGTAGCTATATCAGTTTCAAAAGTTTTAAGATCCCTATTGTTGATACCTATCAAAGGGAATCCACCAATAGAAAGGATCCTTTGCATTTCTTCAACGTTATGGACCTCAACCAAAACAGACAACGAAAGGTTAGATGCTATCTTTTTTAAATAGGTTAAATCTTGGTCAGATAATATTGCTGCTATTAGTAAAATGGCATCAGCACCTGCAGCTCTAGCTTGGTAGATTTGATAAGGGTGAAGAATAAAATCCTTGCAAAGTAAAGGCAATTCAATTCTTTGTCGAACATCATTAAGAACATCGAAACTTCCTTGAAAAAAAGTTTTATCCGTTAATACAGAGACACATGTAGCACCTCCTTTTTCATAAGCAAGGGCTATTTGAATTGGATCAAAATCTTCTCTAATGACTCCCCTGCTAGGGCTTGCTTTTTTAATCTCTGCAATCACAGATGGAGAATGAACAGAATTCTTTAAAGCTCCCAAAAAATCCTTAGGTTGTTTCAACTGTTCAATTTTTCCAATCAGTTTCGACAACGGCACACGTTCTCGAGCAAGAGTTACTTCACGTTCCTTCTCCCAAACAATCTTTTCAAGAATATTGCGAGGTTCAGAATCTTTATGCGGTATTGCATATTCTAGATTTTCTACCTGAACTTTAGGGTTTGGTGGACGTCGTCGAATCTCCATCTGAGAAATTAAGTAAAAGTAGTTAAGAACTCTTCAATTGGTTAGCTGCCTGTTTATAGGCAACTTCAACAACTTCACTCAAAGTAGGATGCGTATGAACTTCTCTAGATAAGTCGATTACAGTTTGCTTCCTTGACAAGGCATTAGCTACTTCTTGTATTAGGTCGGCAGCATGTAGGCCGTATATATGCGCACCTAGAATCTCACCGGTATCTTTTCTAAACAATAATTTCATTAACCCATCACTCTCCAACTCAGCCAAAGCCTTTGAATTTGCCTTGAAATAACTTCGGACAGTTCCAAGATGAAAACCTTCATTAGCAGCAAATTCCTTAGCTTCTTCCTCAGAGAAGCCAACCGAACTTATCTCTGGATGAGTAAAAGTCGCAGCAGGGATACTTCTATAGTCAATTGTTCTATTGTTTCCAAGAATGTTTTCAACAGCAACCGTTCCCTGTGCTGCTGCGGTGTGCGCCAACATCAACTTCCCAGTTACATCTCCAACAGCCCAAAGATGTGGCAATGGCTCACCATTGGAAAGAACCCTCATCGAGTCATCAATAGGTATAAAGCCTTTATTAGTTTCAACAGACATAGAAGCCAAATTTAAATTCTTACTACTTGGGACCCTTCCTGTAGCAACAAGAACTGCATCTACTTCTAATTCTTCAACTAACTTGCGCGTACCAACATCAGAAAGTTCTATTTTCACTGGACACCCTGGATAGACTTTGCTGGCTAGGACACCTGACTTTGCATCTATATCTCGCCCTGCAATCAAATTACGAGCAGCAATCTTTGTTATATCGGGATCGAATGTAGGCATCACTCTATCCAACGCCTCAATCATCGTCACTTCACAACCTAAAGCTGTATATACATCTGCAAATTCCAATCCTATATATCCACTGCCAATAATTGCGATCCATCTAGGGAGCCATTCTAAATTCACAGCCTCATCACTTGTAAAAACTGTTCGTCCATCAATCTCAATACCTGGAGGGACAAATGGATCTGAACCCGTTGCCAAAATAACGTCCTGCGCTGACAAAATACGATCAACGCCATTAACTTCTCTCAACCCAACTTTCTGATCCCCCTCTAGGCGTCCTATTCCTCTAAGAATAGTCACACCAGCTCTCTCTAATGTTTTTGTCAAATTATTCCTAACATTAAAGACTAAATTATTTGCATGATCAGCAATCTTTCGTCGTTCAAAGCGTACAGGTGCTGCATGAATACCAAACTTAGATAAATGGTCAGCATCTGCAAGTTCTCGGACCTTGCCGCTAGCAGCCAGCAAAGCCTTTGAAGGGACACAACCTCTATTAACACAAGTTCCTCCCATCTCTCGAGATTCAATAATCCCGACCTTCATGCCATGATCAGCAGCATGTTTAGCAGCATCAAAGCCACCATAGCCTGCCCCAATGACAATTAAATCAAAATCAGAATTCGTTTTACTCACCTTTCTTGTTTGATACTAAGAGGTCATTCTGGCCCGTAGCCTTTCTAACAGTAGAGGAACGGCAGCAGATGCAACATTTAGAGACTCAACAATTTTATTATGTGGCAAAGTTACTGCATGAGTACAGCAGGATTGAAGCTTTGGATGAACCCCACTCCCTTCATTGCCTAAAACTAAGACTGTTGGCTTTTGCCAATCTATCTCCCAATAAAGAGAAAGGTCTATATCAATTCTAGAGCTATAAGCTCCTACTACCTGAAACCCTCTATTTTTCGCATCCTTCAATTTGCAGGAAAGCTTATCAACAGCATCCTCTTCATGCGACCCTAAACGCTCAAAAGGCAGGTGAATAATGGCTCCTGCAGAGGCTCTTATAACTTTTTGACCTAAGGGGTCAGCCCCCAAAGCAAGCCAAATCAGTTCAACATCAGCAGCTAAAGCAGTACGAAATAAAGTCCCTAAATTGCCTGGGTCCTGTAATCGATCAAGAGCCAAAATAAACGTGCTCTCCTTATTTTTTTTAGGAAGAGCCGAAAAGGGTAAAAGAGATGCAACTCCATCAGGTGTAACTGTTGATAGAGATTCCTCCAGTACAGATTTTGTAACCATATGGATTTGAACTCCTTGAGAGATTTCTTGGAAAATTTCTTCATGATCTTCCAACCATTTTGGCGTCGCAACAATCTCAGAGGGCAAACAACATGCTTTCAAGGCTTCTTGTAGCAAATGGGTCCCTTCCAGTAGAAGCATAGAAGCCTGATTTCGTTCTTTAGGCCTTGAAAGTGCCTTTAAACGTCGAACCAAAGGGTTACGTCGACTCGAAATCAAAGGCATATCTAATGTCTTAATTTTTCTTCTCCTTAATGATTCCAAGGAGCACAAGATATGACTCCTTTCTTACAATTTAGCGTTATCAAGGAATCCATAATTGTTCAAGA
>Ga0066849_10001210_pt1 | contig 10577 bp, 11 predicted proteins | sample ETNtaG_9_FD_65492 | JGI IMG/M metagenome (GOLD analysis project Ga0066849, IMG submission 65492) | Marine microbial and viral communities from oxygen minimum zone, Eastern Pacific Ocean - ETNP201406SV69 | ecosystem: Environmental > Aquatic > Marine > Oceanic | place: Pacific Ocean: Eastern... | reverse complement strand
TAATATACTCATAACTTATCTCCTAAAATTGTTCCGTAGCTAATCCATCATCTATAGCATCTTTTATATCACCCTTAGTACAATCAACTTCACCATCCATATCAGCTTTCCACACATCCATTTTGTCACCATTTATATATAACGCTATTGAAGGAAAATTACGAATCCTTAATTTCTTACACAACTTCTTGGTTACATCAGAATTTGCTTCAAGTATTACAGCATCCTCGTAACCTTCTAAACCCTTTAATATTGTTGGGTCTAAATCTTTCTCCTGCCATTCAGAAGTAAATTTTATGATTACCACTCCCTTGCCAGCTTCATCTTTAAAATTCTTATCAGTAACCTGAGAGAATACTGATGAAATCAAAAATAGTAATCCTATTAAATATTTCATAACAAACTCCTACTTATCTCGTTTTCTTCGTTCAAGGTCTTTTATATCCTTTTGTAATTCTTTAATTAAATCTTCCAACTCTTCAAATTGGTCAAAAATGTCATCCATATCTGTTTGAAGTCCACCTACTTGATTTTTATATTGTTCAAAAGACCTTGGCCAATTATGACCCTCTGGTTTTGATGGATATTCGGCTTCATATAAACTTTCTAAACTTGGTAATTGTTTAGCTTCTTCAATTTCACCTTGTAATGTATACCACATTCCAATTAATGACGCTAAACCAGTTCCAGCCGCTACCATAGTTTGAACCGATAGTGTGAATTTAGTATCTAATACCTTATCTTCACTTATTTCGATTGGTTCTTTTTTCGCTGGTTCTATCTTTTCCGAAATTTCTTCTTGTTTTTCTTCGTGACCATTTCCATGTTCTAAGACAGTAGTTGTTATATCATCTAAAGTGCAGAAACCTTTATCTACAAGTATTTCTCCGAGAGTTCTCGTATCACCTTTTACTTGTAGTTGTAGGGCTTGATTCAATTGTCTTTTTGTGATTATATCTTCTTCACAAAGCAACTTTCCTATTTTAATATCACCATTCACTTTATTCCCCTAATAAAATTCACTATAGAATGTATTAGTAGTATCAGTACTTATTGGTAAATTTTCAAATACCACCAATCCGTTTTGAAATTCTTCTCTGTATGGATTCCAAAAAGTTCCTTCGGCATATCCACTAACAACATTACTATAAAGTTCATTTATAATACCTTGTGCGTTAACTGTGTAATCGGAAAGACCTACTATTTCTAAAGTAATACCTTTTGAAGACGCCGTATCTGGATTTACATAAACACCCAAATCAATTAAACCACCATTATCATCCCCATCATTATCATAAAATATTAAAGCGTAATGTTCCTTTTCAGGTGTTATACGACCTAAATCTTTTTGAAAATGAATAACAAATATTTTCTTTATTGAACCATCTTCTTGTATAATCTGTTTACCAAATGTAGTAATACTTTCATAATAATCGTATACGGGTATAACATCACCATTAACCCACATTCCAATATCTTCTACAACAGGAACTTCTACAACTTCATCTTCACAACTTGGTAGCATAAACATTCCTACCATTAGTAATGAACCTAAAATCATTCTTACTGTATTGTATACTTCTTCGTGTTTCATAATACCATCCACCAAGCTGCGGCTACTTCGACAAATATGTCTGTACCTGTGTTCCAAGCCCACTTTTCACGTGTGCCATAAGTTTCTTCCATGCCTTCAACATATACTTCGAAGACTTCCCATGCTATTCCGATAATGGCAACCCACATCACAGCCCAAAAATCAGTTGCTCCTAACCATTGTGCTATCTTTGCGATAAACAAACCAGCCGCTAAATGATAAGATGTCCAACCATCCAAGGCTCCTGATGAGACTTGCCATTGGTAAAATTTCGCTATCGGATTATTCACTTTTCTTACCCTTTTTCCATTTGGATTTCCATTTACCCCATCCACCTTTTTTACCTTTTCCGGCTTTGGATTTATCTTTCTTTCCTTTTTTCTTCTTCTTCTTGATTTCTTCCATTCCTGCTGTATTATCAGCTTGTAAGGATGGAACTGAACCAAATAGGATAAAAGATGCGAGTAATATTTTGAATATATTTTTCATTTGTACCTTTCTACTTCGAACCAAAGACCTTCGAGAAGAAACCTTTTTTCTTCTTCTTACCCTTTTGTCCGCCGATTTTCTTTCCTTTCTTCTTTTTCTTCTTTACTTCTTCCATTCCTGCCATTTCATTCATATCCATAGCATTCACTTGTGGAACTGCTCCAAAGAAAATAAAAAGTGAAAGTATTCCAGTTAATATAGTTTTCATATTGTTTTCTCCAATAATCTAACGCGTTAAAAAAATCTTTTATCTCCTTAAATAAGGATTTGTTGGTTGTTTATCTTTATTTTTTTCCAACCATTTTTTATGTTGAGTTGATGTTCTACCTTCTGTAGCCCATTTTTTATTCAACAATCGTTTTTTTCGTTTTTTATCTTTAGCTTTTCTATTCGGCACAAATTAAAACCCCACAAACTGGTAATTTATACCGAACTTAATATCGTAAGCTGGTCGTTCCCAATAATATAGATAACGACCTTCTGCAAAAACACCTAAGTTATCTTGTATTTTTACACCAAATATAGCACCAAAATCATAATCATTCCATTTCATCACACTTGGCTCCATATACTTAAATTTATGTGGTTCTTTACCATCTTCCACGTGGTCACCATAATGTGTTGCATTATGATATGAATGTTGGTCGTGTCCATAATGTACAGGTAACCAATTACCCCACGCATGTACCCACCAATTTTCATCATAATGGTAATAATCAGCTCCAAGTACCAAACTTGTTTCTTTTTGGTATCCCAAATCTTTCTTAACTCCACCAATATATTCTTCTAACATACCTGGGAAATGATATAAGAAATATTCTCTATCTGTATATGCAAAGATACGACCACTTGCATCTCTCCACAACCAATCGTGGCCCCAATACTCTCCACCTTCATTCCAAAATGGACCAGAACCTTCAATTTCTACAAGTTCACCAGTTTCGGGGTCGTATTCATATAATTGTTGGTTAATCCAATTACCATCTTCATCTATCATAGTTGGGTCGAACCACATATTGTCATCAATACCAAAAGCATCTTCAGCGAAGTTCCACCATTGTCCTCTATACCAAGTTGTATCTAATATAGCCGCATCAAATCCATAAACAGGATGTTGTCTGTGTTTTGCACCAATACTGATGGTTAATTTATCATCCATAACTGGTGGTGTCCATTTAAATCTTAAATCACCTTGACCATAAGTTATATCTTCGAGTCCTAATTCCGTCCATCCAATCTTTATCATTGCCCAATCACCAGTATATCGTACCCAATATTCTTGATTGAGATATTCATTACCCCATTGACGACCTTCAGACCATTTAATTAAATACTCCCAACCTTTAACTGCTCCAAATGTAGAACTTTCGTTCGCGTTTTGTTCAGAACCATCATACCAAGTACCACCATTACCAGCATTTTTAACACCACGTTTTGGCTCATATTTAAACCTACCAATCTTTCTTAATCCAAATGACTTTTGAAAATCTGGTTGTAAATCTCTTTCTGTTCTTTCTACTTCTAATTGACCTGTACTCAAACCACCAATAATAGCAAATCTATCATCTTGGTGTCTTGGTGCATTTAAACTGAAACTCGCATAAGCTGTGGAATACTTAAAGAATTTCCAAAGTTCGTTCTCCGCAAACAAAGATGAGGTCATTAATAGACCTAAAATAATTTTCTTTAACATCTGTTTTCTCCTATTAAAATTAACTTTTTTACCACTATACAACTATAAATATTAAAAAATATTTTTTTAGACATCAAATCTAACTACTATGGAATAGGCCTCACCCTTATCATTTTTGAGTGGCCTACCTAATTTTGCTAACGCTAACAAATCATTATTATCATTATACAAACCAACTGTAGTTACATAAGGTGAAAAATCAGAATGTGTTGTATTATTAATAGCAAATTCTGTTGCTTCATAACTTGTTTGTAAAGAACCACTACCACCGCTTGGATTATCACCTGGTGCAAACACTCTCCAAGCATCTGGCGAGTTCGGCATAACACTAATACTACCACTTCTACCAGAAGTTATACTAATATTAGTACTTGTATTAAACTCTGTAGGCCCTATATTACATAAATATTCATGTTCATATATAGTGTGTGAACTTTTGAAGTCTAATTCCCAACCATCAGTACCACTACCAAGTCCTACACCACTATAAGAACCAGTATCTGTTATTGTAATGACTCCATGTTCATAAAAAACATTTCCTATAGAACTACCACTACCTTCCGCAGTTAAATTCGAACCATCCCAACTACTACTCTTAAACGCTGCAAAACTAGCAGAATACGTATTGTCATATAAATTTCCTTGACCATCATCAAAAATAGTATAAGTTACTCCAGTACTATCATCCGTTAGTTTAACGCTACCAGGTTTTATACCTTCATTATAAAATTGTTGTGGAATTGATATAACATTTATTCTATTGTGTAAATCCCTATAACACTTATTGGTATCTGTATTACCAAAACTCTGATATGGTATGTTTCCATCCCTATAATACAAATGTCTCATTGACCAGTAAGTTGGTATTTTATACCAAGTACCTTGACTCCAAGGGTCTTTACCAACGCTTGCAGAATGTGCGTTATAATCTCCGAATGAGTGTGATGCCGCAGTTGAAGTGTCGAAGTTGTGCCAACTTCCAGATAACCCTTCGATACAATAAACACCACTTCCACTATCAGCTTGTGTGAAAGTGAAATCCTTATAAGTTTTAAAAGGTGTTATTAGAGCGTCTGTTGGGTCGAGATTTTTAAATATCATTTTTGACCCTCTCCGTTAGACTAAAAGTCTAATTTGACTTTGATAATAGCTTCCCTAGCGTAAGATTTCAATAAAGGTTTACTTAACTTAGCAACAGCTAATAGTTCATTTTCATCATTATACATACCGACCGTAGTAATGTAAGTCTTTGGGTCTTTATGAAATGATGGATTAGTAAACGAACCATCCGACTGCGTAAAGAATGTTGGGTTGTTACTAAAATTGTATCTCTTATTCCTTACTCTACAAAAGTAATGAGTTGAAGAAATATTTTCTTCTCTTCGAGCTTGGAATTTTCCACCACCAACTAAAGCATTATAGAATTTCATGTTGTTTTCTTCACCACCAGTTATAGTTCTTGCAGTTCCTAATGAACCAGAACCATCAGCTTGAGCGGCACTTATAATCCAAATACCTAAATCTGGATAGAATAAACCAAGTCCACCGTTATGTTGACTCGCCGCAGCTGTTTCTATCTGAGCAACACCACTTGAGAGTGAACCAGAAACAATGTTGAATACTCTTCCACCCTTGTTTATTGATGGGTCTACAGTAGCACCACTATCATCAATTAGTTTCCATTGTGTTTGACCTGTTGTATCTACACCAGAACTACCACTCAACCAAAGTTCCCAATTACCTGGGTCAACTTTTTCACGAATCCGAGCTCTATTTGCAGATATGATGTAAACATCATCTGAATCAACACTTCCTGCCATAGTAAACTTACTATCATTTGGTGTTAGTAAAATATTTCTGAATTGTGAATACATAGCTTTAGATGATGCATTATCACCACCACTAGCTTTAGAACCACTACCAGCGTAGTGACCATATGCAATTCCAAATTGTACTTGAGCAGTATCATCACTTGGGTTTACTGCATATACATCATAATAATATTCACCACTACTTCCACTTTGTGTGGACGATGTAAAGTAAGTTGATAAACTTCCAGTATTACCAGACCATAGTGGAGAAGAAACAACGGCTTTCATATTCTCCAGAATGTCGTTGTCTGGGTCAAAAACTGTATATATACTTGGTTTAGTTACTGGAGCTGGTCTTCCAATACTTTTACCAAGGAGTTTTGACGCGACAGATAAACCACCGATACCTTTACCAGACTTTACAGCTTCTTCAATCTGTATTATTTCCGCTGGTGATAAACCTTTTTTCTTTTTCTTATTTTTGATAGCCATTTTTTATATCTCCTAATCAGCGGTTACATTAACTGGTACATCAGCATTGATTGTAACAGGTATAGTATATGTAGCACCAGTTTCATTACCGACTATGGTAAGTTGTGTGTTAATGTCGGAAGACAATGTTCTTGCGATTAAGTCAACCGATTTTGCTACAACAGTTATTGAATTTTTCCTATCATCATCACCAATAAATGTTGGGATAGTAGCTCCTTGAGCAGATACTTCACCACCCGCAGATACCATCATACGACAAGCATCAGAGTTATGTAACACAAAAGTATAACCAAGAGTAGCGTCTGACGCGTTTCTTGTGTTAGGTGTTATTGCTTGTTTAACACCAGCTTTCTTAAATGTCATAGATGCAGTTGTCAATTCAAGTATAGGCATCTTAGCTGTGTTTTTAGGTAATGTTGTCAACTTATATCTCATTACTTGATTTTCATCAGGTACAGCTTCAATTAATGGCATGTTCTCTATAACACTACCATAATAATTTGAACCAAGAGAGTTGGTTACATCCCACAAAGTATAATCTATTTCATCATCAGCTAATGCAAACTTTGTAATTTTAAATTCGTTTCTCCCGCGAGCTAGTAACTCTCGACCTTTCTTAGTTAGTATAGCGTCTACAGTTGTTGAAGAGTTATCTAAAAATCCCATATTTCTTTCTCCAGTGATTAATTCTTGTTCTCATATATAAATATTCGTCACCAATATTTTCGGTAAAATAACTTTTTTAATTCATATATAAATATCATTGATTTCGTTTTTTACGTTTTTATTCAACACTTAATTTAGAATCGCCTGATTCTTTTGTTGTTAAGATTGTTGGTGAAGTTATAGTTACCTCTATAACCTCTTTGCCGTCTGTAGTACCATCATCGGTTAACTTACATCCGTCAAAAAATAAATTTCTTAGTCCAGTAGAACTTTCGTATAGTGGTGTTATCTCCGCAGGTTTTAAAGAAGATGAATTTGAGTGGAATCTTGCATGGTCTTTTATATTCATATTACCACCTCTATAAAAACTATTTTTACTATTATAAAAATATGTTTCTACCATATGATATTCTGACTTCCTTGAACCACTAATAAATGGTGGTTCTACTTCTTCAAATATGGATTTACCATTTTGTCCACCAGAATATCCACCATTGTGACCTGCTATGTATGAACCACTATAAGTGTTATCACCTCTTGCATTATTAGTAAAACTATATAGTGATGGCATATGAAATGTTTCATAAGTATCTATTCCAGTTGATGAGTTAGGCCCGTAAGTAGCTACTTTTGAAAAATCTTCATAAGTACCAGAAAAAGTTAATACGTCTGTATTAATGTCTATACTACTCGTATAATCCCCATATTCACCCTTTAAACCTGGATATACAGATTCACTAACAAAACCCTCGGTATCAACATACAGTCCAAATAAATTAGGAACAACAGATTCACTAATAAATGATTGATAGTAATCTTGTGTACCATTAAGACCTGGTATTGCGGATTCACTAATAAAAGTTTGATAATAGTCACTTGTACCATCAAGTCCTGGTGTTGTAGATTCACTAATAAAAGTTTGGAAGTAATCTTCAGTACCACTTAGACCTGGGTGTGTGGATTCGCTTATAAATCCTTCGGTATCAAGGTATTGTCCACTAGCAGATTCTGCATAATTTAAATCAATAGAATCTTCCCAATAAGTATTTTCTCTTTCTGGTGGTTTACCAATTATAGCTTTAGAACGTTCAAATAAATTTGGTTCTATCAACGTACCTAAATGTGCATTAGCACGTGCAGGTATTAAAGATTTCATTTGTTCAAATATAGCTTTGTCGTAGAATTTTAAAATCCTTATATAATCCCAAAAATTATTTGGTGAATTATATTTCTGCCAATATATATCTTTAATTTTTCTTAGACCACGATAATAAGTTTTAAATTGGTCTCTTGGGTCACCAATATAATCAGAAAAATCTAAATTACCCATTGAAAACATTATATCTTCATTGATAACATCGGATGGTGCAAAATAAACACCAAGTTTATTAGAATCAGTACTTGTTAAATCATATGCACTAACTTCGTTTCTACTATCTACTGATAATTTACTTCCATGAATGAGTCTATTTTCTTCTACCCTAACTTTTGTAGCTCTTCTTATATGTGGTCCAGTGTTTGGAACAAATAATTCATTTATATCTTCAGTATACGAGTAGTTACTTCTGTCTGGATAATTTTTAGCACTACCAGTTTGATAATAACTTTGGTCGGCACTTGTATCAAGAATATCAACAGAACCAGTTCCATGATTAACTTCTTTATTAAATGAATATCTTAGTACTAAATCTGTCCAAGATGCAGAAGGATGGTTACCATCATACGCTTTTGGAGCTCTAACATGATTATCAAAGTTTGATTGGGATAGTGCACTATTCCAATAACGAAATTCCATCATTGAACCAGTAAATTGATTACCAAATGTTCTTGACGAGTCACCACCAATGTATCCTCTACCATCTTGTTGGAATCTATTATTCATTCCTTGTGGAGCACCACCACCACGACCATCTACATTTAAACTTGCAGAAGATTGGTAGTGGATTCTATTTCTTGTAGCGTCATATTTTTTGAGAAATAACTCATAGTCAATATTACGACTATTACCATCGTCAACCAGTGGTTCAGTACTTGCACTTTTCCTCGTTAACATTACAGACCAGAACTCGTTGTCGAAAACTGGTAACAATGAAGATGTTATTTCTGCGTTAGAAGAACTACCAGTTATAGCAAATGTTAAGTAACCATAGTTATCTTGTGAACCATCATCTTTTAATGTAATTGCCCAATCAGTACCCTTTTGATAAAGTACTTGTTTAAACTCCCCACTACCAGATTGTACAGCTCTAAATCTAAATTCTACCGTGTCAGGTACTCTACCAGAATTTGTATCATCAGCCCAAGTTGTTTCTACGTTTTGACTACCATAAAAATCTAAAGACCTTCTAAATTTTCTAATTCTTTCCATTTGTGGATTTTGGTCTGGTAAAACTGGTCCACCATATTCTCTAACTCTTAATATTGTTGATGGTAAACCATACACACTTACCAATCCTTTCAGAGCTCTAACAGAACCTTTAGCTTTTAAGAAGAAAGGCATATTAACTAATATACGATTCCAAATTTCTCTTGTAATATCTCTTTCAGCTGTAGCTGATGATTGTATTGCTACATTACCAGAACCTGATACTTCTACTCCAAGGTGATGTTGTGGTAAACTTATTAAACTTTTACCATCATATACCTTCCAACCAAATCCTTTAGCTACTTCATGTACTAAATCTCTTGACAATCCTTCATTAACTTTGTTTGTACGATGATTAATATCAGTTAAACCCTTAGTGTACAACCAAATATCATCAAAGTAATGTCCAGTCATATCTACAAACTTAAAGAATTGTTCGTTTCTATCATCATCCTTAACGTGTAATGGTAAATTGTTTACTAACCTATCAAGATTCTTCCTATCATACAAAGAAGCACTTTCTTCATTACCACTCTTCCAAACAAGATATTGACTTGATGTTGAATGAGCTAAAACATATGGGTCAAGTAATGTTCCTGTTCCACTTTCTTTTGGCCAACTTGTATCATGAAATTCACCAAGTGAACTTGTAGTGTAAGATGAAGATTGAAAATACATATATTTTTCAAAACTATCAAATCCATTTTTTATCTGTCTTATATTACGTTCCGCACTTCTAATGTCGGAAGTAGAGCTACTTATAGTTAATAATGAGTGACTTAACGCATTATAATGTTCTATACGTCTTACTTTATATTCAAAGTTATCATATCTTCTTTGTACAGAACTAAATTTTATAAAGTTTTCATATTCTGTGTAATCAATATTCAATTCCACACTCAAATCACTTTGACTAACAAACGCATCTTCTAATTGACTTGCAACATCACTATTACTTGAGACTATTTGTTCTCTATTTTTAAAATCTGTAGCTGATTTTTCAAATGGTAAATCTTGACTCCAATAATTTGGAGCTCTTAAAACAATACCATCTATTTTCTCGTCAACAAAATCAATTAAATTAACTTTCTTTTGTACTGATGGTAACATTTCTCTTGATACATGAACAAAATCTTTTTCTTGTATAGAATCTGGTAATGGGTCATATAATTTGAAAATTACAGAATTTGGCCAATTATGGAATGTTAGATTATCACTTCTAAAATTTGTAACCAATCCAAATCTATCTTTACCAAGATTAATTAATGTTCTTAAATCTCTTTTATCTTTTGCTCTATAGTGTACATCGGCTCTTTTAAATGGATATTCCCACTCTTTACCTTGTATCCACTCACCATCTTCAGCTTCATTTGGAGCAGGTGAACCAGGATTTCCCCATATGTGATTTCTTGCTGTAGCTTCTTCTGCCCAACTTCTATCAACTCTAATTAATGTTGGTGATAACAC
>Ga0066849_10001208_pt1 | contig 10581 bp, 10 predicted proteins | sample ETNtaG_9_FD_65492 | JGI IMG/M metagenome (GOLD analysis project Ga0066849, IMG submission 65492) | Marine microbial and viral communities from oxygen minimum zone, Eastern Pacific Ocean - ETNP201406SV69 | ecosystem: Environmental > Aquatic > Marine > Oceanic | place: Pacific Ocean: Eastern... | reverse complement strand
AGGATGCATGGCGGCTGCTGAAAATTTTGCTGAGTTTGAACCAATGTTTGGGCTTGAACAAGAATATACTTTTTATGAGCAATCTTACGATTCTTTAAAAATTGGTCAACCATTAGGGTTTCCACCATCAGGATATCCAGCACCGCAGGGAGGCTATTATTGTGGAGTTGGAGCTGATGAAGTTTATGGAAGAGACATATCTGAAGAGCATGCTACAGCATGCATTGCTGCTGGTTTAGAAATTTCTGGCACAAATGCAGAAGTCATGCCTGGACAATGGGAGTATCAAATAGGTCCTGTTGGAGCACCAGATATTGGTGATCAAATATGGGTTTCAAGATGGTTACTTTATAGGATTGCAGAAGATTACAACATATCAGCAACACTAGATCCAAAACCAGTAAAAGGAGACTGGAATGGAGCGGGTATGCATACAAACTTTTCTACTAAACAAATGAGAGAAGATGGAGGGTACGATTCAATTGTTGCAGGATGTGAATCATTAGGCAAGAATGCAGAACTTCATGTTAAGAACTATGGTGCAGGAATTGAAGATCGATTGACAGGTGATCATGAAACCCAGAGGTTCGATACCTTCTCATACGGTGTTAGTGATAGAGGTGCATCAATAAGAATTCCGTGGCAAGTAGAGGTTGATAAAAAAGGCTACCTAGAAGATAGAAGGCCTAATGCTAATGCTGATCCTTATGTGATAGCTATGTTAATGATTGATACGGTTTGTTCATCAGCCTCTAGCTAGATGTAGCAGCTGCAATAATTTCATCTATTTTTTGTTGAAATTGATTTAGATTTTTATTAAAAGATTCTAGAGCGTTTGATCTTCTTTCTCCAGTATCAGAGGAGGTTAAACCCTCAAGTAGCTCTTTTGTATCTTCGTATATTAAATTAGCTAGAACTTTTAATTCATCATGACTTGTCACTAAATTTGCAAAAGTATTTGGTGGACCTGGTTCTGAAACAGTATTTACAAACTGCTCAGCGTCTTCAATAAATTTAGCAAACTCATCTTTTGCTTCTTGATAAGAAGAGACTCCATCATCCCAGTTTTGATTAGTTTCTAATACTTTTTGTCCAAGTTCATCTGATTGAACCTTTTCACCTTGTATTTCTTCGAGATATGTGACAACCTCATCAGGTAGGGTGGTCGTGGTAGTAGAAGTAGTTGTAGTGTCTTCTACTATGTTTTCTTCTTCTTCTACCACTGCTGTTTCATTTGCAGTAGAAAGGTCTAAATCATTATTTGTAGCAACCCTGTTTACAAAAGTGTAGGTTGTTGCAATCATGCCTATAAGGACAAGTGGGAGGACTAACCTTCCTGGTTTAGGGTCTTGGTTAAATGTTTCCATACATTACAGTTTATCAAAGATGTTAATAATGTCTTGATTTATTGATTCCCACTCTGTATTTTCTTCTTTTGTTATTGTTATAAAACTAGGACCAAAAAAAACAGAAGACACACCTTCTATTTTGTATAAATCTTCTGAAAGAGCATTATGGTAATGAAGGTTAATTTCATCAAGTACATTTTGGTCAAATACTATTTTCTTCGCATTTGGATTTGGTGTATCAATTAATTCCATAATTAATACTTATTTTAATATAAAAAACATTAATATATGACAGTATGCAATATCAAAATACAAATATTTCAGAATTGAAATTAAGATTTGAATCAAAGAATTTTTATAGTATTTTTGGTTTATATTTATTTTCACTAGGAGCAGTAATATCAGGCTACTCTCTTTATTTGCTACTAGAGGCTATTGGTAGGGTTGACAGAAACATTATTTCATGGAGCGGAGAGGGTTTGTTTTGGTTTCTTATACTATTATTCACAGGAATATTTGTTTTATTTATACCTATTGAGTTTCTAAGTGTTTTTAGAATTTACAATGCATCATTTAAAGACCTCATTTTTAACATAATATATTCAATTCTTATATCTTTATTTTTTTTAGTTGTATTTCAATTTTCAATTAATCCTGATACTTTAATTTTGAGTGATATTTCATCAATAGGCAAGGCAGTTTCTTTTGCTGGTTTTGTTTCAATTCCAATAATTTTATTTATACAGCATATTTTTAGATCAAGTTTGAAAGTTATTGATAAAATTTCTTACAGTTTTACTTTATTTGTTTGGATTTTTTCTTCTCAGGTTTTTCTTTAATACTACATTTTATTTACAGGATTAATACCTAAGCATTGCATAACAATATTAGAGCATTCTATAAATAGATTTGTAATCTTTAATTTAGAAATTTTTAAATTAGATTCTTCTATATTTAATATATTCTCTTTTTGATAAAAGATATTAAAAAGATTACTAATTTCGTATAAGTAGTCAGCTAAATGATGAGGCTCGTTGTAGGTTATTGTTAACTTAAAATAATAATCAATATTTAATAATGCAAAAAGAAGACTTCTTTCTTCATTATTAGAGATATTTATTTCAGTACCCTCAGCAACTTGAGAAGATTTTTCTATTATTTTCTTTGCTCTGACTTGCGCATACTGGACATATAGACCAGTTTTTCCTGATATGTTTGTAAATTTATCAAGATTAAATTTATAATCAGTTTTTCTATTTGTTAATAAATCACTATAAGTTAAAACTGTGTTTGCAAGTTCATGAATAGTATCATCACCAAGATTTGTATTGATTTTTTTTATATAGTCATAAGTTTCTTTATATAGTTCAGTTAACAGTTTTGTGTCGCCATCACGTGTTCTAAAAGGATTTCCATCCGAATCATTTACTGTTCCAAACTCAACGTGAGAGTATTCTTTATTTGGAAATTCAAAATATTTTATGCTTTGGAAAAGTTGTTGAAAATGCAATTTTTGTCTATTGTCAACGACATATAATATTTTATCGAAATCAATATTATTAAGTCGATAGATTATTGAAGCAAGATCAGTAGTTAGGTAAAGATACGATCCATCTGATTTAGTTATTAGTATAGGTGGCTCTACTTGTTCAGTACTTATTAAAGCTCCGTTATCTATTTTTACTTTATTAATATCTTTAAGATTACTTATCATTTCAGGAATTAATTCATTGACATCGCTTTCTCCCAACCAAAGATCAAAAGAATGATTTAAAATATTGAGAGTTTCTTTTAGTGAATTCTCAGAGAGCTTTTTAATTTTCCTCCATTTTGTTATTTCTTTTGAACTATTATTGTTTAGTTTTTTATTGGTCTCTTGTGCAGCTTTAGCAAATTTTTCATCTTTTTTATATAAGCTTGCTGAATCGGGATAAATATTTAGTAATTTTTCAACATTTAAAGTATCTATGTCAATTTTTTTCATATCACAAAATGTTAATATTTGAGCTATTTGCATTCCCCAGTCGCCAAGATGAATGTCACTGATAATATCATTTCCAACAAATTTATTTGTTTCGTATAAGCTTCTTCCAATGTTTAAAGACCTCAAGTGCCCTACATGTAATGGTTTACCAATATTTGGTCCACCATAATCTATTATTATCTTTTCTTTTTTAGTTATTTTTAAGTAATCATGAATTGGATGTAAAAACTTTATTAAATTTGAAAGAGAAATCTTTATGTTTAAAAAATATTTATCACTAACTTCCCAGTCCTCGATAATTTCTGAAGTATCTAAATATGAACTAACTTTTTTTACAATATTTTCTATTTCTTGATTTTTTTGATATTTAACTAGATTGTTAATTTGATAGTCGAAATTATTAACGTTTGTTAGCTTAATATCTATTTCTTCAACTATATCAAACTCTTTTAATATCAACTTAAGTCTTTCAACCAAGGGTTTTAAAGTATTCATATATTGAAACTATTATAAAATAAATAGATTAAAAAAATTTAAAACTAAAACATAATTTAGGCGTCCGTAGCTCAATTGGATAGAGCATTTGACTTCGGATCAAAGGGTTGGGGGTTCGAATCCCTCCGGGCGTACCACTAAAGACCAAATTCTATAATTCTTTTAACTCGAGTATTAACAGAATATTTATTAATATCAGCTATATCTCTATCTTTTTTTTGATCTTCTAATTTAACAATGGCCGAGATAAAACTATCAATATTATTTTCTTTATAAAATATTATATTTTCAGAAAGTGGCAAAGCTCTATGGGCTGGAAGGTCAACTGCTATTATTTTTAATCCACTTTTTAAATATTCAAAATACTTAAGAGGTGATGTATGTATAGAGGAATCAGAATCACTTGAGTTAATTAATAATCCAATATCAGATTCTTGTATATGTCTAATTGTTTCTTTTCTCCTAAGGTTACCGAATGTCTCTATCGACTTTTCCATACTTAGTTTTTTAATAAGTTTATCTAGTTTCTCAACATCCTTTTTTTCACCTCCAATAATTTTGAGGTTGTAATTTATATAAAGATTATTTTTTTGGAAAGAATTGATAATTAAATTAACACCCCGGTCTTTACTGAATCGACTAATATTCCCTGAAAAAACTATTTGATTTTTTATTTTTTTAACATTTTTTTCAAATAAATCTTCTTCGAATCCATTATGGAGGACAATTAATTTATCGTTATTTTTTTTATTGATCTTAAAAGTGTTAGGTAGTTGATTATTAACAAAGATTATTTTTGTATTATCAGATCTTAGTGATAATTTTATCAATATATTTCTAATTTTTGAATATTGATGACATTCAAAAATAACATTTTGTTTTTTTAAACTAAGAAAAAATAAAACCCAATCAGACCTTGTAAAGAAAATATCAGGCTTATCAAAATTTTTTAATACATAATTAACAGCTTTCAAAGACCATATCATATGGCTGTAAAGAAATAGTAACTTATTATATTTGCTTAAAGTAAAATTTGGATCTTTTCTACTATTCTTACCAAAAGGCAATGGATGGTCTAAACCATAAACTTCAAATTCTTCATTAAAGTCATAAAATTTTTTTAAATTCTTTATTTCTGAACTACTTTCATTACTTCTGATTGGGAAAAATAGCTTAACTTCAAGAGAGTTTCTTACAAAATATTTAATATTTGCAATAGTTTGTATCGTATTAGCCGTATTAGCTGGAAAAGTTTGATAAGTCAGGTAGAAGAGTTTTTTCATATATTAGATTTACTATATTCTTCTCTATCTTCACTTGTGCTAAAAATAAATGTAAATAAAAATAAAACGAATGAAGAGAGATAAAGCAATGAGTCACTTTTGATTAGATTAATTATTTGAAATACCAATAAGTATTTCATGAGACCAAGGTTTGAGAAGTTTTTTATTAGATATTTATAGGTTAAAAAAGAAAAGATAAGTATGCTTATAATTCCAGAAAACAGAAGCAACACTAGAAGTGAAGAGTGTGGTAATAGCAACCCATTAGGTTCATTCATTGGTTGTTCTAAATAATATTCATTAAGCTGCATTGGCCCATAACCAAATAAGAAGTCTGAAATACTTGGGTCATATTTTGCAATGAAAACACCCCATCTCTCTGATCTGTTTATCACTAAAGATAAAGAACTAACTACAGCAACAATATTTGGAACAAAAGGTATATTATTTTCCGTAGTAAATATATCAACAAGCATTAATAGGGAAGAAGAAAGATTTTCACTTTGGTTATTAAAATTCAATATTTCTAGAATATTTTCTTCTTCAAAGTACCTAAGGTTATTGTAATAATTTTCAGTATTTATAAATACACTCGAACTTTCAAAAGCATTAAAGAGCAGGCCTTTACTTAATGAGCCATAAGAAAAATAGGAAATTGAAAAGAGTACTGCCAGTATAAATAGTACAAGCATTATCAAATGTAAGTATTTTCTATTGAAGCCAAACTTGTATATAAGAAATATATAAGCAGTAATTAATATGAAACTAGAAAGCGCAGCAAAATTATTTGATCGAAGAAGTGCAAAAAATATTATAATTAAGTAAATAAATTCTATTTGTTGAATTTTTTCCTTATTTTTTACAAGAACAATGAAGAAAAATAATAAAGAAAAAGCATAAAATTCACCTACAGATTCAGCGCTTGATGCTAAACCTCTCCAGGTATTTCCATCAATACTTGCTATTTTGTCAATACCTTTTTTGTTTAGGCCGAGAGTATAAAATGTATAAAAATTAATCCCTGGAAATATAGAACCGACTGTTCCTAATAGAAATAATAAAGTTCCAGATATTAGAAAATTTTTCTTAAGTAAATTTAAATTTATTTTTGAATATTTTAGTAAATATAATATGCCGTGTATTGATAAAAAAATTACGACTATCCAAAATAATAAAGCGGACGTAGATTTTGTTGTATTAGCAAAGCCCCTTATTTTATCTACATCAAAATATGAACCATTTTGATTAAAATTAATAATCCAAATAAAAGAAAAGCCAAAATAAATCATATTAAAATATTTGTAATCTTTAAAAGCAATGAGATTATATAAACCAAAAAAACAAAAAATAATAAGATAAAAATTAATATTCATATCAAAAAAAGTTCCAACAAATAGGAACATAAATGGAAAATAGTTAATAAAATTATTTATTCTTGGAACTACATGATTATGTATAAGTATTGATAGAAATAAATAGATTAAAAAGATATTTATTAAATAATAATTAGAAAGAGTAATCTCCGAGTTATAGCTTTCATGTATATATGAATAAAATCTTGATTCACTTATGATTTGAAAAGTAAAAATAAGAGGTATTAATAATAAGGGTACGACAGTTCTTTGAGCCTTAGTCTCGTCTTTTTTAAGAAACAGAGTAAGTAAAAAGATCCAAAATATAGTTTGAAAAAAAATATTTATATGAATATTTGTACCAACATACATATAAAATTTTCCTGAAACCAAATCCATTCCCATAATTTTTCCAAAGCAATTAATATCCTGTACGTTAGTTCCAATAAATTGAATATTACGAACATTAATATTTGAAAAGATAACTTTAAAAAAAGAAACATCGCAAATATTAGATTGATAAAATCCAAGATTTTCAATGGATATTGACTTGGTTGTTACTTTTTGGCCCAGAGAAGAGAGGAACCAAGGCATTATTGTAATAATCCCTAAAAAGGGAATATAAAATTTTTGTTTAAGAAATGTATCCTTCATTTTTTTTCATACTTTTTATTAAAAAACCTTATGAAAAAATAAAAAGATATTGAAATAACAATAAAAAAGAAAATATCTTTTTCAGAGTTCACTAATAACAAATGATTGTTACTCCAACCACCTTTTACATAATGAACACACTCTATCCATGAGTTGACGTTAATAGCATTTCCTTCAAGATCATATAGAGCAACAGTTTCAAATAAAGGGTCATTTTTAAATACGTAATTTGGGTCACTTCCAATATCTGGAAAGGAATCAAGATCTCCTTCAGAACCACAGATATTAATTATTTTTTCTGAATCTTTATCCATAATTTAATTTTTTGTATCAATTTAAAGTATATTCATTAAAAATATATTCAGGAGCTTTATTTAAGATACGGATTTTAATTTATATTAATTTAATTTATTTGTATTATTTTATTATGAAAGCTGATCCAGGATATTTTGGCCCTGAGTCAATGATGTGGAAAGTAAATAAAGAAATCACAGTATTATTTGGTGGTGCACGAGCTTTATTGATGCATGCTGCCCACCCTTTAATTGCTGCAGGAGCTAGACAAACTTCTTTTTACCAAAGGGATCCATGGAAAAGGTTAATAAGAACTCTTTCTCTACAAAATTCAGTAACATTTGGTACAAAAAAAGAAGCTGATGAAAGCGCCTATAGGATAAATAAGCTACACGAAGTAATAAAAGGTAAAGATAAAATTACGGGAGGTATATATGATGCTTTAGATCAAGAACAGCTTCTCTGGGTACATGCATGTCTACAAATATCTTCAATATACTTTTATGAAAAAACTGTTAGAAAACTTTCTGTTGATGAGAAAGACAAATATCATATTGAAAATATGTTATCTGCTGAGTTAGTTTTGGTTAAAACTAAGAATATCCCCCAAACCCATGAGGAATTAAGAGAATGGGTCAAAAATAAATCAAAAGAAAAAGATTATTTGTTGTTAACAGATGTAGCCATAGATGTTAAAAATATTATTGCAAAAGGCCCAGTTCCAATTCATATAAAGCCAATATGGCCTTTCATAGCTTTTACAGCCTTTAATACACTGCCAAGAGAGTTTAAGCATATCTATGGAATAAAAGATAGTAGATTTAAAGAGAAATTAGTTGTATTTAATCTAATAATATTGAAATTAATCAGACCATTTTTACCACCTTTTTTTAGATTAATTGCTCCAGCAAGATGGGCAAAACAGAGGATTAATAAAGATCCACTATTAAATTTCAAAGACAAATCAAAAATCTAAACTTAAGAAAATTATTATTCTATATATAATTAGAAAACAATGTACGAACATGAAAAAAAGAAATGGTCTGAAATATCTGAAGAAATTTCAGATGTTTCAGAAAATATAAAAAATAAAATACAAGAAGATGATGTAATAGATGATTTAAAAGAATCTTTTGATAATGTACTTCAAAACACATCAGACATTGTTAAAAATTTATTAAACGCAATTGAAACAACAGTTCAAGATGAAGAAATCAGGGAAGAAACCAGAGAAGTATTTAGAAAAATAAATGAAGAATTTAACGACAGTGTTGAGAACACTGGGAAAAAAATTTCTAGCTTATTTAATGATTTTCTTAATAGTGATAAGAAATTTAAAGAAGAAGAATAATAATAATTTAATAAATACAGATACTTATACTATTCTTTGTAATCAGTAGGGTCGGTAGCTCAATTGGTAGAGCAGGAGCCTTTTAAGCTCAAGGTCGTGGGTTCGATTCCCACCCGACCCACTATAATTATGAAGAGTATTTTATTTTCCTTGTATATCTTTTTTAAATAAAGAAAAAGGGGTTTTCAATATTATTTCAAGGTCTAACCAGATAGACCAATTTTCTAAATATTGTAAATCATATTTAAACCAGACATCAAAATCATCAGTATTTCTTTCATTTATTTGAAGTAGTCCTGTTATGCCTGGCAAAACATTAAGTCTTCTAAGGTATTCTCTATTAAAGTTTTCACTATCTTCAACAAACAAGGGTCTTGGTCCCACAACAGACATGTCACCTTTAAGTACATTTATAAATTGAGGTAACTCATCTAGACTCCATCTTCTAAGTTTTTTTGCACCTTTTAATAGTCTTGGATCATCATCAATTTTAAATAAAGGTCCGCTATGTGTATTGAATTCTTCTAGAGAATCTCTTTCTGTATGGGAATCATTTTTCATAGTTCTATATTTATACATATTGAAAGGTTTTCCATGAAGGCCAACTCTATTTTGTTTAATTATTACCGGCCTTCCATCAACAACTAATAAATAAGAATAAACAAATAGAAATAAAGGAAAAAGCAATATCAATGCAAAAATTGAAACAATAATGTCGATTATTCTTTTAACTATATATCTGGAACCATATTGAATATCATTATTTACATAAGTAAGATATTTGTTGTTTACAATTTGTTCTCTATAAATAAATTTACTGTTAAAGGAAACTGGATCATTCGTAATAAATAGAATTTTTTTGTTAAGGTTTAACAAATAATTTTCAAAATCATTTTTTATTGTAAATTTCTTTTCGAAATTTAAAACAATTAAGTTTATATTATTTTTTTTATTTAAAGTTTCTATATGATGAGTAATTTGTTCATAGTTATTTTCAACATCTGTATCAAAATCTGCTAAAATTTTTCTAAATTTCATTATTCTTAAATTTCTAAAAATTGAGTTTTTATCAATATTAAATGTTATGTAGTTTTCGTCCGTTATCGATCTTCCTAAAACTGATGAAAGTATTTCACTATTCCTTAAAAGTGTTAACAAAATAGGTATTAGAAATACAAAAGGTATTAAAAATTGTCTAGAAACTTCTGTAAATCTAAAAATTTGCAGAAATACAAAAAAAGAACTTGTCCAAAGAAGAAATATTGAAAGAAATTCATTGTAAATCTTTTTATTTATTGCAAAGTCAAATTCATTTACATAGCTATATTCTTTTGATGAAGTTAAAATTATTAAAAATACAAATACAAATAAAGCTAGGAAGAAATCAATTTTTATATATTCATAAGGTATAAATCTATAAAATCGCCCTCTATCTTCAAGAAGGTTTCTGATAATTATGTCAAATCCATAATCGAAACGAATCAAAAAATTATCAAAATATATGATTGTTATTGAAGTTAATATAACTTGTAAGGTAACAAACCTAAATAACTGTTTAAGACTATTTCTTTTCACTATCCTCAATGTTAATAATATTTGGTTTAAATTTAAGATATTTCTTTATTCAGATATACCTGAATTTAATTAGATATTTTTATACATCTATTTATCGTTTAGTGAATATAATTAAGAAATAATAAATGGGGGCGTGGTAAAGTCTGGAGTTTACGCCTGCCTGTCACGCAGGAGGTCGCGGGTTCGAATCCCGTCGTCCCCGCTTAAGGCCAGATAGCTCAGTCGGTAGAGCACTTGTCTGAAA
>Ga0066849_10001200_pt1 | contig 10600 bp, 6 predicted proteins | sample ETNtaG_9_FD_65492 | JGI IMG/M metagenome (GOLD analysis project Ga0066849, IMG submission 65492) | Marine microbial and viral communities from oxygen minimum zone, Eastern Pacific Ocean - ETNP201406SV69 | ecosystem: Environmental > Aquatic > Marine > Oceanic | place: Pacific Ocean: Eastern... | reverse complement strand
ATGGTATCGGAAAGCCTCCGATCAAGGTTTTTTAGCATCACAAGCGAATCTAATCCGCATGTATCACGAAGGTTTAGGAGTTCCCGAAGATAATATATTGACTATAGATTGGTTCCAGAGGCTTGCTGAAAAAGGACATATAATGGCCCAATATCGGCTTGCTGAAATGTATTATCAGGGGGAGGGGGTTGATGAGAATTACATTGAAGCCTATGCCTGGTTTGGAGTTGTTGCAGCTCGTGGATTTAAAGCTGCTGAAAACTCTCGAGATAAAATTGAAAACCACTTAAATAAGACAGAAACAGATAAGGCACGCGCGTTAGCAAGAGAATATTGGGCGATGTACGGCAGCGTAATAAATACCCAGTAAAAAAAGGGCATTGAGATTTCTCAATGCCCATAATGGCTACTTCGCTACACCCTCTCAACAGGAGACTTTGTTAAGTAGATAAGTAATTTTTAAGCTAGAGGGGATGTGATTCTAGACTCACTATTACTGGGGTTATTGTAAAGGACTTAAATACTCTGAACTTTGATCTGGATCAATTGACTAAATCAGTATCGTGAAAGTTGATATTTATCGATTTTGCGCTAAACAACTTGACATTAATGAAAAATACAAGGAATATCGCGCTCCCATGAAATTAAATGATATGACAAAACAGGTATTTATTTGGCACCGCACCTATCTATGCGGCTGCTATGAGCGCCTGTGCGTCAAAGGATTATTCATGATTTAAAGTTTTAGAAACAAATTATTACGAATCCGAAAAGGCCGCAGGTGGTAACACCAACGGCCTTTTTTTTTACTTAAACAAAACTTGGAGGCTCATATAGAAAACGTGAGAGATTAAAATGAGAAGTTTAATTGTTAATTCAACATTAGTATTTGTAATGCTTGCTCAAGCAGTCGTAGTGATGGGCAACGATTATACAACTAGAACCTACTCCGCACATTCTTGCGAATTGTTTGCTAAAGACGCATATCAGGCAGCTGATACTTTTCGTAGGGGTGTCATCTTAGAGGATATTCTAGATTTAATTGAGAATGCACCTGCGGCTGACAGTATGAAACATCGTGCATTTAAGGCAATACAACTAGTTTGGAAGAACCAATTAGACAACCCTGCTTTAGCTTATAGTTTAGCGATGGGTTTATGTTTAAAGCCTAAAGAAAAAATGGCTCCTATTGATGATTTATGGGTAACTTCTCCCAGAACTAGCAGAGAGTTTTTTTAATATAAGCCTAGATTACACAAGGACGTGTCTTTTTTTATATTTAATTAATTAAATATTCTATGGGGTATATCCGAGATTTGGTGCAAGCCATTTTTCTATTGTTTTTAAATCTTGATCTTTTCTTTTGGCGTAATTTTGAACCTGATCGCGATTAATTTTTCCTAATCCAAAATACCTAGAATCCGGATGTGAGAAATACCAGCCGGATACAGAAGCAGTGGGGTACATTGCAAATGATTCCGTGAGAGAAATCTTTGTATTCTCCTCAACTTTTAATATTTTCCAAAGAAGTTCCTTCTCAGTGTGATCAGGGCATGCTGGATATCCTGGTGCCGGCCTTATTCCTTTATAGGACTCACTAATTAATTCTTCATTTTTTAAGTTCTCATTAGACGCATAGCCCCAATATTCTTTTCGAATTTTTTCATGTAAGCATTCTGCAAATGCTTCAGCAAAACGATCTGCTAATGCTTTTAACATTATTGCATTATAGTCATCATGTTCATTTTCAAATTGCTTTATTCTAGTTTCTATACCAAAACCAGTAGATACCGCAAAAGCTCCAATATAATCATCCTTTCTACTTTCTTTTGGCGCAATAAAATCAGCCAATGCAAAATTATATTGGCCCGGTGGTTTTTGGGTTTGCTGCCTTAAAGTATTTATTGTGCTTGAGACAGCATTTCTTTTTTTATCAGTGTAAATCTGAATATCATCATAATTAATAGAGTTTGCTGGGAATAAACCATATATCCCTTTTGCAATTAACCAGTTCTCATTAATTATTCTGGACAACATAATTTCTGCATCTTTATAGAGGCGGGTTGCTTCTTTGCCAACTATTTTATCCTCTAGTATTCTTGGAAACTTTCCAGCGAGTTCCCATGCAATAAAAAATGGCGTCCAGTCAAAATACTTTACTAATTCAGTAAGTGGGTAATCATCAAGAATATTGACACCAAGTTTATTTGGTTTAATTGGGGAATAATTAGACCAGTCGATTTGTTTTTTATTTTTACGAGCATTTTCAAGTGTTAGCCAATTTGTCTTTTCTTGCTTTCCTTTGTGTCTTTTTCTTAGTAATTCATATTCAGATTCTATCTCCTTCGAATATGTTTTTTTCATTTCAATATTCAATAATTTTGTAGAGACACCAACAGCTCGTGAAGCATCTTTTACGTGAACAACAAGGTAATCGTAGTCAGGGTCAATTTTAACGGCAGTATGTGTTTTTGAGGTAGTAGCGCCACCTATCATTAATGGAATTTGAAATTTTTGACGTTTCATTTCTTTTGCGATGTGCACCATTTCATCAAGCGAAGGTGTTATTAAGCCACTTAATCCAATAATATCAGCATTTTGATCGCGGGCCGTATCTAAGATTTTTTGTGCAGGCACCATTACCCCAAGATCAATAATTTCATAATTATTACATTGCAAAACAACCCCAACAATATTTTTTCCTATATCATGAACATCGCCTTTTACGGTTGCTAGCACAATTTTTCCATTACTTTTAATTTCTTTTCCTTCTTTTTCAGTTTCAATAAAGGGGATAAGATAACTAACCGCTTTTTTCATGACACGAGCACTTTTTACGACTTGTGGCAGAAACATTTTGCCCGCTCCGAATAAATCACCAACAACATTCATTCCGTCCATTAACGGACCTTCAATAACTTCAATTGGCTTCGTAAATTGTTTACGGGCTTCTTCTGTGTCTTCTACTATAAAATCTGTAATGCCTTTAACTAATGCATAGGATAATCTCTTGTTAACTGACGCGTCACGCCATTTGTTATCAACCTTTTTTTCTTTTGCTTTTCCTTTTTCAATTGAGCCAGCGAATTCGACTAATCGTTCAGTCGCGTCTTCACGATGATTTAATAAAACATCTTCAATATATTTGAGTAATTTTTTAGGAATTTCATCATATATGCCTAGTTGACCGGCATTAACAATTCCCATATCTATTCCAGATTTAATTGCATGAAATAAAAATGCTGTATGCATGGCTTCACGCACCACATTATTTCCTCGAAACGAAAAAGATACATTGCTTAGTCCACCGCTAACCAATGCATAGGGTAAATGCTTTTTAATTAATTTAGTTGCTTCAAAAAATGAAAGAGCATAATTGTTATGTTCTTTCATACCCGTGGCAATTGTTAAAATATTTGGATCAAAAATAATATCTTCAGGAGGAAAATTAACTTTGTTAACTAATATCTCATATGAGCGTTTACAAACGTCAAAACGCCTTTCGGTTGTATCTGCCTGACCTTTTTCATCAAATGCCATTACAACAGTTGCCGCACCGTAACGTTTTATAAGTTTTGCATGCTCAATAAATTTTTCTTCTCCTTCTTTAAGGCTAATTGAATTTACAATTCCTTTTCCTTGCAAACAACGCAATCCAGATTCAATAACGGTCCATTTTGATGAATCGATCATAATTGGTACACGGCATATATCAGGTTCTGAGCTAATTAATTTCAAGAAATCAGCCATTAGCTGTTCTGAATCTAACATTCCCTCATCCATACAGACGTCAATAATTTGAGCACCGTTTTCAACTTGTTGTCGCGCAATATCAAGCGCTTTCTCTAAGTCTTGTTCTTCTTTTATTAACTTCAAGAATTTAGGTGAGCCAGCAACATTTGTACGCTCACCGATATTGACGAAATTTACGTTATTATTGATGTTGTATGCTTCAAGTCCGCTGAGACGTTGAATCACAGGAATGACTGGTTTTTCTCTCGGTTTAATTGATTTAATTACCTGAGAAATTTTACTTATATGTTGGGGAGTAGTGCCACAACAGCCACCAACAATGTTTAAAAATCCGGAATCTGCCCATTCTTTAATGTGTGCCGCCATTGATTCGGCATCCAGATCATAGCCACCAAATTCATTTGGTAGTCCTGCGTTAGGGTGGGCGCTTATAAAGCAGTTTGAAAAACCAGAAAGTTCTTCAATATATTGTCGTAAGTCATTGGGACCTAAGGCACAATTAAGCCCTATTGAGAGAGGTTTAGCATGCTTAACAGAATTCCAGAATGCTTCCGTTGTTTGTCCTGTTAAGGTTCGGCCCGAGGCATCTGTGATAGTGCCTGAAATCATAATGGGGAGATTAATATGATTTTTTTCAAAGAAATTATCAATGGCAAATAATGCCGCTTTAGCATTTAGCGTATCAAAAATAGTTTCGACCAAAATGATATCAGCTTTACCATCAACCAACCCCCTTATTGCTTCGTTGTATGAATCAACAAGCTCTTCAAAGGATATATTTCTATATCCTGGATTATTAACATCAGGAGAAATAGAACAGGTTCGGTTTGTGGGGCCAAGCACACCCGCAACAAATCGTGGTTTCGATGTTTTCTTTTCAAATTCATCAGCAACTGTTCGGGCAAGCGCAGCTCCTTCTTTATTTAATTCATAAACCAAATCTTCCATTTGGTAGTCAGCCATAGCAATTGCAGTCGAATTAAAGGTGTTTGTTTCAACAATATCAGCACCGGCCTCAAAATAAGCGTGATGTATTGCTTTAATGATATTTGCTTGTGTGAGCGAGAGCAGGTCGTTATTACCTTTTAAATCACATGGATGTTTTGCAAACCTCTCTCCTCTATAGTCCTCTTCTTCCAATTTATAGGACTGAATCATTGTCCCCATCGCCCCATCTAAAATCAGAATTCTTTCTGACATGAGTTGTTTTAATTGCTCAGTATTATTGCCCATGATTTATAGTCAGCTGATTTTTATTTGCTATTAGTTGGATTTGGATAGGATATCAGTTTAAATCACCAACTGTTAAGAGTTGAATTATTTAAATATATATTGCCATCTACACTACGACAGCATCTTGAGCGAGAAGTGCAATTTTAAAGGGATTATTTATTTGTAATTTTACTCTGTAATTACGTGAGAACTTTTTGGTCTAAACATAAACCAGGCAATATATCCAATAGGCCAGACAATTAAAGCTACTATTAGTCCTTTAGTTAATGCAAGCGCTGCCGCAATCACAAAAATAAGAGGCAAAATTAATCCTTTTATACCCATATCTCTTGTCGCAGCGTCCCCATATATCCAAAGTGTGCTACACACATACACAGAACATAGAATGATAAAAATAAAAACCTCTGTTGAATTACTAAATGAAATAGACACGTATCGCCCCTTATAAGAATTATTCTTTCATGTGATGTTTTGCATTAACCGGGCGCATTGTTGCATTCATGATAAGCGCAACCAATAAAACTGTCGCCATTAAATACATTGTTGTGTTGTATAAACTTGAGGTTGGATCAACTGTTCCGCTTGGTGCAATTTCCATCAACTTGTTTATTGTAACTGTTTTTGCTGCTACTAATTGTTCAAGTTGGTCAACACCTGCTCCAAACTTAGTTTCAAATGTGGCCGGGTCAATTTTTCCAATTAAATCATTTATTGCATTTTTAACAGAAATTTCTCTTAGTGATGTTATAGCAAGTGGCCCAAAAACACCGGCGCTTGCCCATGCAGTTAGTAAGCGTCCGTGTATCCCACCAACAAATTTTGTACCAAAGATATCTGCAAGATATGCCGGTATTGTTGCAAAACCACCACCGTACATAGTAAATATAAGCATAGTCGCTGCATAAAAATATACCAACCATACAACACTAGGATTAATACTTACTTGTTGGGCGGTGTATGGAATTGAGCAATACAGGATGATGCCAAGTGAAAAGAAAATCCAATAGGTAGTTTTACGCCCTAAATAGTCAGAGGCGCTTGCCCAGGAGATACGACCAATCATGTTAAAAAGACTTATCATTAAGACATAAGTTGAAGCGAATGCGGCATCTGCGATATCCGGAAGTGTAGTGCCAAAAATCTCACTCATCATAGTTTTTGCTACACCAAGGACACCAATTCCAGCTGTAACATTAAAACACAAGACAACCCATAATTGATAAAACTGAGGTGTTTTTAATGCTTCATCGATATGAACATGGTGCTGTGTGATCATGCTTTTTTGTTTATCTTCAGCCGGTGGCTCCCATCCTTCAGGTTTCCAACCTTCTCGCGGAATTCGGTAACCAAATGCAGCACACATCATAATCACAAAATAGATGGCTCCGAGAGCAAAGAAAGCCTGTGCAACGCCTACATTTCCAGTGCCGACTAGATAGATACCCTCTGGGCCTGGTGCATACATTCCAGCCAGATCATTTGCACCAACAATCACAACTTCTCGTAATTCACCAGCTTGTTCTACAAGACGTCTACCGCCTTCTGTAATTAATTCAATATCAGTTACAGCACCTAAATATTTCGGGGCCACATAAAATAATTTTATAAATGGTTCAATCATAAATTTAGCAATCATGGCGCCACCACCAAAACCCATTATTGCTATTCCTGTTGCCATACCACGTCTGTCGGGGAACCATCTAATTAATGTTCCAACAGGAGAAACATAACCAAGACCTAGTCCGCAGCCACCAATAACGCCGTACCCTAGGTATAACAACCAAAGCTGTCCACTTAGTATTCCTATTCCACCAACAAAAAAACCACCACCCCAACATATAGCCGATACAGTCCCAACCATACGAGGCCCGACTTTTTCAAGCCATTTTCCGCCAATGGCGGCAGATAGACCAAGAAAGACAATTGCAACTGTGAAAATCCATACAACACTTTTTAATGTCCAATCATCAGCGGCACTAGTTACGATACCAACACGTTTGATTAACGCAGGATTAAAAAGACTCCAGGCATAAACAGAACCTATACAAAGATGAATACCTAATGCAGCAGGGGCAATTAGCCAACGGTTAAAACCTTCTTTGGCTACGATATGTTTCTTTGACAAGATGTCCAGCATGATTAAAAGCCCTCTCTAAAAAAAATATTGAAGATTCTAGTTCTTTAATTTACTTGATATTTATTATTATATTTAGCTTTAATTATGACTAGTTTTAGAAAAAATCTGTTATTTGAAAGATTATAGGATAAACACTATTATTCATAATTGAAAGTATTAGGTTGCAACTGTTTTAAATAATGAAGTTGCATTAAACGGGAAGTCAGTCAAATCCTGACGCTGCCCCCGCAACGGTAGATGAGTTAAGAATACTCAGATGTCACTGTGTTAATTTTTTTTTGATGAGACATGGGAAGGCGAGTATTTAGTATGTAAATACACTCATGAGTCCGGAGACCGGCCTTTATTTTCAAAAAATATCGCGCTGCGGGTGGTAGTGCGAGATCTATTTATGATTTCTAACTATCTTAAAGAATAGATTTAATATCTAGTAGATTCTGCTTATACCCGCATTAAATATTTACTTAACATTACACGGGCGGTGTATAGGGAAAGTTTATCATGCCATTTTCAGGTTATTTTATTTTATTTATATTTGTATTTTTTATTTCTTATAATACTTTTGCTGAAAATATAGAACGATTTGAAGGGTTGATTGTTAATGACACAAGATTAGATCAAAATAATATTAAGGATTTACCATTAAATATTTCTGTTATAACTGCTGAAGAAATTAAATTGAGTCCAGCAAAAACACTCCCAGAGTTACTTTCACAGGAACCAGGCATTCAGAAAAATAGTCAATTTGGTAATAATGCCGTTAGAAGCAATATTGACATTCGAGGGTTTGGTGCAAGAGGCACTCAAAATACGTTAATTTTATTAGATGGTAAACGGATTAACGATAACGATCAGTCAACAATTAATTTTAGCGCCATACCGATGAAGAATATTGAGAGAGTAGAGATTATAAAAAGTGCTGGCGGTGTGATCTACGGCGATGGCGCAGTAGGTGGCGCTATTAATGTTATTACCAAAACGCCATCTTATAAAACGAAAAAATATTTAATTGAGCAAAGAGTCGGTTCGTATGACTCAATCCAGACAGATGCGGCAGTTGAATATAGCAATGAAAAAATTTCAGTAAATCTCTTTGGTAATCTTATTCATTCAGATGGCTATCGAGTTAATAATAAATTAGAGCAGGAATCTTTATCTGCAAATTTAAGTTACTTTATTAGTAATACAGAAATATTTTTAAAATCTGGAATATCCAAACAAAATTTAAGACTTCCTGGTGATAGGGCGGTTAATTTTGTTACAGGTGTAGATGAATTTTCTTCTGATAGAAAAGGTTCAGATGATCCATTTGATTTTGCTATAGAAGAGGGGTCATTCTTAACTCTAGGTTTTATACATCCTTTTGGAGATGATATTGAATTATTAATAGATGGAGGATACAAAACGAAAGAGAGCGATATTTTTGTGGAGAATAGCGCAGAATTTCGAAATACCAGTCATGCAAATCTATATTTTAGCCCTCAGTTAACATGGAAATTCGACTTATTTCATGCAGAACATAATATTGATGTAGGCTTCGATATTTACCATTATCAGTTTGATTTAGATATTGAAAATATCACTGCAGCCGATACGAATCACGTGATAGCTCAACCACAACATAGGCTTGATATAGAACAGGAAAATTATTCATTTTATTTAAACGACTTTTTTAAATTTACACCGGACACTTCATTCCAAGCAGGAGTTCGTATACAGCATAGTAGTGTTGATGCATTTGATCAGTTTGATTCAACTGCTAGAACTGCTGGCTTTGCAAGTAGTCAAAGACCTTCACTTAATAAATCGGATAGAGGATATATGGCGAATTTTGGAATTAAACATCAGTTGAATCAAAATGTTTCTGGTTATATTACAGTTGGACAAAGTATGCGTTTTGCAAACAATGACGATTTTAATCAATTAGATGCAACATTTGCCCCTAGTTTTTCTAATATAAAACCACAGCGTGGCAGATATCTTGATGGTGGCATTGCATACTCTAATGAACACATTAACACCTCATTAAATCTGTATTTAATGAAAATGACAAATCAAATTGATTTTGATCCAGCACGCTCTATAAATAGAAATTTTGAACCAATTAAAAGAGAAGGATTAGAATATAGTATTTTATTTAGACCCACTGATGAAATTATAACTAATTTTAATTACGCATACACAAAAGCAGTTTTTGACGAAGGCACTAATAAAGGGAATGACGTTCCATTAGTTGCAAAACATACAGCAAACTTTACTTTTAATTATAATTTATTTAAGAATATGAATTTATCGACAATATGGAATTATGTTGGAGATAAAATTTTTGATAATGATCAGGACAATACATTTTTTGCCAGGATTCCTTCACACTCAACCATTGATATGAAATTGGGTTATGAGCGAAGTCATTTTGATATGAGTATTCATGTTAACAATCTATTAAATAAAGAATATTTCGAGACTGGAACTACAAATAGCCTACTTTTCGATGCTACACATACAAGATTTAACGCATCACCAATGCCAGAAAGAAACTTTTCATTTACAATACGGTATAAGTTTGACTAAATACGTATATTAACTTGGAGCTTATGATTATGTTTAACTCAAGCATAAAAATTGATAAGAAAATAATTATTATCATATGCCTTATTTTGTTTGGTATAACCTTAAGATTGATTCCGCATCCGCCAAATTTTTCACCTATAGGCGCGATCGCTTTATTTGCTGGTTGTCATCTAAGCTTAAAGCGATTTTGGCTACTGCCAATTTTTGCGTTATTTATTAGTGATTTTTTTCTTGGTTTTTATAATCTAATTTCTATGATTAGTGTATATGTGTCATTCGTAATCTCAGTAATTATTGGCCACTGTTTTCTTAGAATTAAAAGAACTCCTTTTAGAATAGGTGGTGTAGCAATACTCTCTGCGACACAATTTTTTATTTTTACTAATTTAGGCGTTTGGTTTTCTGGCTTGATATACCAGCTTAATCTTACCGGCTTAGCTGAATGTTATCTTATGGCTATTCCTTTTTATGGGAATTCACTAATTAGTGAATTATTTTATTGTTTTATTCTATTTGGCTCATATCATCTCTTTGAGTTATCGCTAAGAGAAAACCATTTTCCAGGTTTTAGAAATAACTAATTTTTGTAGTCAGCAATGTCTAATCGACTTACAAAAATTTATACACGAACAGGCGATGATGGAACGACCGAGCTTTCAGATCATGAGCGAATAGATAAATCAGATGCTCGTATTGAAGCAATGGGCGATATAGATGAGCTAAATAGTATACTAGGGCTTTTAAGAGCTAATAGCATTCCTAGTGAAATATCTAGTTACCTATTAAATATCCAACATAGATTATTTGATATCGGCGCAGAATTAGCAATTCCTGGAAATGCTATAATTTCTCCTCAGGCTGTCGAAAAATTAGAGAATTTGATTGATAGTTATAATTCAGAATTAC
>Ga0066849_10001199_pt1 | contig 10604 bp, 9 predicted proteins | sample ETNtaG_9_FD_65492 | JGI IMG/M metagenome (GOLD analysis project Ga0066849, IMG submission 65492) | Marine microbial and viral communities from oxygen minimum zone, Eastern Pacific Ocean - ETNP201406SV69 | ecosystem: Environmental > Aquatic > Marine > Oceanic | place: Pacific Ocean: Eastern... | reverse complement strand
TTCTGATGTTTTTCAATATTCAATCGTCATGATACGTATATTTTGAGACCGGTTGCTGAGTATAACATTCTAATACGGGCAACTTCAGCATCATTCATGGCTCTTGAACCATCCCGAGGTCTCTATCTTTACTTACGAACACTTAACAGCGCAATGGATGATTCTATTCTCACCGATGATGAAGCCAATATCCTACATGTTCTTGCTGTTGCCTTAGGAGTCCATCCTAGTGACACTGCTTTTTGTCTATCCGTTGTACGTGGAGAAGAGTCTAATCCCTTCGATGGAACAGAATTTGATTATTCAGGCCATCATACAGGTGATGTAACCACCTATCAATCAGCACTCATAGCAGCATTAGATGATGAAATAATTTCAGAAGATGAATGGTCAATGCTCACAACACTTCGAACATTGATAGGTATACAAGAAGATCAGCACGCAATGATTGAAGAAGCAATTCACGCGATGGTAGATATTGACTCAAACGGTGTTCGAAGGCTCGAGCGCTTGGAGCGATTCAACACCGTGTGCCCTTTTTGACATACGCAAATTTGAGAAAACTTTCAAACCGGTATTATGAGCAAGGTTTTGGACGGTAATACTTAGAAAGGGCCTTTCTTTGGCACGGCTAACACATACCTAAAATGGTGCTATTATGAGTGTAACAAAAGAAATCTACGAATCCGTAGTCGCCCGAGACCCAAATCAACCCGAATTTCACCAAGCAGTATGGGAAGTATTGGAGTCTCTTGAACCAGTTCTTGAAGCTAATCCTGAATACTGTTCCATAGTGGAGCGAATTGTAGAACCAGAACGCCTTATCCATTTCAGAGTTCCTTGGGTCGACGATTCAGGTAATGTCCAAGTAAACCGCGGATTCCGAATTCAATTCAATGGCGCAATTGGCCCTTACAAGGGAGGACTTCGATTCCATCCAACAGTCAATGCTTCTATTCTGAAGTTCCTTGCTTTTGAACAAATTTTCAAGAATTCTTTGACCGGTCTCCCTATGGGTGGTGGCAAAGGAGGTTCTGATTTCAATCCAAAAGGAAAAAGCGATGAAGAGGTCATGCGCTTTTGTCAATCATTTATGATGGAACTTTGGCGACACATTGGCCATAATTGCGACGTTCCTGCCGGAGATATTGGTGTAGGGGGACGTGAAATCGGTTACATGTTTGGAATGTATAAAAAACTCCGAAATGAATTCCAAGCAGGAGTATTAACTGGAAAAGGTCGCTCTTACGGTGGCTCTTTGATTCGCCCAGAAGCGACAGGATACGGTTTGGTTTACTTTGCTCGTGAAATGCTTGCAGCAAAAGGAAAATCCTTCGAAGGAGCCACAGTTTCACTTTCTGGTTCAGGTAACGTTGCACAGTTTGCCTGTGAAAAAGTCCTCGACCTCGGTGGCAAACCTGTGACCATGTCGGATTCAAGTGGCTTCATTCACGATGCTGATGGAATTGACCGAGAAAAGTTGGCTTGGATTATGGATCTAAAGAACAACCGCCGTGGACGAATTTCTGAATATGCAGCTGAATTCAGCAGTGCTACATTTACTGCTTCAGCACCTGAACCGTCTTCAAACGGTCTTTGGGGAGTTAACGTCGATGTTGCACTTCCATGTGCTACACAAAATGAAATCAATGGCAATGAAGCACAAATGCTGGTTGATAACAAAGTCATTGCAGTTGCAGAAGGCGCAAACATGCCTTGCACACCTGAGGCTGTTGAAGTGTTCCAAAAGAGTGGAGTTATGTTTGCCCCCGGTAAAGCAAGCAATGCTGGCGGTGTTGCAACATCTGGTCTTGAGATGTCACAGAACTCTCTACGCTATGGATGGACACGCGAAGAAGTCGATGCAAAACTCGACAACATCATGGTAAACATTCACAAGAACGCATCTGAAACTGCTGAAAAGTATGGTCGCCCAGGCGATTATGTCTTTGGAGCAAATGTTGCTGCTTTCTTGAAAATCGCTGAGGCTATGATGGCTCACGGTGTTGTTTGATTTATTCACATAAATGAGACAAATCTGTTGGACGAAGTACCTGTTGGCAATGCCATGTATTTTCGTGACCAATGAGTAATGCACATGCAGTTGTTGGCATGCTATGATATTCCCCTGTAACCTCATACATGACAAGTTCAGTTCCTGGGTTATGCGAAATAATTAGCATAGTTTCTCCCTCAGCCGTTTCATCCATGCATTCCAATAGGGTATTTGCAGAAGCAAGGTAGAGATTATTCATCGCTTGGGTTGGAAGTTCTCCAAGTATTGATTTGATGCCATCTAATGTTTCCAAGGTTCGTTTTGAATCACTTACCAATACTCGACTAGGAATCAAATTTAATTTTTGCAATACACGTGCCATTTTGGACGCATCTTTGATTCCTCTGGCATTGAGTGGCCTTTGGTGGTCCGATAGTGATGCATCGTCGCGACTGCTCTTTGCATGTCTCATGAGGAGAACTCGTCGTTGCATCACTCATTCGAGTGACTCGACATTGAAGAGTCTTCTCTTCATCCTTGGTAAGGAACCCAAGCGCCAGATGCCACGTCATAATATGACAAAGTACCATCGGCTGCTCTGGACCAATTCACACCATTTTCTTCCCATTGTTGAGCAGATTCTTCGATGGCTGGCAATTCTTTGCTTGAGTCGAGACCCATATTTGCCTCTGTAGCAGAGTCAGCAAAATTCTGGGCCGCAAATGGAGAAGTTTCCACAGGCAATTCTTGGTTCTTTCGAATAACCAGTAGGGCCGCAAGACCGCCAATTACTAAGATGGCAATAATTGCGTAAATCAAACCGTTTCCACCACTTTCAGCAACTTGCTCAGAACGAGCAGCATCATTTGGATAGTAATCGTACTTGTCTGAAACACCATCACCATCGGTATCGGTGGTCTCATTACGGTCCAATGGAAAATCATCTTCTTCATCATTAACACCATCTTGATCGGTATCCATTTGAGACAAAGCACAGCCGTCATCGAATACTATGGAATCAGTAGGGGAGCGGGGACAAATATCATCGATATTTTTCACGCCATCTTCATCATCATCCTTTTGATATTCGGAGCATCCATCAAGGTCGACTCCATGCGATTCATCGGTATCAGGGCACAAATCTTTGTGATTTCCAACGTTATCATTGTCGGAATCTAATTGAGAGTCCGCACATCCAAAGTTGTTCACTTGCTCACCCGCAGGTGTTGCAGGACATGTATCAATGGTGTTGTCAATCATATCAGAATCATCGTCTAATTGATTTTCAGCACACCCAAGTGCGTTGGTTATCAAGCCAATTTCCGTATCGGGGCAATCATCCTTATCGTTCATAACGGCATCATTATCATCATCACTTTGAGCATCTGAACATCCATCTTGGTCGACTTCATCTCCATCGGCCGTCATTGGGCACAAATCATCCATGTCGTTGATTTCGTCACCATCAGAATCTCGTTGAGCAGATGAACAGCCCACGCCATTGACCAGAGTTCCAGGTGCGGTATTTGGGCAATCATCGATTTGGTCATTAATGCCATCGCCGTCAGTATCGTTTTGCATGTCAGCACATCCAGCTGCATCTACAGAATAACCGAGTGGTGTCATGGGACAAGCATCAAATGCATCCATGACTCCATCGTTGTCGCCATCTTCTTGCGAACCAGAACATCCTGCTGAATCAACAGTTTCACCAGCCGGTGTAGATGGGCATGCATCAAGGTCATTGGTCACACCATCGAGGTCATCGTCTTTCTGTTGTTCAGAACAGCCCATTGAATCAACTGTTTGACCAGCAGGAGTGTTGAGACAGTGGTCTGGAGTGTCACCGTTCGCATTGTCCCCATATCCATCTCCATCATCATCAAACCATTGAGTTACTTCATCAGGGAATCTGTCTGCATTGTTTCCATTTTGATTATCGCCGTATCCATCGCCATCGGAGTCTTCCCATTGGGTTCCATCCATTGGGAAGGCATCTGGGTCGTTTCCAGCTTGATTATCTCCATATCCGTCACCATCTTGGTCATCCCATTGTGTTGGATCGGTTGGGAAAGCATCGCCATTGTTTCCATTTGGATTATCTCCATAACCATCCCCATCAGTATCAGTCCATTGTGTTGAATCCGCAGGGAATTCATCTGGTGTTGTCCCGGCGGGGTTGTCACCGTATCCATCACCATCTTGGTCTGCCCATTGTGTTGAATCGTTAGGGAATGCATCCCCATTTGTTCCTGTTGGATTGTCGCCGTATCCATCGCCATCAGAATCCTTCCATTGCGTGGAGTCTGCTGGGAATTCATCCGGGTTGTTTCCAGCGGCATTGTCACCATATCCATCACCATCTTGGTCAGCCCATTGTGTTGAATCAAATGGGAAAGCGTCGGATGCATTGCCATTAGGATTGTCACCATATCCATCACCATCTTGGTCTGCCCATTGAGAACTGTCAAGTGGGAATGCATCAGGGGAATTGCCAGTAGGGTCGTCTCCATATCCATCTCCATCCATGTCGGAGTATTGACTACTATCGTTCGGGAAAGCATCGATGAGGTCATTGTAACCGTCACCATCAGAGTCTCTCTGGGATAATTCACAGCCATTTTGGTCGACTGATGCACCTGCTGTTGTGTTGTCACAAAGGTCATATTCATTGGCAACGCCATCATTGTCATCATCTATTGTTAACGAGAAACAATCGCTATCACCAATCAATTGAACGCTCACATCTGAATATAGATTCACCTCGACACAGTAAATTCCACTCATGTTTGGAGTGGAGTAGGTGTATGTTGGCATACTCATGTTTTGTGCAGTCGCCGTAAAGTTAGTGAGAGCAGAAGATGCCATTGATGCACCTGCAGCATCAGTGACTAATATTTGGTATTTGTATTGGTCACCAGTGACCAGGTCGCTACCTCTAACCATCACATTGTTGGTAGCCGCAGTTGAACTGGTCGAATAAGAATCAATCAACATGGTAGGGAGTTGTGGCATGAAATCATCATCATGTACACCGACAAAACCGTCACCAGATGTGAGATTAATGGCAGTATTATTGTAGGAGAGAATAGCAATAAATCCATGTTCATCCAGAGTAGTAGGTCCATTCCAAGTAATCGGCCAATATTCTGTGCCAAGTGTTGATGCAGTAAAAGAAACATTGTCTTGGTCGATAATAGATGCAGTTAGAGCCATGTCAATGTTCATTGAAGAGGTGTAATTAATACCAAATTCGTTTGTATCGTATACAAACCACCAGAGTGAATAGTCGGTATTCGCAGTAAGATTGGTCGCATAGATTTCACCTGTTGTCGAGGATGTCGTATAGGTTTCAAGCAGTTCAATATAGATACAATCTGCATCTTCACTGAGCATTGTTCCAATGGAGTCCTTCAATATTGAAACGCTACAGTATTCCGATTCTTCCATAATTGGGGCTGATAACGTAGTGTTAACCATCATTGTTGTTGCAGTAGAATTCAATGACCCATTATTTGGTGCTGACCAAAGTTCTGTTCCATTCATGAAAAACTGAACAGATGAAGAGTTGTAGAGATAAGAAGTTCCAACAGTTAATCCGCTGAATTCGAGAGTGGTATTCGACAAAGTATTCATTGTAACAAATACCGATTCAAAACTTTGACCTCCCCCTGGCAAATTTGTAGTGACTGAGATATCATAGATGTTAGTGGCCCCCATGTATCCATAGACCTGTAAATGTGTGGTTTGATTGGAAGTTGCAGTGACTGTCATAGATTCTATACTGCCTGTTGAACCCGAACTCGAAAGATAACTTCCACCGGCAGTATTCCAATTGGTATCAATATCGCCATTTAATCCGTTAAAGGTGATATTTGCATAATAGGTGACGCCAGATATCATATCGATTTCAAAATAATCGAGGTCGGTTGAAGTGTGAATCGATAGATCAGTGCACGATAGCGGCAACATCGAAGATTGTGATGCAGTTCCTGTGGTGTCGTTTGGTTCGAGAATATCAGATGTTAAAGTCCCGCTGCCAACACAATTGGTTGGAGTTGTGGTTCCATTTCCGCCCGTTCCATTACTCGAAGAGGTACTAAAAGTCCAGAAGTCAAGAGTATAGAAACCATATCCATCATAGCGATACATTTGGACATAAACAGTCCCTCCATGTGAGGTTGCTGAATTATTCGTGCTTACCAATTCGGGGTTAAACATGTATGAAGAATCCATCATATTTCCATTTACATCGTAGATTGCAATGTCAAAATCGTTTGTGTATGTAGAACCATTTGCAGAAGTGTATGTTGTGTTAAAGGAAAGTTCCAGCGCAATTCCTTCATTCGCTGAAAGGTTTATTGCGACCCAATCTTGGTCATCATTGACATCGAATTCTCCAAAGTCTGAATAAAACACAGGAGAAAACCCTGTAAGGTTAGCAACAAAGGATGAATTTATTCCAGACATGTTGTCAGGTAAATCCATAGAAGTTCCAAAATCGTTTTGATTTGGGCCGACAGCAGAAGCTGTAGGTGCAACCAATGTAAGCGTAGTAAATACGAGCATCATTGCCAAAAGGTATGCTCGAGATTTATGTGTATGCGGTGAACTCAAGATTGAGGACATAAACAAGCGATTATGTGATAGTTTAAGAGACTCTCTATCTGCTTAGATAGCAGTTGGTGCGACATGACCGTCTTTTTTGTCTTCAGGCTTGCGTACTCTTGACCAAACTCCGCCCATCAATTCATCATGATGATTACCACAATAGTGGAAGCGACGATAAGCCTCTCTAAATGAGTAGGCTTTCTTACCAGTGGCGACAAGGAAACCCTCTGGCGAAAGTCGAGACACAATGGTACCTTCTTCACCACATCCCGGGAAATCACACACCGCAGAGCCGCCCATGATACCCACAAATGCTGACAGGTCTTTAATGGTCGTATTAAACAGTAGATGAAACCTTTCTTTTTACCAAAAAAAATCATTCTGCTTCGGGGGCCGGTTCAATGATTACTAGGGGGATATTTGCTTCAATTGCTTGACCTTCTTCACAATTCACTGAAGTGACAGTACCAGATACAGGTGCCTGTATTTCGTTTTGCATTTTCATTGCCTCGAGAATCAAGATGACTTGACCTTCAACCACTTCATCACCTGCTTTGACTTCTACAGTAACGACTTTGCCAGGGATATTTGCCGAAACAGTACCAGACTTTTTCTTCTTTCCGCTACCACTTCTTTTCTTTTTAGCCACAGGTGCGGCATCCGGTATTTCGATCTCAAACGTTTGACCTTCGACAGTGGCAGACCACGAGGTGCCCTCTCCATCAAGAAGAACTTCAAATTCAATTCCATCAACTATTACTTTTCGAGTTTCAGTCATTAAATCACTTCCAAGGTGAGCGGCTGGTTCGTTTCTGCATAAGTGAGGAGAGCCCCATGTTCATTCTTCGATGGTCTTGGGACCATGGCAGGCCAGGATTTCGGGCGATTTGACTAGCGTCATCTCCATTTTGCGCAAGCATCGATAACACAGCTGCAAGTGCAGCCATTCGAAGTGTTTCTTCATCATGACTTGCCATATAATCGCCTCATAGTGGGATGTTTCCATGCTTTCTAGCAGGGCGTAATTCTTCTTTATCCAACAACATTTCCAAAGCACGGCAAAGTTTGCTTCGAGTTTGATTTGGTTCGATGACGTCATCTAGATAGCCCAAAGCAGCAGCCGTATAGGGGTTGGCAAATTTTTCGTTGAAATCTTCAGTCAGCCTTTGCCGTTCTTGCTCTGAATTACGAGAAGTTGAAATTCGCTTTCGGTGAATAATTTCTACCGCTCCGTCTGCTCCCATGACCGCCAGTTCACCGGTTGGCCATGCTACATTGTAATCTCCACGAATATGTTTTGAAGACATAACATCATAGGCACCACCGTAGGCTTTACGGAGAATCACGGTTAGTTTAGGTACCGTTGCTTCAGCGTATGCGTAGAGGAGTTTAGCTCCGTGGCGAATTATACCACCCCATTCTTGGCCGGTACCTGGTAGGAATCCTGGGACATCTTCAAGCGTAATGATTGGAATATTGAACGCATCACAGAAACGGACAAAACGCGCTGCTTTGTCACTTGCATCAATGTCGAGACATCCAGCCAAGACTTTCGGCTGATTTGCAACAACTCCGACGGTATGACTGCCAAGATGGCCAAATCCGACAACGATGTTTTGTGCCCAATCAGATTGAACTTCAAGGAACGCACCATCATCGAGAATTTCTGAAATGACATCAACGACATCGTATGCTTTAGTCGCTTGGTCGGGCATGATGGTGTCGAGAGCATCACATGAACGGTCTATTGGGTCACTTGTTTTCTTATCAGGTGGACGTTCAAGGTTATTTTGAGGGAGCATATCGCAGAGGTCTCGAGCCAATTGAATCGCTGATTCATCATCAGGAGCAGAGAAGTGAGACACACCAGATTTAGTACCGTGAGTAGATGCACCGCCCAAATCTTCGAAGTTTACTTCTTCATTGGTCACTGTTTTGATAACTTCAGGTCCGGTGATGAACATATATGATGACTGTTCAACCATAATTACGAAATCTGTAATTGCTGGAGAATACACCGCTCCACCCGCACAAGGCCCCATGATGACTGAAATTTGTGGAACGACACCTGAAGCGCGAACATTCCGGAAGAATATTTCGGCATAACTTCCCAGAGATGCAACTCCTTCTTGTATTCGAGCGCCCCCTGAATCGTTCAAACCGATGACGGGACGGCCTGTTTTGAGTGCCATGTCTAGAACTTTACAGATTTTGAGGCCATGCATTTCTCCGAGTGAGCCGCCGTAAGCAGTGAAGTCTTGAGCAAAGGTGAACACTTGTCGGCCATTGATTGACCCGTGGCCTGTGACCACTCCATCTCCTGGAATGATGTCTTTGTCCATGCCAAAATCACGGCAACGGTGTTCGACCAAGGCATCGATTTCTTGGAATGAGCCCTCATCGAGCAAGACATCAATGCGTTCACGGGCGGTCATTTTCCCTTTGTTATGCTGGCGATCGATGCGCTCTTGTCCTCCGCCCATTTCGCTGCGTGATTTACGATTTCGTAAATCTTGGAGTCTTTCCTCAGTCGATGCCATAGGCTTCCCATGTAGGTCTATTGAAAACCCGCCCTTATGCGTTGCCTTTCTAAGTAGTGGTGACCCGATTAATTCAAGACCAATATTATTCATCCAAGAATTCCTTGCAAGCAAGCGATTGCTTGTGTAGAATATCTCCCTGAATACAGTTTACTGACTCTCATGCTGAAACTCTCATTCTCATCTCATATCTGGTTGAGGGAAAATATGGTCGTGAATAAGGCGTAAAGGGGTGTTTTGATAGGGAGGGGATGCCTCCAACAACCATGAGCGAACCGTTGCGCATCGTTGTGGCCAAACCTGGTCTTGATGGACATGATAGAGGCGCTAAAGTCGTTGCTCGAGCATTACGTGATGCTGGAAATGAAGTTATTTACACTGGTTTGCGACGAAGTGCTCAACAAATTGTCGACACTGTTCGAGATGAGGATGCGCGTTTTCTTGGACTTTCATCCCTTTCTGGAGCCCATGAACACCTCTTCCCTCGAGTTTGTGAACTTCTTAAACAACAGGGTTTGAACGATGTCATTGTATTTGGCGGAGGAATTATTCCTCCCGGAGAGAGAGAACCACTCTATGCTTGCGGGATCCGTGCAATCTTTGGCCCTGGCACCCCCTCTTCTGAGATTTTAGAATTTATAGAACATGTCACTCGGCTAGAAAATTGCGGCGTTGGTCAAGAGAGTGATTGGCATTGGCCCTCCTCAGCATGAGTTGATGGCATGACTACTGAGTTTCTTGAGCAAGCCAAACTAGGCGACCGTCGTTCACTTGCACGAATACTGAGTGCGCTTGAAAACGGTACACTACACATCAATGATGCTATTGACATTATTGGGGAGCCATCAATTTCAGGCAATTCACATTGGCGAACTTTGGCGATTACTGGTGCACCGGGAGTTGGTAAATCTTGTCTACTCGATGGATTACTCCGTCAGTGGGCAAAAAAAGGGGTTCGTGTTGCAGTATTGGCCGTTGACCCCACTTCGCCACGGACGGGTGGTGCTCTTCTTGGCGATCGTGTTAGAATGACCGTGGTCGATGATGTTGAATTGAATGATTTGATTTATCTGCGCTCAGTTGCCACTCGAAAAGCATCAGGGAGTGTTCCGTTTATAGTTGAAGACATGACCAAAATTCTTTTGGCACTCGGCTGGCAACGGGTCATCATAGAAACGGTAGGGGCTGGACAATCCGAGGTTAGATGTGCAGCAATTGCAGACCGTATAGTCGTCGTAGAAGGTCCAGCACGTGGAGATGGAATTCAAGCCGAAAAAGCAGGTTTACTTGAATTGGCCGATGCAGTATTAGTTAACAAATCGGATTTACCTGGTGCGGAACTTCATGCTGATGAGATTCGGGAGTCGTTTGAATTGGGAGTCGGTAATGCGCCACCGGTTCTGTTGACTTCAGCAGTCGAAAATACTGGTATTTTAGAGGCAGCTGAATTGCTCCTT
>Ga0066849_10001189_pt1 | contig 10654 bp, 8 predicted proteins | sample ETNtaG_9_FD_65492 | JGI IMG/M metagenome (GOLD analysis project Ga0066849, IMG submission 65492) | Marine microbial and viral communities from oxygen minimum zone, Eastern Pacific Ocean - ETNP201406SV69 | ecosystem: Environmental > Aquatic > Marine > Oceanic | place: Pacific Ocean: Eastern... | reverse complement strand
GTTTTGATGTTATCAGCATCTAATTCTGCAGAAATAGTTTTAGAAATATATTCACTTGCATCTTTTCCTTTTGAAGCTGCAGTTACTGCGGCAAGCATATGTTCGACAGTCTTCTCAACAGCCTTTGCATGGTCATAAAACATGTCAAATGGTGTTGAATCAAGCGTATCATAAGGAGTTGTGTCTACCGCCGCTTCACCTTTCCGCTCTTCTTTCTGGTCTGGGCGCATTACAATTGCACCTGTTGCTGCAATTGCGATCAATGTTACAATCGCTACATTAATCGGTGTTCCAGCGAAGAGAATGACGAAAATAACAGCACCAGCACCGGCTATTGGCAGACTTGCTACCCAACTAGCAGCAATTTTCCCAAAGACTCTGAAATCAACAGCCCCTGCACCACCGGCCAGGCCAACTCCAACAACAGCACCGACTAATGTGTGGGTTGTAGAAATAGGAACTGCCAAGAACGGCATCGAGAAGATGAGTACAGTTGTTGCAGCACCAAACTCAGCAGCAAAACCTCTTGAAGGGGTAATGTGGGTAATTTTCTTGCCAATAGTATCCATTACCTTGTAGCCCCATGTTGCGACACCAATGGTAATTCCAATACCGCCAATGAGTAATAGGAATAACGGGACTCCAACGTTGCCATCGGACAATGTCCCATTTGCTGATGTTGCAATATCCCATATTGCTGCCATTGGACCAATTGCATTTGCAACATCATTAGCACCATGGGCAAATGCAACATAGCATGCAGTAATAATCTGCAGCCAAATGAATACGCGTTCACTGCCTTCCATCCCTTCTTCTTTGAATTGATAACGTCTTAGGACAAAATACAGAACTGTACTTGCAAGAATTCCGATTCCCAATGCTACAGCCAGACTGTTGATTGGAATCCAAGCGCCATCGGCAAATGGATTGAATGTCGAACCTTCCTTCGCAGGTAACCATTTGCTTTTATCGATGTATCCCGCATTATCAAGATTTGAATAAAACCCTTTCAGTGCTTTGAATTGGAATGCAAGACCTAGAACAAAAAATGTAGGTAAAGCAAGAATCGGGGCCAATTTTTTGGTTTGTGCAAGTGGATTCTCATCATTGAAAATAAGTCGTTTAATGATGTAGAATGAGATAAATGCGAGAACACCACCCAACAAAGGAGATGCAACCCAACTTAACACGATTTCAGTAACTTTGGACCAATTCACAGATGAAGGTTGAATGTACAAACCCATGCCGATTACTCCACCAACAATACTGTGTGTTGTTGATACTGGCATGCCGAACCGAGTGGCAATTGTGAGCCAAATTGCTGCAGCTAATAACGCGGCCATAAAACCGTACATCAATTTTTGACTCAACTCCTCAGAAAACCCTACATCTCCAAAGTCAAGAACGCCCTTTCGGATGGTTTCAGTAACATGGCTTCCAAAGAATACAGCGCCTGAGAATTCGAATATTGCGGCGACAATAATCGCTCTACGTAAGGTTAATGCGCCGGAACCAACAGAAGTCCCCATTGCATTTGCAACATCATTGGCGCCAATATTCCAAGCCATATATGCACATACAACAAAAGCGGTTCCAAGGAGTATGGTGGTTGGTTCCATTGTGCTTCCTAACAAAAGTAGGTATATATTCAAACTCATGTATATTCTATATAGATGTATTTAGTCGCGTAGATGATACTATGGGACTTGGACCAGGTGAACAAGAAGTTCGAAAGTTGCAGAGCACTGGCGGGAGTACATTCACCGTGAGTTTACCCAAACCATGGGTCGTTGAACAACAACTGAAATCACGAGATTCCTTGCGAGTTGACTGGAGGCCAAGCGGCGCTCTTCGAATTACCCCACTTAACATGGCAGAAAATTCGGTCAATCATGTTTCTTTTGATGCAAGCAGAATACCGGAAAACAGTTTGCATGATCACTTAATGGGGGCATATATTTCCGGTGCTGATTCGATTTTGATAAACTTTGAGTCAGTTCTTAGGAAAGAATATTCAGCTCAAGTTCGAAGGTTTCTCCGCAGTACTAGAGGTTTCGAAATCTTTGATGAAAGTGAAGCATCGATTGAGTTGAGGTGTTTGATGAATGCAGGCGATATGCCACTGCATGCGAGTCTCAATCGAATGTACCTACAAGTCACCTCTTTGATTCGAGATATTATCAGCGTTTTTGATGGTGAAGACCGCGAGTATTTGGCAGATGTAGAAGAACGAGAAAGTGAAGTGGATTCTCTTCTTTATCTCATCGAACGACAAATGAGAATTTTGTTGGGTTCGCATTTGGTCGCTACCAAATTAAATCTCACTCGGACTCAAGCACTCGAATACACGAATTTAGCACGTTCCCTAGAACGAATGATGGACCACGCTTACACCATCGCACAATTGGTTCTTGAAAATCCAAAAATAACCCGAGAATTGGCCGGAGCAACATCTCTTGAACAAATCCCTGAATGGCAAATGGCACTCAAGGAATTGATGATAAACATTAGAATTAGAGATTCACTCCGTATTGAGAATGCACGAAAACAACTCAAACAAGCTCAACATATTCTTGCGATTCACGAGCAAGACTTACTGGCAAATCATCGACAAAATGAATGGATGGCGTTCGACTTAAGTTTGTCAGAATCAGTACGAAGATTATGTGCATATTCTCGAGATTTTGGAGAAATTTTGCTGAATATGAAGGTTTTTAGTGAAATTCAAAGCAAACAAGATATGGTGTGAATATTTACACTTGATTTACTTTATATATCTGCGTGTTGGCAAATTCACCACGCATTGATATAGGGCCGGTTCCAAAAATACACTGTGGGGAAATACCTGCAGGCGGAATGAACATGGATAAAAATTTAGAAACATACGTAGACCAAATTATGAATGAACAAGAACATCGAAATGGGATATTTTCCAATTTTCTTGATATTGTCGTAGGTGCAATCTCCGATTATAGATGTGGCGCTGATTCACGTGGCTCTTACAATACCCGGCGAGGTGTTCTTTGATGGACGCGTATCTCTCAGAATATGTAGATATAGTTCTTGATTCACAGGAATACCAAAATGGCATATTTTCTCGGCCGACATTCACTGAGTTTTTCGCCTCACTTTTTCGACGAAAGAAGTAATTCAATAGCGTTTAATTGTTATTACTTCTGTTAGTTGTGTTTAGAAATACTTCTGACAACCATATCTAATAAAACAGGAGTTCTTATATCATCACTTTTTGAAACCATCTATTGGTGTATGCTTATGCTTGTAGTTGATGGGCTAACGAAAACATTTGGTTCAGGTGCAAATAAATTGCATGTTCTTAAAGGCGTTGATATGAGTATTAAAACCGGCGAAATGGTCGCACTCATGGGGCCTTCGGGTTCAGGAAAATCGACGCTTCTCAACATCATTGGAGGTCTTCTCGCGGGCGATGGTGGCTCGATAATTCTCGGAGACAAAACCTATGGTCAAAAAAACCCTGCCAGCGTCGTCGATATTCGGCGTGAACTTGTAGGTTGGATTTTCCAAGATTTTCATTTGCTTGAAAACCTCACTGCTCTCGATAACGTGGCCATGGCATTAGAACTGGCAGGGATGCCTGCTAAAGAAGCAGAATCAGCCGCTCGTGAAGCTCTTGCAAAAGTGGGACTTGAAGACAGAATGGACCATATTCCGGACCAACTCTCTGGGGGTCAACAACAACGCGTCGCTATCGCACGAGCAATCGCGGGCAACCGCCCATTCCTTCTTGCGGATGAACCTACAGGCAATCTCGATATTGCAAGTGGAAAAGAAGTCTTAAAATTATTCAAAGAACTGTGCCATGATGATGAAAATCCAATTTCAATCCTCATGGTTACACATGACCCGGACTTGGCATCGAAGGCGGACCGAATGTTGTTGCTAAATGATGGGAAAACAGAAGCCTCCGACATACGTTCTGCTTGGGGCTTGGATTCTGACGAGGATGGTGAGGTAGAATGAGCAAAGACGAGTCATCACTTGAATTGCAGCCTTCTGACTTTTCACCTTCACTGAGCCTACCCATGAGAATCATGCACAAAGTTGTCGAAACTCCTGGGCAACTTCGGCTTGCAGGTTTGAGTGCATGGCGTGGTAAGGAACGTGGACTTGCTGTTGTAGCAGGTGTGTTCTTGGCTTCATTGGTCATCACCACTGTTCTTTCGTACGGTGTTGGATTGTCACAACTATTTTTTGAAGAATCTTTGAGTGGAGAGCCCTTTGATGCAAAAATAGAATTTGCTCGAACGCCAGTTGAGAACTCAACTGGATGGTCTAACAACACAACGACAATGACCAATGTTTGTGATGAACTAATGGATGAATTCAATGAATTCAGCGATTGTACTCTCGTTCTAGGCCGTCAGGGCATCCATAGTGGTGGATTCTTCAATCAAGACTTCCTTGTAGCCCAGCCCCTTGAGATGACAGCGATTACCGATGATACTAACCCCTATTGGGGCAATGTTACTTTTGATTATCCTGAACTTGCCGATAGTGGGCCACCAATTTCGAATATGCGTTCGATCCGTTTCCTTGGACCTGAAGCGTTCGATGGTGAATTTGCTGAGCGATTGGGCGAGAATATTATTGCTGGAATGGGTGATTGGCCGACACCAGAAAACATGAGCGCTCAGCGTGGTGTGATTCTACCTTCAACCATTGCTTCTCAAGCAAAAGCCAATGTTGGTGATGTTCTTGAAACTTTGACCTTTGCTTATGTTGTCGATGAATCTACCTTGTTAGAAGGGACCGTTAACAATGATAATTGCGATGGCGAAGTTACACCTGAGCAAAATGAAATGGTCTATTGCCGAATGGCAATGACCGCGACAAACCTTACTGTAGTTGGCGTGTATGAGCCTTGGGATCTCGGTAATCCTACGCTTGGCCCTAATCCAATTTTCACGACATGGGAAGTCCTTGATGAATCTCAACGGGCCGATTTGATTGATAATGACCACATGTATTTGGGCGTCACGATAGACCGTGGGCAATTACCGACCTCCTCTACTGCAGATGCTGCTGAATGGCTTGAAAAACTTGGAACAAGTGTCCAAGAAGGCAACTATACCGATGAAGGCATTGAATTGTATTATACTGATATTGTCAGTGGAACCATTACTTTCCTCAATATTTTCCTCGGCCTCATCCAAATTTTTGATTACATCATCATGATTCCAATCGTTATTCTTTCGATTGCTGTTTTGATTTATGGCCTTGTTCTTTCACTTGAACAGCGGCGGAGAGAAGTCAGCATACATCGAGTCATAGGTGCTGATAGTACGAGCTTGCAAAGTATGGTGTTACTGGAACTATTCGTGATGTCATCAGTCGCTTGGTTAGCGGGTTATCTTCTGGCATTATTTACTGTTCCAATTGTTCTTTCAGCGGTAGGATTTATGGAATTTAGGACCGGAGATTTCGATGTCACTCCAACTCTCAGTGTTGGTTCAACCATCTTTACAGCAGTTACAACACTTGGACTTGCTCTATTGTTTGGTAGAAGTCGCGCACGCGATTTCATCTCTTTAGAAATTGAAGAAGGCGTACGCAAAACAACGACAAAAGCCGAACCTAAACGCTGGCTTCACTGGGCGGCATTCTTGTTTGGAATGCTTGCAGTAATCGACACATGGTTAGAGATGAATGGAAGTGAAGATGGCTTAGTATCCAATTTCTTCATTGAAGGATTACTTGGAATCATCGGGCCGTTTGCTCTTTGGATTGGCGGTGCTTTATTACTTGGAAGAATTGGAGCGAAAGGCCCACAAATCATGCAACTACTGTTCGGACGAACTCCTTTGTTGAACGATGTAAAACGTGGCCTGAAAGGCTCGGGTTCTGCTGAATCAGTTAACCGATTAGCAGTCATCATGCTGTTGACACTCTCTATTGTCACCCTCGCTGCAGTTCAAGGATATACAGGCACCTTGGTGGATGAAAAGACTGTTGATTCAACTGTTGGTTCAGATTTACAAATTACCCTTGAACAGAGTTACAGCGAATCACAACTTCTTTCTTTGGTTTCAAATTTCACTGATGGAGATGTAGGTGCTGTGGCTACTACAGTTCCAAGTATATTCTTGGCAGATTCAAACGGTGGCGATAAATTGCAAACATGGATTGTACTTGATGGCAATGAAAACGTACTTCGATGGAGTGAACAGTCACTTCCTGGAACTGACATCGATTCAGCAATGGCAGCATACAGGAACGGTGGTTTTTCTGCTGGACCTGATGCAGCATATTCACTGGACATAGCAGGTTCAGGTCGTGGAGATGAAAATAGACTCGACGATGTTTTACTCAAACCAACAGATGAGAAAAGCGAAAACATTTCCTTTGACTGGGAAGAATTGAGTTTCAACTTTTCATCAGGTGGAACTGAACTGCCTAGTATAGATGCATTATCGAACGCCTATTCTGAACTAATGGAGGGGGATTGGTCGGGATTGAATCTCTCTGGCCAAGATTTGAGTGGGCGTGATTTCGGTGCAGTTGATTTGACTGATACTGACCTTTCCAACGCAAATCTTGCAGGTGCAAATCTTTCTCAATCGCTGCTCTACGATACGAATTTGGAAGGTGCTGACCTTTCAGGAACAAATCTCAAAGAAGTGATTGTCGTCAATTTCATGGGCGGTTCTTTAGATGGTGCAAACCTCATTGGAGCAGATTTAACTGGAGCATTTGGATTCGGTGATCTATCTAGTGCCAATCTTGGAAATGCAACATGTCCCGATGGAACTTCAGCAGAAGAATCCAGTTGTGCATCAGGATTTTCTCAAATTCCTCCTCCACTTGCTGCTCCACTTTTCTTACCAAATACGGCTGTTCAAATTATCATCACACCATATTCCAGTAGCATGTATTACATGGGTGTCCATGAATATATCCCTGGCGTCAATGCAGCAACGATGAGTTCATCTTTGATTATTGGTGAATCCTCATGGCAATCCTTTGTTGGTGCGGATACGGTCAATAATCACACTTCGACTGTTTGGATAGTAGATGTTGATGGCGTAAATGGCGATGCTCTCGAAGCCCTTGCATCCACTCTGTCAGCAGATTTCCGAGTCTCCAGTGTTCTTGATTGGTCAAGCACCCACAAGAGCGTCGAGCGTAATGGCGGCCTAATTTTTGGAACACCTGGATTGCTGTCCCTGCAATTTGTTGTTGCAAGTGTTGCAGCAATAGCCTCAAGTTTCGTTTTCCTTTCCTTGGTATTGAGTCAACGGCAGAAAGAATTAGCAGTGCTTCAAGCAATAGGTGCTTCACCAAATCAAATTATTCGATTGGTCTTGTTCGAAATTCTTTCCATCGTTATGGTTTCCATGGCACTTGGAATAGTTCTTGGCATTGGCGTGGCTCTTTCATTCAACGGATTCTTTGATATCTTTGGATTCATTTTCCAAATATTTGGTGGTTCTTCGACGACGATACAGCGGACGTTAGTCTATCCATGGATGCAACTATTTTTGGTATCCTTATCGGTCTTTACTGCGGTAGTCATCGCTTTGTTGGTAACCACACGCCGAGCATTGAAATCAGATTTAGCCAGTGTGCTCAAGGGGGAGTGAAGTATGAAACAAAGTATTTTGAAAACCGATGGGCTATATCACGTCTATGAATCAAAAGCGGAAGATGGTAACGTCGTTGCTTTGCGCGGTCTTCACCTCGACATGAAGGAAGGAGAAGCCATAGCAGTTGTTGGACCATCTGGTTCTGGTAAATCGACCTTGATGAAATGTCTTGGAGGACTCATGAAAGCCAGTGCTGGTTCAGTATCCTTGGCTGGAAAAAACATGACTCGCCTCACAGGGCAAGAGTTGGTTGAATTGCGTCAAAAGACAGTTGCTTTCATTTTCCAAGAAGGAAATCTATTGCCAAACATGAATGCACGCGATAATGTAGCTCAACCATTGCGCCATCAAGGAGTTTCATCACGTAAAGCCTTGAAGATAGCAGATGCAATGCTTGACCGATTGGGTATGGTTCACCGTGCGCATGCTCTTCCAATGATGCTCAGTGGTGGAGAACAGCAGCGTGTTGCAATTGCTCGTGCTTTGATTACCAACCCGCGGCTTATTCTTGCGGACGAACCAACAGGCGCTCTTGACCCTGTTACCAGCCGAGAAGTTTTGGCTCTGTTCAAAGATTTACACCAAAATGACGGCGTTTCCTTCTTGATTGTCACTCACTCAAAAGAAGTTGCATCATTCGCAAACCGTTCACTTGAACTTCGTGATGGTCGTTTTGTTGCAGAACACGGCGAGGATGTTGATGTAGAAAACCTTGGAAAAGATCGGGAACTCATTATTGATGAAACGGGTACGGTTACTTTGCCACCTGATTTGCTGGTTAGAATCGGTGGAGCAGGACGCTATACAGTTGGAAGTGCTGACAGTGGCTATCTTTCACTACAAGGCGAGGCTGTTGAAGCCATGGGCAAGATGGAACTTGCTACGACTTGTCCTGCTTGCAAGCACAATTACGAAGATGATGAGGAGCAATTGTGCCCTTCATGCGGCTCCAGTCGGCCAATGATTGAAGTTAAATGATGAAGCAAATATCTCTATACCGACCATTTTAATGAATTCTGCTTCTATTCAGTGAAATAGTTCAAGCAGATTTGACGCCTTCAGGCCATAGCACGAGAATCAATGTCTTTCCACGTGTCTTTGGTGTATGCGTAGTCTCACGGTTCATCCAAACAAGCGAACCAGCAGGATAGGTTCCATCTTCATCCCAGACTTCTCCTTCGAGCACGATGTATGCTTCACCGCCAGGATGGCTATGCGGCATGAAAGCATCAACAGTTACTTCGGAATCCGCTTCATACAACACCAATGAACAGGCATCTTCTCGATACAAACGTCCAAGGCGGACACCTGTTCCGAAATCCTTCCAGCGAATATTCTCTTCAAGCCATGCTTTGTCGATGTTAAATCCAAGCCAATCGGCCATGTTGTGGGTAAAGGGCATGCATCGCCGAGGTGGATTCACCACATGAGGATTCGGATTCTCTTATAGTGAGAAAAAAACAGGAATGATTTGAATATGAGTGTGCTAATCAAGTGACATGGCGACTCCTCTTCAATTTCCAGAAATCCCACCATCGGGGCCATGGGAAGGTTATGTCTTGGTGGTCATTTGGCTTCCAATGATTCTTCGTCTACTTTTGCTTGTGGTTCCATTCCGTAAAGCAATTGCTCAATTAGCTCCTCATTCAGGTTGGGCTTTCAAACAATTACGCGAATTACCAGTCAAGGGTTTTGGGATTTTGGCATTAAATGAAATTCTTGCTTTCAGCATTCCACCTCTCCTGGTTTTCTTGGTTCGTATTGCAAGCGACCCACTTGGATGGCAAACATGGGACGAAGTTTCGAATACAGGATATGCTTTTTTGATGCTGTTTTTACTTATTTGGATATTCTTTGATTTACTTAGAATAAGCCGCGTAAGGCGGATGATGAAAGCGGTTGAAAAGAAAGACATCGCCAAGTTAAGAAAAGTAGCAGATGCCGGTCTTGGTGTGCGTAAATGGCTCAATAAATTTTCTGGAAAGGAAAAGAAATCAAAAGAAGAAAATGCTGAAAAACTTTCTGACAAAGGGAAAAATATTGCTAAAAACTCTCTAAAAGTTTGGGGTACACGTATTTTAGCAGCACGAAAATTAACTCCTCAAGGACTTCTTTCAGGTATCGCACTCGGAGCAGCAGTTGAAGTGGCGAAAGTTGGTGCAGGCAAATTAACAGATTCCGTGGATAAAAAAATGCAAAAAGAGTTCGACAAAATCGCTGAAGTTAATACTGCTACGCTCCTTAAACTATTGTTGAGAGACCTTTCAATGGGTATTCTTCCGTTGATTCTTTTGGCTTACTTACCTGTTCTTCTCGGCTGATTTGTCCGCCATGTTCATGGAGAAGCGGCGCTGCCCTTGACACAGAGGGACCATCATGTCGCTGCTTATTCTCATGCGCCACGGACAGTCGGTGTGGAATGCTGCAAACCTGTTTACCGGATGGGTCAATGTTCCTTTGTCAACCAAAGGCATCGATGAAGCAGTTGAAGGAGGGCGGCAAATTGCGCACCTTGCTATTGATGAAGTTCACACCTCTACTTTGATTCGTGCTCAGATGACCGCAATGCTTGCTTTGAGCCAACACAAAAGTGGAAAAACCCCAGTTATTCAAACGCCTCAAATGGTTGAACATACTTCATCTTCAGGGGATGTCTCAATGGTCGACTGGTCGAAAACCAATGGACCTTTGGAACAGATTTTACCTGTTTACATGGCATCTGAATTAAATGAGAGAATGTATGGTGACCTCCAAGGCTTGAATAAGCAAGAGACCCGTGATACATATGGAGATGAGCAAGTGAAAATCTGGCGTCGCTCCTACGATGTACCGCCTCCAAACGGCGAAAGTCTTGAATTGACTGCTCAACGAACATTGCCGTATTTTTCTTCAACAATATTACCTAGTCTTGATGCTGGGAAGAACATTTTTGTTGCAGCTCATGGTAATTCTTTACGAAGCGTCATCATGGATATTGAAGGGCTTTCTCGTGAAGAAGTTCTTTCACTTGAAGTACCAACTGGTACGCCAAT
>Ga0066849_10001188_pt1 | contig 10658 bp, 9 predicted proteins | sample ETNtaG_9_FD_65492 | JGI IMG/M metagenome (GOLD analysis project Ga0066849, IMG submission 65492) | Marine microbial and viral communities from oxygen minimum zone, Eastern Pacific Ocean - ETNP201406SV69 | ecosystem: Environmental > Aquatic > Marine > Oceanic | place: Pacific Ocean: Eastern... | reverse complement strand
AATAGCTGAAACTAGATTGAAGTATTACTACGATGGTTCAACTGCAGATGAATATAATCCATTTCTTCTTGCTGGTAATTTTCTTGGACTAAAAATTATCTATTTTTTACCTAAAAACATGGAAAATAAAAAGGTGGAAAACTAAATTTTCCTACTCACTTCTACTTCATGGTAAGCCTCCACTACATCGCCAACTTTAATATCGTTGTATTTTTCAATATTCAAACCACACTCGTATCCGTGCTGAACTTCTTTAACATCGTCTTTGAACCTTTTAAGTGAGCCAAGCTCTCCTGAATAAATCACGATGCCGTCTCTAATAATCCTAACTTTATGATTTCTGTTGATCTTTCCATCCGTTACATAGCACCCTGCAATAGTTCCAACTTTAGTGATTTTAAAAGTTTCTCTAATCTCTGCTGTAGCTACTATTTCCTCTTTAAACTCTGGAGAAAGCATTCCCTCCATAGCTTCTTTAACTTCTTCAATAGCCTTGTAGATTATTGAATATAATCTAATGTCTATCTCTTCTTTTTCAGCTAATTTTCTTGCCCCAGCAGATGGTCTAACCTGGAATCCTATTACTATTGCATCAGAAGCTGAAGCTAATAAAATATCTGATTCTGTTATTTGTCCAACTGCTTTGTGAATAATATTAATTTGAATAGATTCTTGTGACAATTTCAATAATGAATCTGAAAGAGCCTCAATGGACCCATCCACGTCCCCTTTAACAATAACATTTAATTCTTGGAAATCACCTAAAGCAATTCTTCTTCCAATTTCATCAAGTGTAATGTGTTTTGTGGTCCTTAATCCTTGTTCCCTTTGTAATTGTTGTCTTTTAAGAGCTATTTGTTTAATCTCTTTTTCATCGTGCATTACATTAAATACATCTCCAGCACTTGAAGCTCCATTCATCCCTAAAACTGACACAGGAATTGATGGTCCTGCCTCAGGAACAGATTTGCCATTTTCATCATGCATGGCTTTAATTTTACCAAATTCGGTTCCTGCAATAAGTGTATCTCCTACCTTCATCGTCCCGTATTGCACAAGCAATGTAGTAACATAACCTCTTCCTTTATCCAACGATGCTTCAATTACCGTTCCCTTGGCTGCAGTTTTTGCATCTGCCTTGAGTTCTAGTAATTCAGATTCAAGTAATACTTTTTCCAAAAGGTCATCAATTCCTGTTCCAGCTTTTGCCGAAATTTCTTGACATTGGTATTTACCTCCCCAATCTTCCACCAAGATGTTCATGGCTGATAATTCTTCTTTTATTTTATCTGGATTTGCGCTTGGTCTATCGCATTTATTCAATGCGAACACCATTGGCACGCCAGCAGCTTGAGCATGGTTAATAGCTTCCTTTGTTTGAGGCATTACTCTATCATCTGCGGCAATTATAATAATAGCAACATCCGTGACTTGTGCTCCTCTAGCACGCATCGCTGTAAAGGCTTCGTGACCAGGTGTATCTAAAAAAGTAATTTGCTTATTACTGTGTGTGACAGAATATGCTCCAATATGCTGTGTTATCCCTCCTGCTTCTCCAGAAGTAACATCTGCTTTTCTAATGTGATCCAACAAGGATGTTTTACCGTGATCAACGTGTCCCATAACCGTGACAATTGGTGGTCTATCCTCCATGTTCTCCGGATTTTGGGTGTCTTCAATTACAGAAGCTGTAACATCCGCACTTACAAATTCAACTTGGAAACCGTATTCTTCGGCAACCATTGTTAATGTTTCAGCATCTAGTCGCTGGTTAATAGAAGCAAAAATTCCAATAGACATCAAAGTACCTATAACTTCTGTAGGAGTCTTTGACATCATACTAGCTAATTCGGAAACAGTAACAAACTCTGTCAGCTTAAGAATGTTTTTTTCTTGTTCTGCTCTTATTTCTTCCTCCTCCATTTTTTCGGATACTGCTTGTCGCTTATCCCTTCTGTTTTTGGAAGATTTAGATTTCCCTTTATTGCTTAACCTTGCTAAGGTTTCTCTAATTTCTTTTTGAATTTCTTCTTCAGAAACTTCAGTTTTTTGCTGTGTTTTATTGGTCTTTTTAAATTCTTTACTCGCTTTTTTTCCCGCCTTTTCTACGTTGACTTTTTTAATTCTTTTTCTCTTCCTTCTTGCACTTTCAGAATCTGTTTTTTCTTTTGGCTTCTCAACAGGTAATTCAATTTTACCAAGCACTTTTGGTCCAGAAAGCTTTTTTGCTTCCGCTTTAATCGTACTGGGCACTTCCACTTTTGGCGCCTCTTCTACAGGTGCTTTTTCTTCAACAGGCTTTTCTTTAACTTCTTTAGCTGGTGCTTTTTCTTCAACAGGCTTTTCTTCTTCAACAGGCTTTGGACTAAGATCTATTTTTCCTAAAACCTTTGCACCAGAAAGCTTTTCTGCTTTTGCCACTATCTTCTCTACTTCTTTCTTTGGCTGCTCCTCTTTATTGATAGAGATCACCTTTCTTTCACTTTGTTCAATACGAACCTTGTCTGCTTTTTCTTTTTCAAATTTCTCACGTTGAAACTCTTCTAATAAAAGCATGTAAAGGTCTTCGTTGATTTTAGTGTTAGGATTAGAACTGACTTCCTTCCCTTGTGCATTTAAAAAATCCACTATGGTAGAAATTCCAACATTTAACTCTCTAGCAACTTTACTAAGCCTTTTAATTACCGCCATAACTAATCCTGTTTCTTTTCGTTTATTATTTTATTTTTCGAATTCTGATTTTAAAATTTTAATGATCTCTTCTATTGTTTCTTCTTCTAAATCTGTACGTTTAACCAAATCTTCTTTCCCAATTTCAAGAACACTTTTAGCAGAATCACACCCAATAGCTTTAAGCTCATCAATAATCCATCCGTCAATTTCATCCGAAAACTCATCTAAATCAACATCGTCTATATCTTCAGCACCTTCTCTATAAACATCAATTTCGTAACCTGTAAGTTTAGACGCTAATTTTATATTATGTCCTCCTTTACCTATCGCTTTAGAAACCTCATCTGGTTTTAAAAATACTTCCACTCTAGATTCCTCTTCATTGATCTCCATGTTACTGATTTTCGCAGGGTTCAATGCTCTTTGAATCAATAACTGCATGTTACTTGTCCAAGGAATAACATCTATATTCTCATTTCTTAGCTCTCTAACTATTCCATGAATTCTAGATCCATTCATACCAACACAAGCACCAACAGGATCTATTCTATCATCGTAAGATTCTACTGCAACTTTAGCTCTTTCTCCTGGATTTCGAACAATTTTCTTAATCGTAATAAGCCCATCAAAAACCTCTGGCACTTCTTGCTCAAACAATCTTGCTAAAAACTCTGGCGCAGTTCTAGAAAGAACAATTACTGGACTATTATTTCTTAAGTCAACTTTTGCAACAACTGCTCTAGTTGTGTCTCCTTTCCTGAAATAATCAGATGGGATTTGTTCAGATTTAGGTAAAATCAATTCATTTCCGTCATCGTCAAGAATTAAAATTTCTCTTTTCCATATCTGATAAACTTCCCCATTAACAATGTCTCCGACCCTTTCTTTGTATTTTTGATATATAGAATCTTTCTCCAACTCCATTACTTTAGCAGCAAGGTTTTGGCGCAAGGATAAAATATTTCTACGACCAAAATCTTCTACTTTAATTTCTTGCGAAACTTCTTCTCCAATCTCAAAATCTGGTTCAATTTTCAAGGCTTCAGAGTACTTAATTTGTGTTCCTTCATCTTCAAAGTCTGCGTCAGGAACAATTTCCCTGCTCAACCATATCTCTAAATCCCCTTTATCTGGGTTAATAATAACGTCAACGTTGTCATCAGATCCATATTTCCTCTTTAGAGTGGAACGGAAAACATCTTCAACAATTCTCATCATAGTGACTCTGTCAATATTTTTAACTTCTTTAAATTCAGAAAACGAGTCTATTAATTCTATTGCATTCATTTTTATTTATTAAAAGGATATAACTAATTTGGTTTCTTTAATCTCCATCATTTTAAATTGATGTATTACTTCGATTGTTTCTTTTTTCTTTGTGGTTGGGTTTTTCACCTTATTTATTTCTTTTATTGAAATTTCATCGTGATCCGCTTTTAACAACTCCCCAACAATTTTTTTATTTTCTTTTGTTGTGGCACTTATTTTTCTTCCAATATTTTTCAAATATTGCTGAGGAACCACAAACGGTTGATCTAGACCTGGAGAACTAACAGAAAGTTCGAAATCTTCCTTTTCTCTGTCCAAATTATGTTCAATATTTCTACTAACACTCACACAATCTTTAATACTAACTCCTCCGTTTATATTATCCATTTTAACGTTAATTACATTTTTTGGAGAAATACTCACCTTTACCAAATAATTTCCATTATCTAGTTCTTCTATTCTTTCTTGTGCTAGTACTGTTACTTTATCTTTTGAAATCATAACTTAAAAAATAACCTAAAAAAAGAGGGGACTTTCGTCCCCTCTTTTGTTTCTTCTATTTATAATTCACTGCAAATTTAACGGAAATAATCACAAAGACAAACAAAACGTAAAAAAAGTATGTTGCTGTATTTTTGTTTTGTGCATATGATTTACAAAATTGCACTTTCCCTAATAAAAGGGCTTTCGGTCAATTTAATTGACGAATTAGAGAAAAACTACTCGAGCGATAAAGAAGTATTTAGCGCTTTAAAATTATTGGTGAAAAATCCAAGAAACACACGGTCTGAAAGGATGAAATCTCAACTAAAAAATGATACAATTTTAAATCTAGCCGAACAAATAGCCAAGAACTGCTTAGCCAACAAGATAAAAATAGTAACACAAAAAAGTCATTATTACCCAAAGCTACTTAAAGAATGTCCCGATAAACCTTATTTACTTTACCAGAAAGGAAATATAAACCCAAATGACCAGGAATTAATTGCAATTGTTGGAACAAGAAGCTGCACTACTTATGGATTGAAAAATTGTGAAGAAATCGTTTCCCAGTTAAAAAATTATAAAATAGCTATAGTTAGTGGTCTAGCATACGGGATTGATATTAAAGCTCATTTATGTGCCAATGAAAATCAGGTAGTAAATTACGGAGTGCTGGGTAGTGGAATTATGAATATTTACCCTAAAAAACATCAAAATCATGCTGAAGAAATCATGCAAAACGGCATGTTAATATCCGAGTTCCCGCCAAATACCCCACCATTAGGCTTTCATTTCCCAAAAAGAAACAGAATCATTGCTGGAATGGCAAAATCTACAATCGTAATAGAGTCTGCCGCAAAAGGAGGAGCAATAATAACAGGTGAAATAGCTAACAGCTATAACCGAGATGTATTTGCAATACCAGGAGACATCCATAAAGTTTATTCGAAGGGCTGTAACCATCTCATCTTTAAACAAAAGGCGCATCTTTTAAAATCTCCTGTAGACTTAATTGAGTTTTTGGAATTAACAAAAACAAGTGAAAAAAGGACAATAAAAGAAAAACCAAAAATAAACCTCACTAAAAATCAAGCTATCATATACAACATACTATGTGAGAATGAAAAAATAAACTTCAATGCCTTGCAAAAGACCTCTAATATGAAAACAACTGAATTAATGGTATTGCTGTTAGAAATGGAAATAGGTAATATAATTAAAGAACTTCCAGGTAAAATCTATCGATTGTTATAATTTTAAGAACTCTATTGATTAGATTTACAAGAATGAATGTATCCACCCTTATTGCAAAAAGGTACTTATTTGCTAAAAAATCTAGAAATGTTATTAATTTAATTTCTTTTATTTCTTTTTTTGGGCTACTAGTAAGCTCCGCATCATTAGTTATTATTCTAAGTGGTTTTAACGGCATTCAAAAATATGTAGAAGACACCTATGGGAAACATGCAGCCGACATCTATCTTACGCCAAAAAGCGGGAAAATAATTCCTGGAAATCATCCTGTTTTTGACACCCTCAATGAATTAAATGAAATAAAATATTACACAAAATCCATTGAAGAAACTGCTCTGCTTAAATTTGAAAACCAATGGGCTACAACTACAGTTAAAGGAATTAATTCAACCGTATACGAACTTGAAAACTGGAAAGAAAGTATTGTTTCTGGAGATGGAAAATTATACTTCAACAACCTACCAGCTATCATCTTAGGTCCTCAAATTAAATTTCAATTACAAATCCCTTCAGACTTTAGGAGTGAAATCAAAGTATATAGTATTTCTAGACAGGAGAAGCTTTCAATTCAAAATCAAAATTCCTTAACAAATAACCGATTTCTCTATGGGGGAACATTTTCTGTTAATCCAGATATGGATAATTCTACAGCAATCGTAGATTACGAAATTGCCAATGATATATTTGAAATGAATAACGGTGCTACTTCTATAGAATTGTTTTTAGAAAAAGACATCGATATATCCAGTTTTCAAAAGAAATTAAACAACTTCAAATATGCTCTTGACTGTAAAACACATGAAGAAAAAAATAAATTAATATATGCAGCAAATGATGCCGAAAAATGGATGGTTCTTTCTGTTTTACTATTTGTACTTATACTTTCTTCGTTTACTATTATTGCCTCTATTACCATGTTGATTATAGAAAAGAAAAAAGACATTAAAACGTTAATTGCTATTGGGGCCACTAATCAACTAATAAAAGCCATTTTCTTTAAAGAAGGTCTTTTTATTAATTTATTAGGAAGCCTTATTGGGTTATTAATAGGATTATTAATTTGTTGGCTTCAGGAAGAGTTTCATTTTCTTTCGCTTGATGAGAATGCAGCTTTGAGCTACTGGCCAGTACTAATTAAATGGATCGATATTATCATGCTAATTCTTATCCTAATTATAACTGGCACTATTGCTGCCTATCTCCCTAGTAAGTTATTAATGAATAAACTTATTAGGTCTTAATTAATCTTTAACTGAAATTTTCAACCCAACCTTTACAATTTTATTCTCTTCCACTTCCAAAACCACAACTTCATAGGTATCTATAAGAAAGGAAGCCCCTTTTTCAGGTATTGTCTCCGCATAATGGATAATCATGCCTCCAAGAGTTTCGTAATCCTCTTTAACAGGGAGATTTAAGCGATATTTTTCATTGATAAAATCAATTTCTAATCTAGAAGAAAAAACATATTTATCATCACTAATTTGTTCATGAATAAATGCTTCTTGGTCGTGCTCATCGTCAATTTCCCCAAATATCTCTTCAATTATATCCTCCATTGTTAAAATACCAGCAGTACCTCCGTATTCATCAACCACGACAAAAACATTTCTCTTTTTCTCAATAAAATCTTCTAAAATTTTATTTGCTGACATTGACTCTGGAATGATACCAACTGGCAATAATATGGATTTAATATTTTCAGGTAGCGTAAACAAAGCAACACTGTGTACATACCCTATAATATTGTCAATATTTTCTTTGTAAATTAAAATTCTTGAAAAACCTGTTTCAATAAATAGCTTTTTCAGTTCCGCTACTTCATCGTTAATTTCTAATGCTAGAATTTCATTTCTTGGAACCATACAATCTCTAGCAATTACTTCAGAAAACCCTAAGGCATTGTGAAAAATCTTCACATCGTGTTCCATGTCTTCATCTGCATCAAGATCTTTTTTTAAATCCTCTAAATAATGATCTAAATCTGTTTTTTTAAAACTTATTTTATCGCTTTCTCCATCCTCTTTGCCAAAACATTTTAAAATCAACTTGGTGAGATATACAACAATAGCTGTTACAGGCCAGAGCGTAAAGTAAAACAGCAATAAAACTCCGCTAAATACTTTAAGAACTGTATTAGAATTAAGCCTAAATATTGCTTTGGGCAAAAACTCCGCAAACAGTAAAATAAAAAAAGTTGAAAAAAGGGTTTGAACCAATAAAATTAACATTTCATTTTCCAGTCCTAAACTAGATAAAGGGTCTATTAACAGCTTAGCCATATAAAGAGTATATACAACTAATGCTATATTATTCCCGGTCAACATAGCTGCTATGAACCAGGCTGGCTTTCTTGAAAGGAATGCTAATATTTTTGCACTTACCCCCCCCTTTTTATTGTCAATTTCTATTTTAAGTTTGCTTGCAGAAATGTATGCTATTTCCATCCCGGAGAAAAAAGCCGAGCAAGCTAAAGAAATAAGTACTAAAGAAAATAACAGAATAGGTGAAGTCATTTATTGTTTTTACTTAATCTTTTACTAAGCCCTCTTCTAATTAAATAAATCCCCCATGCGATCAAGGCTAATAAATAATAAGGCATATCTGCTTCAAGATCTCCTTTATCAACTACTGAATATCCGATTGCACCTATAGAAGCAATTATAGCAATTACAAGCCATATTTTCTCCAATCTCTTATTCCACTTTTTAATCTGTTCCATTATTACATATCGTAGTTTACATGACTCTCAGAAACATCTGAAAGCTCAAAGAAAGTAAAGTTACTATTTGCTTTAAGTTTTTTACCTGTTATTCTTCCTTCTTTATTTGAAAAGGTAACTAATTTTTCAGAAAAAACACTGTCTTTTGCGAAATCTATAATTAATTCTTCTGCAAATAAAGTATCGTTATTGTAATTGTAAAACTGCACATTTTCTCTTACTTTAAGCAACTCCTTTTTTGAAAATAATTTTCCATAATCAGCAATTAAAACCGATTCTACGTTTTTAAGCGAATCGTAGAAAATCAACTCAAGCCCAATAGGGCATTCCATTATTAATTGACCTTCTTCCTCTTCCGACTTAATTAATTTTGGTGTATTTAACAATAGCTTTGACTTACCTAAATCAGAAAAATTTAAAGACACTCCGGTAGCCGTTTCAAGCATTTGATTATCCCCAAGGTTGGTGGGTAAATTAATATCTGATGAGCTTCCTGCACAGGAGAAGACAAGAAATAATAAAAGAAGTTGAGTATGGAATAACCCAAAAAAAGATCGCAGATTCAATCTCTTGTTTTTAATTCAACATTTTGCCCCCAATAGGGAACTGATTGACTTGAGCCACTAGTCATGTCTAACATGATTAATTCACTCTTGGGTAAGAGTTGACCCGTCCAACTATTTATAGCCGACTGACTTGTTTTCCCACAAGAATTTTTCGCATACTGCAGTGCCAAACAATAAATTAAACTTTTATTAAACGCTGAGCTTCCGTGCGCAGATGAACTAGCAGCAATAATTCTTGCTTTTTTGTCATTTGATGCGCAATTATCGGAAATTTTCCCAGCAATACCATACCCTTTTTTGTATTGCTTTTTAGTAAATGCAATATCGTACAAAATTTCATAAATCTTTTGTTTTAAAGGCTCCTCAATTTCAATGGATAATGCTCTATTAAAACGTTCCTCTGCTTTGCTGAATTCTTTTCTTTTATAATCTGCAACGGCTGCATTGTACAAATCTTTAGAATTAGGTGGATTATTAGGATCGTTCAACACCTTATCTAACAGAGTTAAATACAGGCTTGATTCCGTACATTTATTATTACTAAGTCTTTCAAAAATCTTTTTAACCAATTCCATGTTTTCTGGATCTGCATTGTATTTACTTGTGTATATTTCTTCCAACTTATCGCAACTTGCACAAGGACTAATTTCTTTATCTAAAAAACCTTGCGTTGTAGTATACTTTGCTGCTTTATTTTCTTTAGCAATGTTTTCGTCACATACACCAGACAATAACTCATAATTAATTAAAAATTGTTCGCAATCAATTTTGCCAGTTTTAAGCATATAGGTATTGGCATAAACAAAATATTTAATGTCCGTATAAGAAGTCACATTAGGTGATCTCTCAAAAACCCCTTTGTACAAATCGTATGCTTTAGGAAAGTTTTTGGCTGCGTCTAGTGTCATAATGTCTTTAGCAAGATGAGCTTTAATTTTATCACAATCTCCAAAATTAGACACCCACTTATCGTAAATGCTATATATAGTGTCCATGTATAATTTTAAATCCGGTGACTTCTCTTTCTTTTTTTGTTTTGCAATTTGCTTATAAAGGTAAATACCGTTTAAATATAAGTTAGGCTTGTACTGAGGACATACAGTTTGAGCTTTATTCCAAAATTTTATTGCATCTGGAAAGTTCTTTTGCTTTAAAAACTCCGAATAAAGTGAAACATTTTTTCGGCAATTTAAGCTGTCGTTGCCCCAGTTAATTGTATTAATCTGTGTGCAATCTTGTGCTTTAACAAAAATGCTAGCTATTAATATTATAAATAGAATAACTGTTTTCTTCATCGTAGTGTTATTTAATCGTATTTTCTTTTTCTAAACCATCGATCATACCTGGTGTCCGGTGCCATGGTAAAACCGATTGCAAATTTAATATAGTTTTCTTCAATCTCATCAACTGTTAAGTCTCCTAACCTTCCTAGTTCTACCCCTAAATTCATTCTCGAAAAAGATCTTGAACTTAATAGCGGAACAGATAGTCCAAAATTTATGCCATTGTTTAATAATCCAACATCATTGATTAAAATAGACGATTTTGTTTGGTGAAATCCAAATGAATAAGTTGACTTGCTAAAAATGGACTTATTAGAATTGGACCAATCTAAATTAGGAATGATTCGATAGCCAATAGCTATTGTTGATGAAGGTCCTAAAGGTAGGCTAGTTTGGCTATTTGAGAAA
>Ga0066849_10001182_pt1 | contig 10681 bp, 7 predicted proteins | sample ETNtaG_9_FD_65492 | JGI IMG/M metagenome (GOLD analysis project Ga0066849, IMG submission 65492) | Marine microbial and viral communities from oxygen minimum zone, Eastern Pacific Ocean - ETNP201406SV69 | ecosystem: Environmental > Aquatic > Marine > Oceanic | place: Pacific Ocean: Eastern... | reverse complement strand
GGAGCGATTTCGGTTCCAGGCAATGCTTGTTCGCTCCATCTGAGAACATCCTTATTTCCATCCAGTAGAACATAGGTCTGCAATTTGTCGCCACCTTGACTGTCAGCGAGTGTAAGTTCGGGAACGCTTGTCACTATTGGGGTAACCGTAGCATCAGAAAATTCCTCCACCAAGGAAGTAAGGGCGGATGCATTGACCCCTTGCTCCATTGTAATTTGAAGGTCCGAGCCAACCGTAGCATCAACGGTCTTTTCATCGACCAGCGTCCCTGTGTAGCCTTGAACAGCCGCGAGGGTGACTATGGATAGGGTCAGGAGCATAATCACTGCAAGTCGATTGACGGATTCAGCCGAACCCGAACCTTTCAAACCGCGCTTGACATCGTTGAGAAGTGGCGTCTTACCGAGAAGAACTTGCATTATTTGAGGCCCTTTTGCTCCAATTCTTCCAAGCAAGAGAGCACCTCCAATCCACAATGCAAAGGGTCCGAAAATACCGATGAGCCCTTCGATAAAGAAGTTTGAAACAATACCGTCTTCATTCACGTTCATTTCTAGCCATGTATCAATAACGGCCAGCATACCAAAGAGGAAGGCAGTCCAATGCAACCAACGCTTAGGCTGTGCTTTCACGGTTGATTTGCGAACGCCTTCTTCAATTTCAAGTTCAATGAAATCTCTTGCTCGGCTTCGCCCAAAAATCAGGGCAAGACCTAGGGTCGTCACCGCGGTGAAGATGGTTGCTCCAACACTGAGGGTCGGAGTGACATCAAAATCACCCGTTCTAAATTCCATGAACCCAACAGCAGAGAGAACAATTGGAACTGAAAATAACGCCAGTAGGTATCCCGCGAGCCATGCCACAGAAGACATGACAAATAGTTCGAGCAACACCATACCTTGCAAACTTTTACCATCCGCACCGATTACTCGATGAATACTGATTTCTCGTCTTCTTTGCTCAAGAGAAAGGACCAAGCCGTAAATCAATACTGCAAGAGAGAGAATCACGATAGGAATCATGATGATGTAATCAAAAATTTGAATCAAACCTAAGAAGATGTTCAGGAAGGTGATAGTTCCACTTACGATGTCGGTGTAAAACAACTCAACGCCTTCATCCGTGTAATTTCCAGCCTGTACTCGTGTACCAAGGTCCTCAAGCCAATCGGCAGCATCAGCTGTTGATGAGGTCGGTAATTGGCCACGGTCAATGGTCACTCCGAGATACATGTGGTCGTTATCCATCAATGTGCCACGTTCGGATTCATCCAATACTTCCCACGTGGTGAAAATTGGATTAAACGCCAGCGTAGGGTTTCCAAAATCCCACGGCTCGTATATGCCCATAACCGTCAAATTCTCAACCGTCATCATCATCCTGCAGTAAAGCATTTCATTTTCTTCAGGAGTAACCTCTCCCGCACAATTCTCATCGGTAACGGTCCCCTCAAAGATGGTTGATTCATCGACGACATAAGCAAATGTGAGGCTATCCAATTGATCTCCAACATTCGCTTGTGCTTGACTTGCAATTGTTGATGGAAGAATTATTCCTCGCTGCTCGCTCATGTTTTCAGGGGTAGGCCATTCACCCAAACCTGCGATAATGTTGCCTCCAAGTCGGTCCGCTAATTCGCCGTCAAAGGCTTCAGGGCCGAGAAAACGTATTGCCCGTTTGTCAGAGATAGGTGGCCCTGCCTCAGCGGCCTCTGGATAATCAAACGTGACATTGCCCCAATATGGATTTTCGTCATCGGTAATTACTCGCATCTCGAGTGGTTGGGCAACAACGAATTCAAAATTGAACAAGCCACCACTATGTATTCCTTGTCTGCCAAGGACCAGCGTACAGTCATTGAATTCAGTGAAATCTGACAATAATTCGTCGCAGACATTGGTCATTGTTGTGGTATTATTTGACCACCCAGTACTGTTCTCATTTCCTGGAAGTGGAGTACGTGCGTATTCGATCTTAGCATCAAAGGGTTCAGAGTCCAACGATTCTTCAAAGAAGAGTTGTGAGAGCCCGACGCCGTATGCAAGGACAGTCGTAATGACCAGAGAGGCGAGGAAAACTCCAGCAATAACCGCAAGACCGCGCTCCTTTCCGCGCCAAGCGCCTTGAGCTGCAAGACGAAGCCGGCTTGGTGCTTCCATGAATCGGTGTACAACACGATTCACCGCCGAACGACTTGCTGGGAAATCTGACTCTTTGAGTTCAAGTTCCTTCTCACTCATTCTTTTTCACCTCCAGTTTCATCGGTATCCTCATCTAAGCCCCATGCTGAACGAATATCGGAGGCTTCGGTTTTCCCGTCGTTAAGAAGTAGCATTCGGTCAGCATTTGATGCAAGGTCTGGGTCGTGTGTAACCATGAGAATGGAAATGGGGTTATCTTCGTCATGACACAACTCCTTGAACAAGGCCATCACTTCCTTGCCACTTGCGATGTCAAGATTTCCAGTTGGTTCGTCAGCAAGAAGGACTGGACGGTTTCCTGCGATTGCACGAGCGATAGCGACCCGTTGTTGTTGACCACCAGACAACTGGTCAGGAATGTGGTGCATTCTATCACCGAGCCCTACCTTTTCCAGAGCGACGACGGCTGCTTTTTCAGCCTCTGATGCAGACATGCCAGAGAGTTCGAGGGCCATGGCAACGTTGTCAACAGCGGTAAGATTGTCAAGAAGATGGAAATCTTGGAAAATCCATCCCACGAGTTCTCTACGAACATCAACAACGCCTGATGGCCCTTTTAGCCCGTAGGTTCTCTTACCGAGTGTAATGGAGCCTGCATCGCCTGCAAGAAGGCCACCGATGATGTTGAGAAGCGTTGACTTTCCTGAGCCCGAGGGACCCATAAGAGCAACCATCTCTCCTTGCTCAATGTTCATGTCCACGCCCTTGAGGACTTGTAATTTGTTTGAGCCTGAGCCGAAGGCTTTGGTTAAATTGTTGACCTGCAGCACATTATCTCCTCGGAATTCCTATTTTTAAATCCTTCAAATAAATGCCTGTTTTTCAACCAATGCAAATTATTTCTATTTGGGGCCTCAAAACACACCCAAGTGAAAGAGAGGAGGTGAGAAACTAAATTCACTCTACTTTGCTAACGCCGACGGCGTTTGGGCCCTTTGGACCTTCACCGATTTCAAACTGAACGGTGTCCCCGTCAGTTATTTCTCCGGTGACTTCGGAGATGTGGACGAAAAGGTCGTCTCCACCTTCAATTTCAATAAATCCGAATCCTTTTACTCGATTAAACCACTTGACCGTTCCTTGTGCCATAAACACGCGTGAATTCTTCAAGTACTTGAGGGGCATAGTATCAAATCCGTCTTTTAGAGCGAATTTGGTCAATCATCGTGAGAGCCGAGGAAGTATTCTCCGATTTCAGGGTCGTTGAGAATATATTCGGCATCTCCTGTATGAACCACCTTTCCGTTGGCAAAAATATACCCACGGTCGGAACGGGCCAAACTTAAGCGTGCATTTTGTTCAACAATCAAGACCGTGATACCTTCCTTGCGCAGGTTGTCAATGCGTTCAATGATCTGTTGCTGATATAGCGGGGAAAGTGCAGCTGTGGGTTCGTCTAGGAGAAGGAAGGAGGGGTCTGAGATTAAAGCCCTTGAGATGGCAAGCATTTGACGTTCACCGCCAGAGAGGGAAGCCGCAAGGTCATGTTCTCTTGACCTGAGGTCGGGGAACATGTTGAGCGCTCGTTCAATTCGTTCTTTCAGAACTTTGTTGGAAAGTGAATTTCCGCCCATTTGCAGATTTTCTTCAACCGAGAGCGTCGGGAAGACATTGTTGACTTGAGGAACATAGGCAATTCCTTTGTTGACCAATTGGTCTGTGCGCAACTTTTCAATGGATTCACCATCATAAGAAACTTCACCATCGTAATATGTGGCAATTCCAAAGATGGCTTTGATGAAGGTGGATTTTCCGCAACCATTGGGTCCGATAATGGTCACAAATTCCCCTTCGTCAACATATAGGTCAATCCCGTAGAGAATCTGTACACTCCCGTAGCCTGCGGTCAATCCTTTAACATCGAGAAGACGTGTCATTCTTCCTCACCTCCATCACTCGCTCCGCCAAGGTAGGCTTCGATAACAGCCCGATTGGACTTGACTTCATCCGGAGTTCCGACCATGAGGACTCCTCCCTCGTTCATGACAACAATACGGTCAACACCTTGGCGTAGAATGAAGTCCATGTTGTGTTCAATTACAAGGACAGAAATTCCAGTTGTGTCAACAAGTTCCCTCAAGTTGGTGAAGATTTTCATCGCCAAAGGTCCTGCAACGCCAGCAACTGGTTCATCAAGCAACAACAGGTTAGGACTTCCCATCATGGACCGGCCAATGTCAACGAGTTTGCTTTGCCCACCGGAGAGTTCACTCGCAAGATTGTGAGCCATATGTGGCACCTCAAGTTGGTCAAGAACGCCAAAGGCGTCCGCTAGGCGGGCCTTTTCGGCGGGCCTTGAACGCCCTCGGAACAGCGAAAGAATGGGATTTGGTGCGAATTGTTGTCGAGGCGGAACAAGGAGGTTTTCAATTACCGTCATGTCCTTCCACAATCTAGTATGCTGGAAGGTACGGGTCATCCCAAGTTTTTGAATTTGGTTTGGGTGTTTATCGGATACATCCTCTCCAAAGATTTCTACAGTACCGGAGGTTTGTTGCAACAGTCCACTGATGCAGTTGAATGTCGTTGATTTACCACAGCCGTTCGGGCCGATTAGCCCAACAAATTCTCCCTTCTTAACTTCAAATGAAACATCCTTGACAGCGACTAATCCGCCAAATTCCATTCGTAGATTATTCACAGACAGGAGCGAATTCATTGCTCTTCAACCCCCTTTCCTGCTGGATGTGAAGGTCGGTAAGGAACTTCAGGAAGCAAACCTTTGGGATTGTATCGCAATGAGAATACAATGAGCAATCCAATCAAGAGAACTTTCACGTACGCCATACCGGCACGGACAATTCCAGACGGATAAGCCTCCTCAATTGAACGTTCATCGAAGAATAGAGATGCCAAAGCGAAGATGACGGCCAACCAAAAGAAAATCTCCCGTACAGATTCCCATTTGACAAGGTGGGCAAGAATCATGACTGCAACACAAATCCACATCACCTTAACTTGTTCAAGAACCAACCATCCGAAGAAATTGTCTATGTTTGCTGCTACTTCGTTTAGAGGAAGGTCCGAACTTCCCTGTGCTGCTACGAGGACATTGAAAACGAATTCCATAAGGACGATGATTGAGGCTCCAATGATCATGCCCCGATTATTGCCCACTCCACCGATGATGAAGGCAGCCCACACGAGGAATGTTGTATTCGCTGGAGACATAAACGAGGGTTGGAAGCCAGTCAATTTCCAAGCCCACAGGGCACCAGCAAAAGCAGCAATAGCGCCTCCTAAAGCGAGACTTGCCGCTTTGTGGCGCAACACATCATGACCGTGATGCTGAGCGACTTCCTCGTCTTCACGAATCGCTCGAAGAATGCGCCCCCATGGTGATGCAAGAACCGTATTGAGCAACCACCAGGTCAACAACAGACCGACAAGACCTATGGTCGCAAGAACGAACATGTAGGGGGCTGGTTGGCCGAGATTGAGAAGTTCCCCAACGGTTGCGGCCATACTGTCCAAGCCCTCAACTTTTGAACAAGCAAGAGGTGAGAGGGGGACGTTATTTGCATCAACTGGCACATCAGAACCACAAAACCAGCGCTCTTGAAGTGGGAGTTTGTACCTTGAGATGCCCACTGCGCTACCCCAAGAACCTGCTCGTAGCAAGGGTTCTCCGCCAAGCAGTACCCGAACAATCTCTCCAAGTGAGATGGTGATGATTGCAAAATAGTCACTTCGCAGTCGTGCTGTTGGATAAGCCAATAGCCAACCAGCAAGCGCTCCTAAGATCATGGAAAATATCACTGCATAGACTATCGGCCAATCGTATCCATGCAGTTCTTTTGGTGCGGTGAGAAGCCCAACCGTAATGGCTCCAATTGAAGCAAAGAAGATGACTCCGAAGTTCAATTGTCCTGTAATACCTGTATGGAGATTGAGGGATAATGCCAAAATGGCAAAGATTGTAAAAGTGATTAACACGTTTGATATTTGAAGCGTTTTAACAAAGGAGATTTGGTCTGAATTCGCAACAGGAAGCCAGTAAAGAAGAATCGCCATGACCACGGTAAGTACTGCAAACAAAGCCCAAGAGCCACGTCCACTCTCACGGCCATATGGCATGTTGAGTTGTTCCAACATTGTGTCCCTTTTTTGAACAAAGGCCCCGCTCACTTTGGTTTTCACAGAATCTGTCCATTGCTGAGTCTTAACAGCGATGAAACTGAGACGGTCATCGAGAGCCGTGGTCGCTTTACGCCACGTTGACCCAAGAGAGGAAGAAATACTCGCATAGCGGTTGGAAAGCGTTGAAAATACATCATTAAAGCGGTTTGATGGCGTTATCTCCTTCCCTTGAAGGACGTGATACGCTTCCCACCAAGCAATCAGATAGAGAACCACAGGAACTGTTGGCCACAGCAAGAAGCCAATTCCTGACATAAATTCAACCAGCCCTTGTTCAAACTGCATTAAGGACAGCCATGCCTCTTGCTGGTCTAACAATAGTTTGCTTGGCGCATGTGATAACGAAATTGAGGAGTCTCCTCCAGTCAACAAATGGAGCGTTGAATCGTTCGCAATTGAATTATCCTTTACAAAGGCACTGAACTTGTAGACGATGTAAGCGATAAGTGTGGAAAGCAGGTATCTTTGGCCACGAATACTATTTCTTACGCTAAAGTGATGAATTCCTGTTGGCGCTAAAAATACACCCAACCATGAGGCTCTTTTTGTATTGGGGACAAAATCGTCTTCAGCGCGCATTCGGGTACGCTTGATATTCCATTTGTCAAAGGCATCGCCAATTCCTTTGGGCATGATAAAGAGGATTGCAATAATCATGACGTACGGCATAACTTCTGATAAATTCGCATAATTTGACCGCTCTAAAGGGCCCCCAATGCCCATCAAAATTGGAGAGGAAATTGAACGAACGAAGCCGATGAGTACAGCACCAACGACCGCTCCACGTATTGAGCCAATCGTACCCAAGACGATGACTGCAAATGCAGGAAGGAGAAGAGTAAATCCAGTTTCAGGACTGTACCGGATGGTCATGGCAAAGATGGCCCCTCCGATTCCCGAAATACCTGCGGAGAGAAATGCGCTGGTCATGTGAACTCGCTCTACGTTAATACCGCAACTTGCTGCGAGTTCGGGGTTGTCTGCAACCGCTCGCATTCGACGACCAAGACGGGTTTTGGTCAACAAAAGCATCAGCAAACCGACGGATGCAAAAATCACAAATGGCATAGCTGCGTTGTAATATGCATAATTTGAAGTTAACTCTGTGACACAATCTGGACCAACTGAGTATACATCTGCAAGAGGCTTTGACCCCTCGCTGACGATTTGGCTCGAAACGCCGTCTACTTGCTCACAGGAACCGTGGATGTAAGTCTCTCCACTCGCTATTGAGCGGTCTCCAAGGTTGAATTTTGTTAACAACGTCGGCACTTCAAACTGCTGTTCTCTGGCAATACGCCAATCAATGTCAGGTTCGAATAATTTAGTTCCTGCTCCAAACCGAAGATAAACAATCGCTCTAAGAATAAGAGCGACACCTAATGATGCAATCATCATCACGTCGGCACTGGATTTACGGTCTCGAAATCCTCGGAAAACGAGACGGTCAATGATGACCCCTGCAAGCCCTGTTAGAACGAAAGCGCCAATGAGTGTCCAGACAAGAACAGACCAAACAAGGACGCCGTCTTTCGAAGTTTCTACAAGCGGGAAGAAATAATCCATCCACATCATCATGGCGGCAACATACATCCCTAACATGAAAAATTCGCTCTGAGCGAAATTTCCATAGCGTTGAACGCTGTATGTAAGTGTACAACCCACGGCAATAGCCAGGTAAGTAGAGGACCAAGTCAGTGTACTGAACCCAATTGAGCTCAGGTTGAAGAAAATCTCAGCACTGCTGTCCAGGCCGAGCAATAGCAGTTCAATGGTGAACAATACGGTGAGCAGGAGAAATAACGGGGAAAGCACCATCAGCGAAATTCGGAACCATCCTTGGGCTAGATCATCAAAGACAATCTTCACGAAGAAGAATCCCATTGAGATGAGCTGAACGGATTGGAAGAGCCAAACCATGTCGTTTGGAAGGTTTCCAAACAGGATTGCATCAATTCCATTACCTATGCCTGCCTGATAAAGCAGACCAATAATAGCATCCAACGACACCAAAGTCGCAATCAACAGACGTCGTTGAAGTTGTGAAAGGTCTTGCCAACGATGGAGAATGGACTCGGGATTGTGTTCCTTTATCTCCGAGTCCATTCTTCAAAGCCTCCGCAATCAAGCGTTTCGCATCCTGCGGAGAAATCTCCTGCAGTTATGTGCGTGACGACTCAAGATGCGTCTGTTACACCGTCTGCAACGGTCCAGTACATTGAGCAAGCGTATGTTCCGTCGGCTGCACCTGCTGCGGTGTATCCGCAGATATCGTATCCATCGCCGCCAACGTCTCCGTTAGCGAGGAAGGTGTGAAGTCCACTTGCGCCTTCGTAAGCAGTACCGATGGTAGCAATTGATGCGTCCATGTCAGTGTTGTCTGCGTTGTATGCCTTTCCGATAATGGAAACTGCATCGTAAGCGGTCAAAACGTATTGCTTGATGCTTGCTGGTCCATCAGCATCGTAACGAGCTTCAAAGTCTCCGTAGGATGTTCCTGCACGAGGTGTGGTAACATAGAGTCCGTCTGCAACACTGTCGTCTGAGAGTTCTTCAAGAAGGCCAAGTCCTGCTGGTCCGTCACCGGAGAAGAGCATGGTTGAAAGGTTCTGACCAGCGATCTCATTGAGGATCATAGCACCGTCGGTCACGTAGGAGACCATGAATATTGCATCACAACCCAAGCCGTCGATTTGAGTAATTTCAGAAGCAACACTTGTTGCTGTTTCAGCGTATCCAATCTTAGCACAAAGGCTGCCGTTCCAAGCGCCTTCAATAGCGTCAGCAAATCCTGAGCCGTAATCGTTGGTCATGTGGATGATAGCAGGGTTGGTCACATTCATGGAGACCATCATTGCAGCTGCTGCAGGTCCTTGGATGGCGTCACTTGGGACGACACGGAAGAAGTTAGGGTAAGCAGTTGCGTTGCTGAGACTTGGGTTGGTGGATGCATAGGAAATCATTGGGATTCCAGCAGCCGAAAGAACAGCGTTAGCAGCCATTGAAGCACCAGAGCAAGCGGCTCCAGCAACAGCGACTACGTTTGCGTCAACAAGGGATTGAGCAGCTGCTGCACCCTTGGTACCGTCGCAGCCAGAATCGGCGACAACAGCCTCAAAAACCACATCGTCTTGTGCGGCATTCAAGTCAATCACGGCTTGAAGTGCGCCGTATTCGAATCCTGCTGCATCTTGAGCCAATGGCCCAGTTGCTGGATTCAAGAACCCGATTTTAATCGTGGTTACGGTTTCAGTCTCATCATCATTGCTTGTGCAACCTGCGAGTGCGGCTGACATAAAGCAAAGGGCCATTATTAGTGTAAGCATTTTATTTTTCATAGAAATCTCTTCCTGTTTCTTGGAGCCTCCACCCTACTTATATTATTATCTCCAATATAATAGGGGCCAAAATTCAATTGGATTTCGCGATTTGGGCTTTAAATGTCATTTCCAAGGTCGATTTCAAACAAATAAACCTCATCCTCAGCATAATGTGCCGGTAGATTTGAGGGGTCTTTGATCCAAACAGGTTCAAGGGATGCAAAACCGTAGCCTGTGTAAAGACGTATCAGTGCTTGATTTTCACCCACCGTATCTAATCGAATAAATCGCAAATCGTTTTCAAGACAGTACTTTTTTGCCCATTCTACGAGAACTCCCACAAGGGCCTTACCTCGGTGAGAAGGATGGTTTGCAATACGGTGAATAAATAATGATGGTTCGTGCAGAGTCGGCCCCCAAATCTGTTCGTCCTCGTATGCTACGCTCCAAACACATGCGACCTCTCCCTTGAGGAGAAGTTTCCATTGCCTGCCCTCCTGAATCTCAATTTCAACGAGTCTTCTGTCAATGGTAGGCCATTGGACGGTTCCTTTGGAACGTTGTAGAGATATGGCTTCATCATAGAGGGATAATATCAGGTCTGTATCTTCCCATTCACTCTTGCATATCTCCATGATATCCACTCTTGTCTCAGGCTCTTCAACTTTTTATGCCAACCGTTCACGGGGCATAATCGAGGAACATAAAGATTCCAAAAATGAACACAAAGAGGGGCACTATCATCATTTCAAACTTTGACCTTCGATTTGAAAGAACATCTAATTCAGTTCCTAAACTCATAACAGAACCTTCTCCCGTATCTGAAGATGGAACCATCGTTACCAAGGCACTAGACTCGGTTTCATCTGCACCCCATGTATCAAGGTGTTCTCTTGTACGGGGAACACAATCACCCAATATGTAAATTGGGTCGCCCACGCCAATGGCACAAACTTCCCATTTCCATTTTCCTCGCTCCCATTTCTCCACAATTGAGCCAAGGCTCAGGGTTTTCTTCTC
>Ga0066849_10001178_pt1 | contig 10692 bp, 9 predicted proteins | sample ETNtaG_9_FD_65492 | JGI IMG/M metagenome (GOLD analysis project Ga0066849, IMG submission 65492) | Marine microbial and viral communities from oxygen minimum zone, Eastern Pacific Ocean - ETNP201406SV69 | ecosystem: Environmental > Aquatic > Marine > Oceanic | place: Pacific Ocean: Eastern... | reverse complement strand
CTAAAGCTGGATAAAGGTCAAAATGAGATAAAGAATATTTCTTTTTTTCATAAGTATTCCATATAGTTGCCCATTGAGTAACTTCGCTCGCTGTTCCATGAGTTGTAGGTATAAAAATTGATGGTATAACTTTTGAATATTTCTTTTTATAGTTGATTAATTCAATTAGATCAGATTTTTTTAATGAAATTGAAGAAATCGCAACTTTTGAAATATCCATTGTTGAACCACCGCCAATTGCAACGACTCCATCAAAAATTTTTTTTGAGCAGAAATCTATAAGATTATTGCAATCATCAAAATTTGGATTATTAGAAAAAGAGCTAAAAAAACTATTTTTATTATACAATGTTTTTAGACCAAGTCTATTAATAGTGCCATTAGATGAAATAATTATTGGTGAATCAATTCCAAGCTTTTTAATTGATCTATCTAAATCTATTTTCCAATTATTAGATTTTATCACCTTGACTGGATTACTATACTGTATCATAATCAAATTAACTTGCTAAAAATTTCATAAAACTTTTTTTATTTTCAGAAGGCTTAATTGTAGGCCTACCTAGATTGTCTCTTGATCCTGGTTTAATTTTCACTTCAAGAAAGGAAGGTTTTTCAGTTTCTATCAAATTCTTCATTTGATCTTTAAGATCTGAAATATTTTCAGCCTTGAAAATATCAAATACTTCAAGCGACTTTACAATATTCAATAAACTAACATCTTTAGCTGCAGTTTCTTGACCACCAACAGATTCATGAACATGATTGTTAAGTAAAATATATTTTAAATTTTTGGGTTTTAAGCTTGCAATAGTTGTAATCGATCCTAGATGCATTATCATTGATCCGTCACCATCTATACAGTATACTTTTTTGGCAGGTTTTGCTAGAGAAATACCTAAAGATATGGAAGAACAGTGCCCCATTGAGCCAACTGTCAAAAAATCCTGTTTGTGTGATTGCTTTCTAATTTTTCTAATTTCAAAAATTTCTCTTGAAGTTTTTCCAGTAGTTGAAACAATCACATCTCTTTGATTTATTTCATCAAGTATAATTTTTAATGCATCTTCCCTTTTCATGGTGAATTTGTTTTTCTTTGGGGAGTCTTTTGTAAATTTATTAAATGTTCCTTTTTTAACGAGCAACGCTACTGGTATTTTATTAGCTTTAGCAATTTCAATTAATCTAATAACTTTTTTTTCAATATCTTTTTGATTATCAATAGAAGAAATTATTTCATAATCTATTCCCATTGCTTTAAGTAATTCTTCTTGAACCTTGCCTTGTTTTATATGTTGAGGTTCATCAGATACACCTGGCTCCCCTCTCCAACCAATCATCATTAATAATGGTATACCATAAACATCTGGGTCACACAATGATAAAATAGGATTGACTGCATTTCCCATTCCTGAATTCTGCATATATACCAAAGGTACAGAATTATTTGCCAAGTGATAACCAGATGCAATTGCAATTGCATTACCTTCATTAGCAGCAATAATATGTTTATCTGATGAAATATTTTCGTCTATACAAAGGCAAAAATCTTTTAGTAGGGAGTCAGGAACTCCAGTAAAGAATTCAATTTCATTCTTTTTTAATACATTAAAAAAATTTGATGGGTCTAAAGACATTTACTTCTCTCAATTTCTTTCTATTTATTATTAAATACTAATTTTTCTATATGACGAGCAATATTTCTACCAACATTTTCTCTAACTGGAAACATATTATCTCTCAAGACTTGCTGATTTTTTGATTTTTTATTTGGTTCTTCAAGCGCTGTATTGATATGCATGTCAAGATCATTGTTTGAATACGCATTATAAAATGATTCAAACTTCATTACTGTCTTTATATGTGTTGATTTTTCATAATAATTTGCGGGCATTAAATTTTTTCTATACTGTCCATATCCTATATTAATTGCGGGCGTGTCTAAAATTGCTGCTTCAAGAAGAAGGGTAGAGTATTGAGTTATAAGTATATCAGATGATAATAATAATTCAGTTAAATTATTTAGATCTTCATTTCTAAATAAATAATCAGATTCAAATTGCTTAACGCTAGGAATAGATAATGTAAAATTATCAAGATATAAATTTTTTAATTTATCAATTATACTATTTACATCGTTTTTTAAAACTATGTTTTCTCTGGAAGATTCATTTGAAATGAAATTGGGATGCATTCGTAAAACCACGTTTATTTCATATTTATAATTATTTTTGTTTTCTAAAATATGGTAAAGTGGTTCAAAGTTATTTGGCCATAAGGAAAGTCCTCCACTAGCAAACAAAATGGTTTTCTTGGGTTTGCTCCTATTTGCTGGCTTTAATTTAAAATAACGCTCATAATTAATTGCCCCTCCTAAAAAAATATTCTTTGCAGGAATATCCAAATAGTTTTCTATCTCTTTGCTCATAATGTCATTCCACGAAATTGCATAATCAATATCAGATGACTTATATCCCTTGGTAGTTGGACCATCCCAATTATGGAAAATAGTCAGAATTTTGACTTTATTTATTTTTGCTTGGTTCATTAAATACACATCAATCATATGTCCAATAGATGATACAATAATCATGTCTGGCTCGTATTTTTTAAAAATGGATTTATAAATTGATCCATCTGAAAATAATGATTCAACTTTAATCATTAACAATCTGAAAATTTTAGAATTTTTCCCTATAAGAGAGAAAAATTTAATTATATTAAAAATGATTAGTCTTTTTGTGCTATTGACCCATTCTTTTCTGTATGTGACACGAAAAATATCAATTGTTTCATTTTTGGGTAATTTATTTTTTGGAAAAGTCATTAATCTATACAAATTGAAAAAAGTACCTATATAAGATCGCAATCTAGCAAATAACTCTTCAAAGTAAACATTTTCAAAAATGACATTATCATACTTGTATCGTTTTTTACAATATTCAAGGTGTTGTTTTTTTACAAAAACTATTATTCTTAGTTCTTTATTACCTACCAAATTATCAAATAATTCAGAATTTAAAATATATCTTATTGATACATTTCTATATGCAGAAATAAAAATATTTTTTTTGATTTGATTTGATTTTTTCAAGTTAAAGTATTTGGGATAACTGTAGATTAAAAATCATTTCATTTATTTGAAAAAAGGAATAAGGTTTTATTTATTTTTGATATTTTAATATCTTCAAATTTTTTATCTAAGTTTTTGAACTCTGAAGAAAAATCTATTACGCTAGCATAAGATAATCCTTTGAGCTTATTCCTAATTAATTTTGATTCGGCGCTGTTTATTGAAATAGATGTTCTAATTGACTTAAGGATAAGGTAGAGTTTCTGTTTTATGTTGAGAGGTTTTAAAATTTCTGGACTTTTTCTTAATGATATAGCATTTATTTCTTTACTGATTAGCTTGGTAGATGGTTTTGAAAATGAAAAATAATCTTCAATCAAAGGATGGTTCATATTTTTTAAATCATTGTGATTTTTATTGCTATCGATATATTTCAAGATTTCTAATTCATTGGAAAAACAGGTGCTAGCTTCTAAGGGAAGTTTTGTTACTAATTCACTATCAAAGTTTTCTGGAAGAAATGAGATTGGATTTTTTCCAATGAATAGATATTCAATTGCTGTAGTACAGTCAGGGTGTATCATTAAATCACATGAAAGCAACCATGGGATTACTGATCCATCATAAGCCACATTTATATTGCTATAATCCTTAAATGAATCAATGTAAAATGATATGTCTTCTTCTGGGTGAGGTCTTATAACAATATTTTTTTTTAGCTTCGATATTCCTTTAATTAAACTCTTAAAGGCAATTAACTTATCTTTATCAGATTTTATAATTTTAGTTATATTTTTAAAACGACTTCCATAGTTTGAAATTACGAAGCTATCACCTTTGATATTGTTTCCAAAGCTCATGTTGGTGTTGATAAGTACAAAGTTTTTATAAATATTTTTAATTCTATTGATTTCATTATCATAGATATTGTGAAATTTTGGTTTCAACAATTCAAATCTAGGGTGTCCAGTTATTTGATTTTTTGAATTTTCTGGTATCTGTTTTTTTATGATACTCTTTTGATGTCTTCCCCAGAAAAAAACATAATCAACGTGTTTAAATAATTCTGGCGAATAGCGACCTAATAATGTGCTATTATCGCTAAAGTCAACGGCACCCTCTTCATCAAGACTTATAATTGTTCCATTATTTTTTTTAACTGTTTCATAAATTTTTTCTGAAACACCCTTATGAAACCCTTTATCAAGATAAATATAGTCTCTAAGGCTTCTTGTTAGATAAGAAATGTCAGACTTACTTCCTAAATAGCACTTATGTCCAAAAGTTGATAAACAATGAGCTAAATATGTTTTATAAGTCAACTCACGAAATGCGGTTTCAATTGGAATTAAAATAATTATTTTTGAAAATCCTTATTTAAAGGAATGAACTCAATTTTGCTCAAATCATTTTTATCCCTTTTCATTTTATTATAAAACGCCTTTGCTGTTATAACATCAATTGGTTCATCTATGTTTATAGAATAAATATCGCTATCCATTAAATAGCCATAACTTTTTTCGCCCCACAAAATATTTTCATAAATATTTTCTCTAGTAAAAATATAAACTGCGCTATTACGAATGTATACAGGGCTTTGATCTTGTCTACGCAATCCATCTGGTTCCTTTTCTCCATATGCAGCAAGCAAACCATCATCATTCATTTTTTTCATTCTAACTGGGTGGTAGTCTCCCACTTCAATAATTGACATAACGCTAGATGCTTGTTTATTTTTTGCAAGTAAAAGTGATTGCTCTATATGAATAGGCAGTCTAAAAGGGGAAGGTGGCTCTAGAAGTACAATAAAATCGTATTTTAGCTTATCTTTTTTCTCTGCCCATATCAAAGCATTCTTAATTACTTCTAAACTACCTGATTCGTCGGCTGCCAAATCATAAGGCCGAGTAAACGGAGCATAGTTTCCATAATTATTTACAATGTTGATTACCTTATTCGATTCAGAAGAAACTATTATCCTATTTACCGATTTACATCCAATTGCAGTAAAAAGAGCGCGCTCTACCAAAGAAAAGTTACCAATTTTTAACAAATTTTTTTCACTAACCCCTTTTGAGCCTATCCTTGCTGGGATCAGAGCTAAAACTTTACTCATTACAAATAATCATCTATTGTATATCCTTTTTCAGACGTTGCCCACTTAGGGTACAAAATACCTATTTCTATTATTTTTTTTATTCCGTCATCAAGAGAAACTTCTGGCTCATAGTTGATTAACTTTTTTGCTTTATCGGTACTACAAAATCTCCTAAATATTTCTCTATCTTCATTCCTATCTGTATTTTCAAAATTATTTTTTACTATAATTTTTAGTTTTTCTTGTTTTCCACAAAGCTTAATTATTTTTTCACCAAGATCTTTCAGTGAAATTAATGAATTGCTGTTTCCTATGTTTATTGTTTCACTATCAGTTTTTGTGGATAAAAGTGCATCAACTGTTCCCCTAGCGGTATCTTCTGAAAAGCTATAGGATCTTTCTTGAGTGCCATCTCCATAAACAACTGGAGATTTATCATTCATAACATTTCTAATAAACTTTGGAATGACAAATTGAGCTATCTGGTAAGGGCCATATGTATTAAAGTAACGTAGGTTGGTATATTGAATTTTTTGAAATTCAGAATTGTAAGCTTTTACCAGCTCTTCCCCAGCTAATTTGCTTATTGCATAAACAGTTTTGCCTTGAGTTGGCGCATCTTCTGAAATTGGATTTTTCTTAGGCTCGCCATATACTTCAGAAGATGATGCAAATACGATTTTTTTTACTCCAGACTGAACTGACGCATCTAAAACTTTCTTTGTACCGTTTATATTAATATCAAGACATCTTAAGCTATTCACTTCTGTTCTTCTAACTCCTAAGTAAGCTGCAAGATGGATAACTGCATCACACCCTCTTATCGCTTCTCTCAAGCTAGATTCGTCAAGAATAGAGCCATAGTATAATTCTATTTTATCATTTATTCTTTCCTTTGATACATTGATTTGTTCGTATAAATCAAAAAGGACAACTTTAATTCCTCTAGAAAGAAGCTCGTTACAAACCTGCATACCTATGCAACCCGCACCACCTGTGACAAGTACTTTTTTAAAATTATGTTTCATAAGAAATCATCTTTTGAATTAGATTATTATTAATTTCTATTTTTTCTAAAATATCAACTATTTTTTTGGCCGAATCTCCATTGCCATATGGGTTTTTAATATTTTTTAATTTTTGATTAAAACCATCGCTTAGAGCTTTTTCAATTCCGGATTTTATTTCATCATAATCAAAGTCTACATCTATAACATTTTCAGCGCGCAGTCTTCCATTTTGACGTGAACCAATATTAACAGCAGGAAGTCTAAAGCTAGGAGCCTCTCTGATTGCTGCTGATGAGTTTCCAACCATAACATCTGAACATGCCATTAGGCTTAAAAAATCTGAACTAATCATATTAGCTATATGGATAAAATTTTCTTGATTTTTTACAGCCTCTATTATTTCCTTACCTCCCGCATCAGTATTAGATGAAAATGCTATTACTTGATAATCATTAAACTCCTTTAAAACTTTCAATGTTGTATCGATTTGTAGGCTTGACGAGCCATATTCTGTAGTTACAGGATGTTGAGTAAAAACAATAGTTTTTTTACTTTTATGAAATCCATATTTTTCTGATAAATAATTTTTTGATTTCTTTTCCATGGATTTAATAATATCAATGTATGGACATCCAACCAAGTAGACTAACTCAGAGTTTTCACCCATTTTAATTATTCTTTCTGCTGCATCTTTTGTTGCAGGAAAATGAATATGAGATAGTTTTGTTACAGCATGTCGAATGCTTTCATCAATAGTTCCAGTAACCTCTCCGCCTTGGATATGAGCTATAGGAAAATTCATTAAGCTGACTGCTACAGCTGCAGCCATAGTTTCCACTCTATCAACAGTTAGCAAAACGAGGTCTGGTTTAAATTTCTCCAACGCATGAGCAACTCCTGACGTGCACCTTGCAACTGAATCAACCATCCCTAATGGTGAATTGTAATCACCAGTAAACATAGGAATCTCCTGATCTATTTCAAATCCATCAGAGATTATTTCTTTGGCAGAATAACCATATTCTTTTAACAAATGTGATCCAGTAACTACTAATTGTAGCTTAAGGTTTTTACGGTTCTTTATTTCTCTTAATACACTTTTAACTCGTGGGTAATCCGCTCTGGTTCCTGTTATACACAGAATTTTTCTCACTTCTTTTATTTTCATTCTTTTACTTTTCTATATCTTCAATTTGAATATGTTTATCAAAATCAACATCTCTAGCTGCTTTTTTACCCAAAATATCTTTAAAGTCTTTTGCAAAATAAGGACCAGTTCCAGGGCGTTTTACCCAAATATTTTTTTTCGAAAAAGATTCGCCTTTTTTAATTTTTGAAATTGTAACTACGGAAGCATATGCAAAATCTATTACAGATTTTTCTTCTTCAATGGGCCCCTTAGTGCCACCTCTTTCTTGTTTGATTATATTTACACCTTCAATTAACTCCTTTGCAGATACCGGATCCATTGAATTTACAATATCAGGTCCCTGTCTTTTCATATCATCAGTATAATGCCTCTCCAAAATAGATGCACCTAACGCGACTGCACCAAAACAGGCATGATTTGTTGTGGTGTGATCTGATAAACCAATAACAGCATTTGGAAAAGCAGATTGAAGTTCGCTCATTGCGCCTAATCTAACAAGATGCGGAGCTGTTGGATAAATATTCGTTGTGTGCAAAAGAGCATAAGGGATTGATTTTTCTTCAATAATTTTTACTGAACTTCTTATAGATTTTATATCATTCATTCCAGTACTAAGAATAATCGGTTTTCCAAAACTACATATATGGGAAATAAGAGGGTAATTATTGCATTCCCCTGACCCAATTTTAAATGCCGGAACATCAAATTCATTTAGTCTGTTTGCAGCGGCTCTTGAAAATGGGGTGCTAATAAAAATTGCTCCTTTTTGTTCGACATATTGTTTTAGGTCAAACTCGTCGGATTCATCTAAAGCACATTCTTTCATTAATTCATAAATAGTTTTGCCAATATAGTCAATTTTATTCTTATTTGCTTCTTGGCTCATTTCATCATCTACAATATGTGTTTGATGTTTAATTATCTCTATTCCGGAATTAATAGCTGTATCAACCATTTTTTTTGCTATATCTAAAGATCCTCCATGATTAATTCCAATTTCTGCAATCACTAGAGGATTTTCATTGTAATTAATTTTTCGATTAGATATTTCTATTGATGGGATGTTCATTTTTAACCTCCTAGAATTATTTATGATACTCTTTATACCATTTTATAAATTTTGGTATGCCAGTTTCGATTGAGGTTTTTGGATCAAAATTTAACATTTTCATAGAATAATCAATATCAGCAAAACTTTCTTTCACATCACCAGGCTGCATAGGTAAAAAATCAATAATCGCTTTTTTACCTAAATTTCTCTCAATAATAGCAATCATATCTTTTAATTCTTCACTCTTGTGGTTACCCAAATTAAAGATTTCATAATTATAATTTTTATCAATAGCATTTCTTGTTCCAGAAATAATATCATCAATATAAGTAAAGTCTCTTTTCATTTTGCCATTATTAAAAACGGGTATAGGCTCATTATTTAATATTTTCTTAGTAAAGATATAAAGTGCCATATCAGGTCTTCCCCATGGTCCATAAACTGTAAAAAAGCGAAGTCCTGTTGTATTTAAACCATATAAGTGATTATAGGAATAGGCAATAAGTTCATTTGTTCGCTTAGTTACGCCATATAACGCAAGAGGTTTAGCCACTCTATTTTTTGTACTAAATGGTATTTTACTATTACCACCATAAACTGAAGAACTTGAGGCATAAGTTAGGCCCTCAATTTTATATTTTACACAAAGCTCAACAATATTTACAAAGCCAGTTATGTTTGAATTTATATATGCAAATGGATTTTCAATACTATACCTAACGCCAGCTTGAGCAGCTAGATTTACAACTTTCTCAGGTTTGAATTTTTTAAAAATTTTTTCCAATGAACCATAGTCGGATAAATCACACTTTTCAAAAGAAAAATTCGATTTAGTTTTAAGATTTCTTAATCGACTCATTTTTAACTCAGGACTATAATAGTCGTTTAGTGAATCTATTCCAAGCACATCAAATTCATCTATTAACAAAGATTGGCAAAGATGGTAACCTATAAATCCAGCAGAACCAGTAACTAAAATTTTCATAAAATCTCTCTAATATTTTTTAATGCTAAAAAGAAATAAAAAACTGAAGTTATTATTTAGTTTTTTATTTCTTTTAAAAGTTATAAGTATTTTTTCAAATCCCATACTTCTAATAAATCTATCTTTGACAAGTCACTCAATCCTTCAATTTCAGATAAACACATACCCAATAAGAGGCGCTTAGAATCTTCACTCATTGGAACAAAATCTGATTTATTATACCTTCCAGGATTAGCAGTTTTATTCAAATCTTTTAACGATTTAGGTGTTTTAATTGGAACTTCAAGAAAGGTATAAAGTTTTTCGAGCCAGTATAAAGTATCTTTTTTCATTAACTCCATAGGATAAATATAAAACTGATTTTTTGGAAACAAATCTAAATATGGTTTAATCAGTGTATACACCATTGTTCTTTTAACATGAGGCTCTCTAGCATTTAATTTTTCATTTATGTTAAATGTGGGTATACCGCCATTTTCTTGTATAAGTAAGTTTCTAACCATAAATTGTGAAAATGTTCTATCAATAGGATTTCTTAATGATAATAAAAATCTCATTTTTTTGTTATGTGAAAAGTAAAGTTTAGCAACTTTGTTGCTATGATAAAGAGCCATATTTCTGACACCTAAAACTATTTTTTCTCCATCATAATCATCAAGAGGACAATTGAATTTCATCGGTCTATAGAATCTATGCCTCGAAACCATCTTCTTAGATAAAAATTCTCTTTGCCATACTGGGCAAACATAAACTTCGGGGTTTTCTGAGCACAAATATCTCAGCCATGTAGAACCAGACCTATCCGCTCCAATTATCATTGAATCGACTTTTCTATTCATATTAATTTAATTTTATAAACGCCAGTGTGTAATTTTTGAAGTATTAAAATAGTCTTTATCAAAAAATGATTTAACATCAACTATTATGCCGTTACCATTAAATATATTTTCCCATTGTGACAAAGTTATATTTTTATATTCTTTGTGAGCTAGAGCTAAAATAACTGCATCAACGTTTTTGATTTTATCTTTTGTGATTAAGTCTATATTATATTTTTCTTTGACTTCTATTTGATTAGCATAGGGATCTGTCACAATTACATCACAATTGTGTTTTAACAAATTATCTACAATATTAACAACTTTTGTATTTCTCATGTCTGGGCAATTCTCTTTAAATGTAATTCCAAAAATTGCAATTTTAGCACCAATTGGATTTATACCTTTATTTGTTAATTGATTAATAGTCCGATCAGATATGTATTTTGCCATTCCATCATTTATCCTTCTACCAGCTAAAATAATTTCCGGATTATATCCAATTTC
>Ga0066849_10001177_pt1 | contig 10695 bp, 8 predicted proteins | sample ETNtaG_9_FD_65492 | JGI IMG/M metagenome (GOLD analysis project Ga0066849, IMG submission 65492) | Marine microbial and viral communities from oxygen minimum zone, Eastern Pacific Ocean - ETNP201406SV69 | ecosystem: Environmental > Aquatic > Marine > Oceanic | place: Pacific Ocean: Eastern... | reverse complement strand
TTTACTCATGGGATTCTAAATAATTACTTAGATACTGACAAAGCATCTGTTCCTGTTTGGGGGTTAATTGCGTTGTTTGTTTCCTTGAAATCCTACAGCTCAAAACAAAGTAAGTCACAACTTACATAAAATAAGTAGTAAATAATTAATTTAATCCCATGATTAAATCAAAAGTAATATTTCAATGCAAAGCCTGTGGACAACAAAGCAGTAAGTGGACCGGGAAATGCAACGAATGTAACGAATGGAATTCTATAGTTGAGGTAACTGCTGTTAGCTCGCCAAAAAAACATAACCGTTTTAAAAAAACACAACCAACCCCCTCATTAATAAATGAAATTAGCGAGAACCATAGCGAAAGAATTCAACTAAAAGATATTGAATTTAATAGAGTCTTGGGCGGGGGAATTGTTAAAGGTTCTGTAATTCTAATTGGTGGAGAGCCAGGAATTGGCAAGTCAACTCTCACTTTAAAAATTGCTCTTTCACTAAGCTCTTCTGTATTATATGTAGCAGGGGAAGAAAGTAACGAACAAATAAAAATGAGGGCCAAAAGACTTGGACTTAACAATAACGAATGTTACATATATAATGAAACCAATGTCAATGCAATTATAAATTCAAGCGAAAAAATTAATCCAAGCTTAATAATAATTGACTCCATACAAACACTACATGTTGACAATGTGGATGCAACTGCTGGAAGTGTATCGCAAATAAGACATTCTGCAGAGCAACTAATAAATTATTCAAAAGAGACAAACATTCCCATAATAATTATTGGTCATATAACAAAAGATGGAGCTATTGCTGGTCCAAAAATCTTAGAACACATGGTAGACACAGTGCTCCAATTTGAAGGGGATAAAAATCACATGTATAGGATTGTAAGAAGTATAAAAAATCGATTTGGCAGCACTAACGAATTAGGAATTTATGAAATGGATGAAAAAGGACTTCAAGAAGTTTCATCTCCAAGCAAAATGCTTATATCTGCTAATCAAGAAGAATTAAGTGGCATTGCTTTAAGTTGCAGCATGGAAGGAATAAGACCTATAATGATAGAAGCTCAAGCCTTAACTTCTCCTGCTACCTATGGAAATCCTCAAAGATCTTCTAATGGATTTGATTTGAAAAGATTAAATATGCTTTTAGCCGTAATTGAAAAAAGGGGTGGAATGAAATTAAGCCAAAAAGATGTTTTCCTAAATATTACTGGTGGACTTAAAATTCAAGACCCAGCTACTGATCTTGCTATAATTAGCGCAATACTTTCTTCCAATTTCGACCTACATATTGCCCCAAAAACTTGTTTTATTGGAGAGGTCGGGTTAAGTGGCGAAATACGACCCGTAAGTAGAATTGACGACAGAATTAAAGAAGCTATTAAAATGGGAACAAATACAGTTTTCCTTAGCAAATACAGCAAAATTAAACCTTCATTGGCTAAAGAATGTCGTTTACTTAAGGTTGGAAAAGTTCAAGAAATTATTCAACAGTTATTTAAATAACTACCGATATTCATCACTTATAACTTTGTTGTTTTATATTTGAAAAAATTTTTCATTCAATGAATATTGAATCTTTAGAACAAGAGATTATTACTGAGTTTGAGTTGTTTGACAACTGGATGGATAAGTATGAACACATCATAGACTTAGGCAAAGATCTCACTGACCTAAAACAAGAACATAAATTAGAAGAAAATTTAATTAATGGCTGCCAGTCAAGAGTTTGGCTACATGCCGAATACAATAATAACACAGTCTCTTATTATGCCGATAGTGATGCAATCATAACCAAAGGAATAATCGCACTTCTAATAAGAGTATTAAATAACCAAAAACCTCAAAACATAATTGATGCTAAACTTTCATTCATCGAAAAAATAGGATTAACAAACCACCTGTCCCCTACAAGGGCTAATGGTCTTTTAGAGATGGTAAAACAAATGAAAGCATATGCTTATGCGCTTCAAATAAAATATTCTAATGCTTAATAAAAATGAATGAGCAAGCAATATTAAATAGTAACAAGAAAAAAATTGAGCATAAAATAATTAACGTAATCAAAACTATTTTTGATCCCGAGATTCCCGTTGACGTTTACGAACTAGGTTTGATTTATGAAATAAAAATAGACGATGAATTCAATGTTGCTGTTGAAATGACACTCACTTCACCTAATTGCCCTGTTGCTGAATCACTTCCAAAAGAAGTGGAAGATAAAGTTGGAGAAGTACATGGAGTAAAATCATCAAAAGTAAATATCGTTTTTGACCCACCTTGGGAAAAGGATATGATGAGTGAAGAAGCAAAATTAGATTTAGGAATGATTTAATAAAATGAAATGACAGTTGGAATTGACGCAATAGATTTTTACATCCCCCAAATAGCACTTCAAATTGGCAGCCTAGCAGAGGCTAGAGAAATTCCTACTGCAAAACTTGAAAAGGGATTAGGGTTAAAATCAATTGCTCTTGCGGATATCGATGAAGATGCAGCATCAATGGCTGCAAATGCATTGTATCAATTATTAATTAACAACAGCATTGATCCAAAAAAAATTGGAAGAGTATATCTTGGGACTGAAAGTGCTCTTGACTCTGCTAAACCAACCGCAACCTATGCAATAGGAGCTGTAGAAGAAAAATTAACAGCAAAATATGGAGAAAGATGTTTTAAAAATTGTGATGTAGTTGACCTAACCTTTGCTTGTATAGGCGCTGTTGATGCATTAGAAAATTGCTTAGACTGGGTGAGGGTAAATCCAGATAAAAAAGCAATAGTCATTGCATCAGACATTGCAAAATATGAACTAGATTCTTCTGGAGAATATACTCAAGGAGCTGGCGCTGTAGCTATGTTAATAACAAGCAATCCAAATATTCTAGAAATACAAAAAACCATAGGATTAAGCATGATGCATGTCGGAGATTTTTTTAAACCTAGAAGAAAAATCACTAATAAAGACATTAATCAAAATGGGGGTAATGTATCTATTAATACTATTTTCAATACAAAAAAAGAAGTTTTAGAACTCTTCTTTGAAGAACCGGTTTTTGATGGGTATTATTCCAATGAATGTTATCAAAAAAGAATTCGTGAGGCCCTTGAACACTTCAAGTCTCAAAGAAATGTTAATTTCCTAAAAGAATGGAATCATTTGATTTTTCACCTCCCATATGCATTTCAAGGAAGAAGAATGATGTTAGACATCTGGATAAATTGGCTTAAAGAAAATAAACAACTAGAAGTATTAGAAAAAGAGGTAGGCCCCATGGAAAAAACAGATTATAAATCATGGGGGAAAGCAGCTTCAAAATCATCCTTATATAGAAGTTTTGTAGATGAAAAAATTGCAGATGGTGAAGAAGCTTCAGGTCATATTGGAAATATGTATACTGCATCTATTTTTATGTCTCTTATAAGTTTGCTAAGTATTGCCAATAAAAAAGAACAAGAAATTGCAGGTAATAAAATAGGTTTTCTTAGTTATGGAAGTGGTTCAAAATCTAAAATATTCGAAGGTATTATATGTGAAAACTGGAAAGCTAAAATAGCTAAGATTGATGTATTCAATAAAATAGCCAATAGAAAAGTAATTGATTTTAGAACTTATGAGAAATTACATAATAGTGCAATAAAAGAACCTATTATAACAGAAAAAATGTTTTCACTTAAAAGAATAGATAACAGAGAAAATAAAATTGGATTTAGACATTACAATTAACTATTGTGGAAATAATAAACAAGGTAGCTCAAAGCGGTTTAATCACCATAGAAATGAAATCCTTTAAAGGGAGTCAAAAGAGAACCGTTATTGATATTAAAAAATGGCTTTACGAAGGGGTTGTATTAAAAGAAAAATTATTCAGATCTCATCTTAAGAAAACCCAATGGGATAATTACAAAAATCACTTTGTTGCAATACACTGTAGCGAAGACACTATAGTTCCCATTTGGGCCTATATGCTAATTACCTCATATCTCAAACCCTATGCTGAAAATATTATTTTGGGAGATTCTAAAGACCTCGAGGCTCATGTTTTCTGCCAGAACATCAATCAACTAAATCTATCCGATTATAAAGACAAAAGGGTTTTAATAAAAGGTTGTAGTGATACATATATTCCCGACACAAGTTTCGTTCTTATCAGTGATCTATTAATAAATGAAGTGAAATCACTTATGTTTGGGGAGGCTTGTTCAAACGTCCCAATTTTCAAAAGGAAAGATTAATACGCTCTTTTATCAACTCCTTCAACATAGTTAATGAAGGACCGATTTACCACTTTATTTCCGCCTGGTGTAGGATATTCTCCTGTGAAATACCAATCTCCAGTATGTCCCGGACAAGCAATGTGCAAATTAGCTACTGTCTGGAAAATTATAGTGACTTCTGCATTTATTTTATCGTGAGTAAGTAATTCCGCAATTTTTGTTGAGACTTGATCATCGCTAAATGAAGAATAAATTCTTTTTACAAAGTTTTCTTCTTTTAATTTCCCTTCCTTCTCTGCCTTTTTACACTGCTGATATACTTCATCAACTAACGCATATTTATTATGATCTTTCAATAATTCTATCGCTGCTTGAAAAGCAATAAAATCTCCCAATTTCGCCATGTCTATACCGTAACAATCTGGGAATCTAATTTGTGGTGCCGATGAAACAATTACAATTTTCTTTGGTTCAAGACGATCTAAAATTCTAATAACACTTTGCTTAAGAGTAGTCCCCCTTACAATAGAATCGTCTATTACAACAATTGTATCTTGATTTCTTCGGATAGACCCATAAGTAATATCGTAGACATGGGCTACCATCTCATCTCTAGAATCATCTTGAGTAATAAATGTTCTAAGTTTGGCATCCTTGACCATTATTTTCTCCCCACGGGTCCTAATTGATAGTATATCATTTAATTTTTCGTTGTATGCCTTATCATTAGGATCTAGATTTTGAATCTTCCTTTTTTTAACATCGGAAAGATAATCTTCAGTGGCTTTCACCATCCCATAATATGACATTTCTGCTGTATTAGGAATAAATGAAAAAACTGTGTTTTTTAAATCGTGATCAATTGCATTCAGAACTTGAGGAGTAACTAAACTTCCTAGTTTTAACCTCTCCTTGTAAATATCTTTATCTGTTCCTCTTGAAAAATAAATTCGCTCAAAAGAACATTTTTTTTCAACAACGCTAGAATTGATTAAAGTTTCTTTAACTGTGTTGTTTTTCTTTATAATTAACGCATGACCTGGCTTTAATTCATTAATGTTTTCCCATTTAACGTTAAAGGCTGTCTGTATAACAGGTCTTTCTGATGTTACCACCAATACTTCATCATCTTCATACCAAAAAGCAGGACGAATACCGCTAGGATCTCTTAACACAAAAGCATCCCCGTGTCCAATAAGCCCCGCCATTGTATAACCACCGTCCCAATCAGCAGAAGCGTTTTTTAAAATTGCCTCAATGTCTAAATTTTCAGCAATCATGCTAGAAATCTCTTTATTTGGATAGTCTTTTTCGAGATAATCCCTATAAAGTCTTGTGTTTTCTTGATCTAAAAAATGTCCTATCTTTTCAATAATAGTTACCGTATCCGACATTTCTTTAGGATGCTGTCCTATATTAACTAAAAGATCAAAAAGTTCATCAACATTGGTTAAATTGAAATTTCCAGCGACAACCAAATTTCTAGTCATCCAATTATTTTGCCTTAAAAAAGGATGGCAATTTTCTTTGCTGTTTTTTCCAAATGTGCCGTATCTTAAGTGCCCAAGGAATACCTCCCCGGTAAATGCTTCATTTGCCTTTAAATAAGCTACGTCTTTAAGTTTTTCTGGATCATCATCGTATAGTTTTTCAAACCTACTATTGATATGGGAGAAAATATCTTTTATTGGTTGTGATTCAACACTTCTATACCTGCTTATGTATCTTGTTCCTGGAGAAACATCAAATTTTATATTAGCTAACCCAGCACCATCTTGGCCTCTATTGTGCTGCTTTTCCATTAGTAAGTACATCTTATTTAGCCCATAAAAGGCAGAGCCATACTTTTCTAAATAAAATTCAAGGGGCTTCTTTAACCTTAATAGTGCAATACCACATTCATGTTTTATAGCGTCACTCATTAGGATTTTTTAACTTTACAAGAGTACAACCTTTCAATGAAATAATCGTTTGTATTTAAAAGAAATTTTTAACACTTAAAATAATTAAAAATAAACTATTGGCGGAAAACATATCGTAAACTTCTTACTTGCATATTTCTATTGCACTTTATTGCATTAAATACGTACAAAGCCCAACCTGAATTTATTGAAAACAAAGGGCAGTTCAATACTAATGTCCAATTCCAATTAAATCACAATGCTGGAAATTTATATTTTAATAATAATAGTGTTACCTACCAATTATTCCAAAGAGATAAACTTTACCAGGTCAAACACAACAAAACAAATAATGGTCTGATTAATGGACATGTTTACAAAACTGAATTTATTGGAGCAAACACCAACACAGAAATAATCGGTAAAGAAAAAAAATCTCATTATTACAATTACTTTTTAGGAAGTGATAGCACAAAATGGTCGAGTAATAACCCTATATATAAAGTGTTAAATTACACAAATTTATACCCTGGAATAGATCTTATTTACTACGAGAAAAACTCCCACTTAAAATACGACTTTGTAATTCAACCAGGCCACACCCCAAAGCAAATAAAAATCAAATATTCAGGTGTTGAAACTATGTTTATTAAATCCGGGCATTTAGTAATTCAAACTTCTTTAGGAAATGTGATAGAACAAGCTCCAATGGCTTATCAAAAAATAAACGACACTATTCAGGAGGTTAAATGCACCTATTCTCTACGAAAAAATGTTATTCAGTACTCATTTCCTGATGGCTATGATAATAGCAAAGAATTAATTATCGATCCCGTTCTTATCTTCTCAACCTATTCTGGTTCTACCTCTAACAATTGGGGACAAACAGCCACGTACGACAATTCTGGACATTTATATGCAGGAAGTATTTCATTTAGTATTGGATATCCCACTACACTTGGTCCTTTTCAAGCCCTTTTTGCAGGTGGCAATACCGATATATGCATTACAAAATTTTCTACTGATGGAACTAGTCTTATTTACAGCACATATCTAGGAGGAAACGACAATGAAAATCCTCATAGTCTTGTAGTCAATGACAATGATGAATTATACATGCTTGGCAGTACCGGATCAGCTAATTTTCCAGTCACTGCAAATGCATACGACAATAGCTTCAATGGAGGAGACAGCTGGGGATTTATAAATGGGTATATCCCATATCCCAACGGGATTGACCTTGTAGTAACAAAATTTTCAAGCAGTGGTAATTCATTATTAAGCTCCACCTTTGTAGGAGGATCAAAAAATGATGGAATTAATGAGTCCGGTGCTGCTCAATATAACAATGCGGGGCTATGCAATTTTTATGCAGATGAATATAGAGGAGAAATAATCTTAGATGACTCAGACAATTGCTACATTGCATCTACTACTAAATCATTGGATTTCCCAATGGTTAACGCCTCACAAAACACCAATGCTGGACTACAAGATGCCGTGCTATTTTCTCTAAACTCTAACTTGTCAAGCTTACTATGGAGTACTTATTACGGAGGAAGCCAAAACGATGCTGCTTATTCCATACAGCTAAACAGTAATAATCAAATTTACGCTACTGGTGGAACTATGAGTAACAATCTTAATACAAGTAGCAATGCTGTAAATCCTAATTTTGGAGGCATAGCAGATGGATTTATTGTTAATTATAATGTATCTGGCAATCAAATAGCTGCATCCTATATTGGAAATTCGGGGTACAATCAATGTTATTTTGTCCAAATAGATATTAATGACGATGTATTTTTATACGGACTTACCAAAACTACCTATCCTGTAATTCCATCTGGAATATTCAATATTTATGGAGATCAATTTATTCATAAGATTAATCCAAGTCTTACCAATACCATTTTTTCCACCACAATAGGAACTGGAAGTATGGTTAAAACCATATCTCCATCCGCATTCTTAGTTTCCGACTGTGGACTTATCTATATATGTGGTTGGGGCGGATTAAATGGCGCTGGCACAACTAGTGGTCTCCCAGTAACAACAGGCACAAATAACAATGCTTATCAAAGCACCACACTAGGCTCGGACTTTTATTTAGCTGTTTTTGAAGAAGATATGCAGTCCTTACTTTACGGCACCTATTTTGGAGGACCTCAAAGCGAAGAACATGTGGATGGAGGAACAAGTAGGTTTGATAAAAATGGCAAAGTATATCAAGCCGTCTGTGCAGGATGTTTCACTAATAATGACTTTCCAACATCCCCAGGTGCTTGGTCTTCCACTAACGGGAGCTCTACCAATTGTAACTTGGGCGTTTTTAAATTTGCTTTTGAAGATATCAATACTGCAATAAGTGTCCCAAATTATTTTGCTTGTATTCCAAACGCCTATCAATTTACTAGTCTTTCACAAGGAGGAAATCAATATTATTGGGATTTTGGCGATGGGAACACTTCCAATTTAATGGATCCAGCACATTTATATGCCGACACTGGAGTTTATACTGTTAGTTTAGTAGTATCAGATTCTATATCCTGCATATTATCGGACACTGCAACTTTACAACTCAATGTATATGGAATAGACAATGCTGAAATAATTGGCGATTCTGTATTATGCCCCGGAGGAATTGCTACATTAACAGCTTATGGAGGGTCTCAATATTCTTGGTCTCCAAGTGGAACACTTTCTAGTACTACAACTCAACAAGTAATAGCTAATCCAACCTCAACTACTACCTACATGGTAATTGCAACAGATAGTTGCGGGGTAGATACTGCATTTTTTGAGCTCGTTGTTGCTGGCGATCAATATCAAATATCCAACGATTCTACTATTTGCAATGGCGATAGTATAACATTAATGGCTAATGGAGGAGCAGAATACAGATGGTATGGAAATAATATAATATATACCGATAGCGCATCGCCAATTGTTTTCCCTACACAAAGTACGTACTACCCTGTTGAAATCACCACCCCCAACGGATGTATTTTCATCGATACAGTTCATATAAATGTTGACGCAGGGCTACCATCTATCATAATAGAAGATACTGTGAACATATGTTTTGGCGATTCCGCTTTATTAAGTGTGTTAAATGTAAATAATGCCACATGGTCACCAAGTATAAATCTATCCGACTCCATTGGCTTAAATATTTGGACTTCGGCAACAAATGATTTTACGTATTTCATAAGCTCGACCAACTCTTGTGGCTCAGCAGAAGATTCTGTTCAAATTACAGTATTTGGATATTCAGGAAAAGCATATGGAGATACTACAATTTGCTTAAATGATAGTGCATTAATTTATGCAGAAGATGGTGCGTATTATTTTTGGTATCCAGCATTTAGTTTATCCAATCCAGACAGTAATTACACCTATGCATTCCCTGATAATTCTACCGGTTATAAAGTAATTGTTGAAAATACTTTCGGGTGTAAAGATACTTTCAATGTTCAAGTTGATGTAATGCCTTCACCATATGTAAATGCAGGAACAGATTTATGGATTCAGTATGGAGAACCCGTACATCTTTCTGGGCAAGTACAAAATAATATATTCCTTTGGGAATCTAGCGAATGGCTATCGTGCAACAACTGCTTAAATCCACAAATAAGCCCTACTGAAAATGCCATTTATATTTTACATGTGACAGACTCTATAGGCTGTCAAAATTCAGATACTGTTGAAGTTAAATTAGAGGGAGTAATTTTTGTTCCAAACACTTTCACTCCTAACAATGACGGAGTTAACGATGTCTTCGAAATAAAAGGCGAGTTTATCATAAACTTTAAATTATGGATTTACAACCGCTGGGGGGAACAAGTCTACTACACCACTAACCTCACAGATTACTGGGATGGAACGTATAAAGGATTACCAGCTAAAATTGACGGTTATGTTTGGCGAATAGAATACTCCGATTATAATTTAAATGAAGGAAAACTCAAAGGGCACATTAACCTTCTACGTTAATTATTCTACAACGAATCTTTCATCTGTTTCCATGACATGCCCACAATTATCACACGTTCTTAAATCTACATCATTATAAAAGGTTTTAAAAACACTTAAAAAGTCTTTTTCAATATCTTCTAATGGGAAATAAGCTTCGTGAAGTTTATGATTACATTCATCGCAAAACCACATTAATCCATCTTTCATATTGGTCCCTTTTCTAACTCTTTCAATAACTAACCCGACTGAATTTTCTGATCTTCCAGGTGAATGAGGAATATTAGCAGGTAATAAAAACATTTCACCAGCTTTAATTGGGACGTCAACACATTTACCATCTTGCTGTGTTTTAACTAAAATATCACCTTCCAACTGAAAAAACAATTCTTCCGTCTCGTTGTAATGGTAATCTTTTCTAGCATTTGGACCACCAACAATCATTACAATATAATCGCCTGATTCAACGTATAAATTCTTATTTCCTACTGGTGGTTTCAACAAGGATTTATTACTTTCTATCCACTCAAATAAGTTGAAAGGTGCTTTAATATTCATTTTTTTTTTTTTTAACTTTAATTCCTATAAAAGTAATT